>Ga0157373_10002913_pt1 | contig 12955 bp, 7 predicted proteins | sample C65metaG_FD_113460 | JGI IMG/M metagenome (GOLD analysis project Ga0157373, IMG submission 113460) | Corn rhizosphere microbial communities from Kellogg Biological Station, Michigan, USA - C6-5 metaG | ecosystem: Host-associated > Plants > Roots > Rhizosphere > Soil | place: USA: Michigan... | reverse complement strand
CGCCTCCATCGCGCCGTGGAACTACCCACTGATGATGGTCGCCTGGAAAATCGCCCCGGCCCTGGCTGCTGGCAACACCGTGGTGATGAAGCCCTCCGAGCAAACCCCGCTGACCGCGTTGCGTCTGGTGGAACTGGCCAACGACATCTTCCCGGCAGGCGTGCTGAACCTGGTGTTCGGGCGTGGCCAGAGCGTCGGCAACCCGCTGGTGACCCACCCGAAAGTGCGCATGGTCTCGCTGACCGGCTCCATCGCCACCGGCTCGCACATCATTTCCAGCACCGCCGACAGCGTCAAACGCATGCACATGGAACTGGGTGGCAAGGCGCCGGTGATCATTTTCGACGACGCCGACATCGATGCGGCCGTCGAAGGCATTCGCACCTTCGGCTTCTATAACGCCGGCCAGGACTGCACCGCCGCCTGCCGCATCTACGCGCAGGAAGGCATCTACGAGAAATTCGTGCAGAAACTCGGCGAAGCGGTCAGCACGATCAAGGTCGGCCAGCAGGATGATCCTGAAACCGAACTCGGCCCGCTGATCACCGCGCAGCATCGCGACCGCGTGACCGGCTTTGTCGAGCGTGCTGTCGCTCAGTCGCACATTCGCCTGATCACCGGCGGCAAAGCCATCGAGGGCAACGGCTTCTTCTTCCAGCCAACGGTGATTGCCGACGCGCAGCAGGATGACGAGATCGTGCGCCGCGAGGTGTTCGGGCCGGTGGTGTCGGTCACGCAGTTCGACGATGAAGCCCAGGTGCTGGGCTGGGCCAACGATTCGGATTACGGCCTGGCATCGTCGGTGTGGACCCAGGACGTCGGCCGCGCCCACCGCCTCTCGGCCCGCCTGCAATATGGCTGCACTTGGGTGAATACGCACTTCATGCTGGTCAGTGAAATGCCCCACGGCGGTCAGAAGTTGTCCGGCTACGGCAAGGACATGTCCATGTATGGCCTTGAGGACTACACCACGGTGCGGCATGTGATGTTCAAGCATTGAGATGCGTTGTCGGCACTGACGCTATCGCGGATGAATCCGCTCCCACAGGGGTGCGCATTCCAACTGTGGGAGCGAATTCATTCGCGATCGGGCCGCGCTGACGACGTTGTTTTCAGAACCTGTTTCACCGCAATCGCAAACACAACAATAACCACCGATCCTGGCTGGCCCTCGCGGCACCGCCACGGGCTCGGCTATCCGAAATCTGCCGATTTTCTGGAGAAACGACATGAGCATCCCCCTTCCACCGGCCGCCGACAGCGATGCCGAACAGCTGAGAAAACTGGGCTACACCTCCAATTTCAACCGCAGCATGAGCCTGTGGGAAAACTTCGCGCTGGGCTTCACCTACCTCTCCCCCGTGGTCGGCGTGTATACGCTGTTCGGCCTGTGCCTGGCGGCGGGCGGGCCGCCGATGTTCTGGGCGTACTTGCTGGTCGGCATCGGCCAGATGCTGGTGTGCCTGGTGTTCGGCGAGGTGGTCTCGCAGTTCCCGATTTCCGGCGGCGTCTACCCTTGGGCACGGCGTCTGGTTGGCAAGCGCTGGGCGTGGATGGTGGGCTGGGTCTACTCGATCGCCCTGTGCGTGACCATCGCCGCCGTGGCGGTCGGTGCAGGGCCGTATCTGGCCGCGATGCTCGGCTTTGAACCGAGCGCCAACACCAACATCGTCATCGCGCTGGTGCTGACCCTGTTCGCCACCCTCGTCAACCTGAGCGGCACCAAGGTGCTGTCGCGCATCGCCATGTTCGGCTTTCTCTGCGAACTGATCGGCGCCGTGCTGGTGGGCGGCTACCTGCTGATCTTCGAGCGTCATCAGCCATTGAGCGTGTTCTTCAACACCTTCGACATCCGCATCGATGGCTCGTACCTGCCCGCCTTCCTCACCGCCTCGCTGGCCGGGATGTTCCTGTACTACGGCTTCGAAGCCTGTGGCGACGTCGCCGAAGAAACGCCCAACCCAAGCAAGCAGATCCCCCGCGCCATGCGCATGACTATCTGGATCGGCGGCGCCGCGGCGATGTTCGCCTGCCTGGCGCTGATCCTCGCCGTGCCGGACATGACCGCCGTAATCAACGGCACCGACAAGGACCCGGTCACCACGATTCTCAGCAACGCCTTCGGCGTCACCGGCTCGAAAGTGGTGATGGGCATCGTCATGGTCTCGTTCATCTCCTGCGTCATCAGCCTGCAGGCGGCTGCCAGCCGCCTGCTGTACGCCTATGCGCGGGATGAAATGATCGTCGGCAGCAACCTGCTCAAACGCATCTCGCCCAACACCCAGGTGCCGGTCGCCGCGCTGTTCGTCTCCGGCGTGCTGCCAGCGATCATCATCTGCCTGGGTTTCGTGCTGCAGGACGCCGTCGCCACCATCGTCAGCTTTGCCGCCATCGGCATTTACCTGGCCTTCCAGATGATCGTCCTCGCCGCGCTGTTCGCCCGCATGCGCGGCTGGGTTCCCAGCGGCCAGTTCACCCTCGGCAAATGGGGCCTGCCAGTAAACCTCGGCGCACTGATCTACGGCGTGCTCGCCATCATCAACATGGCTTGGCCACGCACCCCGGACGCCGCGTGGTACATCAACTACTCAATGGTCCTGACCACCGTGATCGTCATCGGCCTGGGGCTGGTGTACATGTGGATCGGCAAACCGTACGACCACGGCACTGCGCCGGCTGGGGATGCGTGCAAGAGCGGGCACTGAGTGTTCGCAACTGACTGAAACAAGACTCTGTGGGAGGGGAAAGCTTCATCTCCACAGAGTCTTGAACGCACAGGAAACAATGCGCAAACACTGCATCGATTTTTGATGAGAATTTGATATCACCGCGCAACCCCTGCGCCGATCCATGGTCAACACCTTTGACGCTGCTTTGGATGGGTAGGGGATTTTTTCTATTCGTTCGAGCACTCAAAACTCACAACCCATTCCATTAACCCCTCAACTGGATAGGATGGGTGAGGATTTTTCCGGTCCGACTCCGTACACTGATTCCCCCCGACTGGAGCTTGCCTCGTTGACCAGATATCCGCGTTTTCCCGCAGGTGACAGTGAGGCCGCTCGTACCATTTCGGAGATCGACTGGAGCGCGACATCCCTTGGGCCCGTGGAGCAGTGGCCGGCGGCGTTGAAGATCCATCTCAATCTGATCCTCAATTCCCCCGAGTCGATGTACCTGCTGTGGGGGCCGGATCTGCTGTTTTTCCACAACGACGCCTACGCCCCCGTGCTCGGCCCGCGCCTGGACAAGGCGATGGGCGCGCGGATGCAGGAGCTGTGGTCGGACGTGTGGGATCAGGTGTTGCCTAATGTCGAAAACGCCTTGCGCGGCATTCCTTATCAATGCGAAGACCTGCCGCTGACCATGGCCCGTTACGGCGAGATCGAGCGCACCTGGTGGTCATTTTCCTTCTCGCCTCTGATCGATGAACACAATGAGGTTGCGGGCTTGCTGTGCGTCACCAACGAAACCACCAAGCGCGTGGTCGATCAGCGCGCCTTGAGGGCCAGTGAACAGCGTCGGTTGGAGCTGATCGCCGATCTGGAACGTCAGGTGATCGAGCGCGCGCATGAGCGGGGTTTGACCTGGCAGGTCAGCCCCGACCTGCTGTCGGTGATGACTCAGGAACTGCATTTCGAAACCACCAACCCTGCGTGGCGGCTGACCCTGGGCTGGTCGGATGAAGAACTGTCGAAGAAAACCTTTGCCGATTTGCTGCACCCCGATGACGCCGTCCGCAGCCTGGAAGCCTTCGACACCCTGACGCGCAATCACCCCGTGCTGAATCTGGAAAACCGCTACCGACGCAAGGACGGCAGCTATCGCTGGTTGTCGTGGGTGGCGGTGCCCGAGGGCGGCAAGATGTATTGCAGCGCGCGGGACATCACCCTTGAGAAACAGCAGGCCGACGCCCTGCGGGTGGCCGAGGATGCGTTGCGCCAGTCGCAGAAAATGGAAGCCGTCGGGCAGCTCACTGGTGGCCTGGCCCATGATTTCAACAACCTGCTGATGGGCGTCAGCGGCAATATCGAACTGCTGAAAAACCGCGTCGCCAAGGGCCGCACCGATCATCTGGACCGCTACATCGACTCGGCGCTGGAAGGCTCACGCCGTGCCGCCGCGCTGACTCATCGGCTGCTGGCCTTTTCACGCAGACAGACCCTCGACCCCACCCCCACCGATGTCGATCAACTGGTCGAAGAAATGGCCGAGCTGATCCGCCGCACGGTGGGGCCTTCCATCGCCATGGATGTCATCGCCACGCCAGGTCTGTGGAAAACCCTGGTGGACGCCCATCAACTGGAAAACGCCCTGCTCAACCTGTGTCTGAACGCCCGCGATGCTATGCCCGACGGCGGTCAGCTACTGATCGAAACCGCCAACAAAACCCTGAACAGTGACGAAGCCCATGACCGGGAGTTGGCCGAGGGGCATTACGTCACGCTGTGTGTCAGCGACAACGGCAGCGGCATGAGCAGCGATGTCGTCAAGCGCGCCTTCGACCCGTTTTTCACCACCAAACCTTTCGGCATGGGCACCGGCTTGGGTTTGTCGATGATCTACGGCTTCGCCCGCCAGTCCGGGGGAGGCGTGCACATTCAGTCGACCCTCGGCCGGGGCACGCAGGTGTGCATCTATCTGCCAGCGCCGAGCGAGATGGCGGTGACGGTCGGCAGTTCACCCAGCGTCGCCCCCGTCAGACAGACCAGCGGCAGAGAAACCGTGATGGTGGTCGACGACGAGCCTTCAGTGCGTGCGCTGATGGTCGAGGTGCTGAGCGAGCAGGGCTATGACGTGTTGGAAGCTGGCACCGGCGCGACAGCACTGGAGATCTTGCAGACGTCGCAGAGCATCGACCTGCTGGTTTCGGACGTCGGCCTGCCAGGTGGCATGAACGGTCGGCAACTGGCAGATGCGGCGCGGGTGTTGCGACCGGGGCTGAAGGTGCTGTTCGTCACGGGATACGCTGAAAACGCGGCGCTAGGTAAAGGGAAACTTGCGCCGGGGATGCATGTGCTGACCAAGCCGTTTTCGATTCCGATGCTTGGTGAGCGGGTGAAGGGGTTGTTGGAGGATCAGTAGCGCACACACATACCTGTGGGAGCGAATTCATTCGCGACGGGTAGATACATTCGATAGAGATGTGTCGAATGTATCGCCCCTCGCGAATAAATTCGCTCCCACAGGGTCAATCTGCATCAGCTCAATCGCGCAAGTCGGACTCATGAATCGGCTGATCGCGATGAGTCGCCCGCTGATACTGCGCAGGCCACACTGCCTGACGTCCGCCCAGATCGTCATCGGCATGCAGCGGCCAGTACGGGTCGCGCAGAAGCTCCCTCGCCAACAGGATCAGATCGGCCTGCCCGGTGCGCAAAATGGTGTCGGCCTGGAACGGCTCGGTGATCATGCCCACCGTCCCGGTGGCGATGCCCGATTCGCTGCGCACACGCCCCGCAAACTCGGTCTGATACCCCGGCCCCACCGGAATCTCTGCGTTGGCAGCTGTCCCGCCCGATGACACATCGATCAGGTCGACACCCAGGGTTTTCAGGCGTTTGGCCAGCTCAACCGTTTCGTCCGGATTCCAGCCGTCTTCCACCCAGTCCGTCGCCGACACACGCACGAACAACGGCAGCTCTTCAGGCCAGACCTTGCGCACCGCTTCGGTGACCTGAAGCGTCAGACGAATGCGGTTTTCGAACGAGCCGCCATATTGATCGCGGCGCTGATTGCTCAACGGCGACAAGAACTGATGCAGCAGGTAGCCATGAGCGGCGTGGATTTCGACAACGCTGAACCCCGCCGTCAGCGCACGTTTCGCGGCGTCGACGAAGGCCTGAATCACTTTCTGGATCTGATCTTCTTCAAGGGGTGTGGGTTGGGTGTGTTGCGGGTCGAAGGCGATCTTCGACGGCCCCCATGGCGTCCAGCCACCCTGGTCTGCGGGGATGCTGCCGTGCTTGCCCAGCCACGGACGCCAGGTGCTGGCCTTGCGCCCGGCATGGGCCAGCTGAATGCCAGCGACGGCGCCTTGGGCCCTGATAAATCGGGTAATGCGTTGCAGCGGCTCGATCTGCTCGTCGGACCAGATACCGAGGTCTTCGGGGGTGATCCGGCCATCGCGAGTCACCGCAGCCGCCTCGGTGAAAATCAGTCCGGCGCCACCCACGGCTCGACTGCCCAGGTGGACCAGATGCCAATCATTGGCCAGCCCGTCCTGGGACGAGTACTGGCACATCGGCGAGACCACAATGCGATTGCGCAGCTCAAGCTGACGCAGGGTGTAGGGTTCAAGCAGCAGGCTCATGGGCACCTCTCAAGTCGCGTTAGCAGGTCCTTTTGTTCTGAACCTAGAGCCTAGTCGACAACGTGAGAGAAGTAGCGGTTCCTGCCAGGAAGTCAGCGTGGGGAGATGTGCGCGACCATCAGTTGCACGGTTTCATTGCCGCGAAACTCGTTGAGGTCCAGCTTGTAGGCCAGCTCGACCCAACGCACGGTCGGGTTCGGCCAGACATCACGGTCCACGCTGAAGGCGATGCCATCGAGTTTCACGGTGCCGCATTCGGTCTTGAGTACCATCTTCAGATGCCGCTCGCCGACCACCCGCTGCTCCACCAGTTGGAACACGCCATGAAACAGCGGCTCCGGAAAATGCTGCCCCCACGGCCCGGCATTGCGCAGCGCGCGGGCCAGTTCCAGATGAAATTCCTCGACCGCCAGCGTGCCATCGGACAGCAGACGACCGGTGAGGTCTTCTTCGGTGAGCTGACGACGCACTTCGGCATCGAACGCCTCAGCGAACGCCGGGAAATTCTCCGCCGGCAACGACAGCCCGGCGGCCATCGCATGGCCACCGAACTTACTGATCAATTCAGGATGCTTTGCCGCGACCGCATCCAGCGCATCGCGAATATGGAAACCCGGCACTGAACGCGCCGAGCCCTTCAACACACCCTCCCCCGCACTGGCAAAGGCGATGGTCGGCCGGTGATAACGCTCTTTCAGGCGCGAGGCCAGAATCCCGATCACGCCCTGGTGCCACTCGGCCTCATAAAGGCACAGGCCGAACGGCATCGATTCGACCGGCAGGTCCTTGAGCTGGGCCAGGGCTTCGCGCTGCATGCCCTGCTCGATGGATTTGCGGTCCTGATTGAGCTCGTCCAGCTGCACGGCCATTTCCCGCGCCAGGGCTTCGTCATCGCAGAGCAGGCATTCGATACCCAGGCTCATGTCATCCAGACGGCCCGCCGCGTTCAGACGAGGGCCAAGAATGAAACCCAGATCGGTCGAGGTAATGCGCGACGGCTCGCGGCGTGCGACTTCCAGAATCGCGCGCAGCCCAGGACGCGCCCGCCCGGCACGAATGCGCATCAGGCCCTGATGCACGAGAATGCGGTTGTTGGCGTCCAGCGGCACGACGTCGGCCACGCTGCCCAGCGCCACCAGATCGAGCAACTCGCCCAGATTCGGTTGCGCACGGCCATTGGCCTCGAACCAGCCGATGTCGCGCAAGCGCGCGCGCAGGGCCATCAGCACGTAAAACATCACGCCAACACCCGCGAGCGCCTTGCTCGGGAACGTGCAGCCGGGCTGGTTCGGGTTGACGATGGCATCGGCTGCCGGCAGTTCGTGGCCTGGCAAGTGGTGGTCGGTGACCAACACCTGCAAGCCCGCCGCCTTGGCCGCTGCCACGCCTTCGACGCTGGAGATGCCGTTGTCCACGGTCATCAACAGGTCAGGCTGACGCTCCAGCGCGACTTTGACGATTTCCGGGGTCAGGCCGTAGCCGTATTCGAAGCGGTTGGGCACCAGATAGTCGACGTGGGCCGCGCCCAGCAGACGCAGGCCAAGCACACCGACAGTACTGGCAGTCGCGCCATCCGCGTCGAAGTCGCCAACGATGAGGATGCGCTGGCGCTGCTGCAATGCGGTCACCAGCAGGTCCACTGCTGCATCGATGCCCTTGAGCTGCTGATACGGGATCAACCGCGCCAGGCCCTTGTCCAGCTCATCCTGGGACACCACGCCGCGCGAGGCGTACAGGCGGGTGAGCAGAGGTGGCAGATCGCCAAGGAATGGCAGGGTGTCGGGCAACTGGCGTGATTCGATGCGCATGCGGGTTCCGCTGAGGTTCTTCTGTTGAAGCAAGATGTGGGGGTATCGGAACGGCGATCAGCCGCGCTCACCCGCCAGCCATTGCAATTGCACTTCGTGCTGGCCGCGATCGTCGGTCACGAAGATCGTGCCTTCGCTGATCATCACGTCCCACTTGATGACGCGGGGCATGTCCTTGGCCAGGGTTTCCAGCACTTCCTGTGGCACGGCGGCGATGTTGACGTTCTTCAACGCCTTCACGGCTGGCACGATCTTGCCTTCCCATACACGCAGGCTGCCGTAGGCCAGCAGGCTGGTGCGTTCGGTGCGACGGGAGCACCAGGTCAGGCGGTCGGCATCGGGCTGGCCGACTTCGATCCAGTGCAGCACGCGGTCATCCAGGCTTTTTTCCCACAGGGCTGGCTCGTCGACGTCCGACAGACCACGGCCAAACGACAGATGCTCGCTGTACCAGAACGCGTAGGCCAAAAGCCGCACGGTCATGCGCTCTTCGGTTTCCGAGGGGTGGCGGGCGATGGTCTGTTTGACGTTCTCGTAAACCCCACGATCAAGGTCGGTGAGGTTGAGTTCAAATTTGTAGGTCGTGGACGGCTGGGCCATGAACGGACTTCTAGAGACGGGAAAGGCGCCAAGTCTAACCGATGCATGGCCATTGAACGACCAGACTCGATGATTGATCGCTGCCCTCGCTCAAATGAACGTGCGAAGCGTCGGCGCAGTGCTTTACTGATCCGAAGGTGACGAGTGTTAAACAAATGGACTACAACGCCGATACCTTGATGCGAGACCCTCTAGAATGAAGTTTACAGAGCGGCCCGTTGCGCAATCAGGCCCTGTTCCCCGGGGCCATGCCAGCATCGCCTCCAGTCAGTTTTTTCGGGATTTACATCGACGGATGGTCAATCGCTACCCGCGTTTTCACAAATCCGGGCTCTTTGCCCTGCTCGCGACATCGGTATTGAGCACGACGCCCGGTACCGCACATGCCAAGGAAACCCTGACGTGGCTGCTGCGTGATTTTCCACCCCTGACCATATTCGCCGGCCCGCAGACCGGCCAGGGCGCCATCGACCGACTGATGCCCGAACTGATCGCGCGGATGCCCGAATACGACCACCAGATCATGCACGTCAACCGCGCGCGCGGCACGCAGATGCTTCAGGACCCCGACGTGTTCGCCTGCGACCCGACCCTGTTGTGGACCCCCGAGCGGGATAAAACCATTCTGTTTTCGATCCCGACCTACGCCACGCCGGGCAATGGCGTGACCATCGAGAAGATCAACCACGAGAAGTTCGCGCCGTTCCTCACGGCAGATGGCCATCTGGATTTGGCGGCGCTGTTGGCGAGCAATACCGTCAAGGTGGGCATCGTCGCCGAACGCAGCTATGGCCCGACCATCGACAAAATCCTGCGCACAACCACTCAGCAGGACAGCCTGATCCTGCATTACGGCAATGCGGCGGTGGGCAGCATGCTGCAGATGGAACGCATGGACCGTTTCCAGGCCATCGTCAGCTATTGGCCGGAGGCGCGTTATCACGCTCAGCAGCAAAACATCCCGCTGACGGAGCTCGAGTTCTTCTCGGTCAAGGACGCGCCCAAGTATCAGTTCGCTCACATCGGCTGTTCCAAGACCGACAAGGGCCGCGCGGCGATGGAAGTCATCAATCGCGAGATGCGCGTATTACGGACCACCAAACTGATTGGCTTCTACGCAGAATGGATGGTCAAGAAAGAGGAATACCTGCACGACGCGCAGACATTTTTCGACGAGCCGGAGAACTGAAACTCCGGGCAAAAAGAAACCCCGAGTAGCGGGGAGACTACTCGGGGTCAACCGTGGTCCATCTTGGACCCGTACGGCAGGCAGCGGAAACACCGGAGCACAATGCCTGCGCCTGCCGTAATGGATAGGAGCCTATTCAATCGATAAGGTTCCCCGCCACTCAGACAAAAGCCCGACCGGCGGCGAAATTGTTGACCTGTGTCGCATTACGCATTGCCGCGATGACGCAAGGCTCGATACGCCCTTCAGCCACCATCAGATCGCGGTGCAGCCCATCGACAACGTCGGTCAGCTGACGCTTGTCACACAATTGCGCAGCGCAATAGGCACGCTCGATCACGATCGCACCGGCTGCATTTCTCAGCGTCACCAGACGCTCGCCATTGACCCCGGCCGTTCCCAGGCTTGCCTGATACGGTGCCAGGGCTTCGCTTAACAGTAAGCTGATATTTTCCATCGGGATCACCACTCAACAGTTTGAATGCAAAGGTGCTTATCAATGACCCTCGGCACCGACGCAAAGTTCTGTGCGCCGAAAAACCGGACGATTGCTGCAGCCGTTCAACCGAGCATGCCTGCCGAATGTGACAGATGGAATTCAGGCTCATGAACGCAACGCCTGGACCTCAAGCCGAGCCTGAGCGAGTGCCTGTTCGAGGCGCTTGAGTTCGCTGATGTCGGTCCATCCACCCAGCACCCCCTGCAACTGGCCATCGGCGCGGTAAAACGGCGCACGCCATTGCCGGGTGTCGATCCGGCGGTCTGCGAGCACCAGCACGCTGTCTGCCAGGACGGCCTCGCGGGTCCGCAAAAGCGCCATGTCATCGGCGTGCATCTGCTCGGCCTGCTCACGGGGGATCAGGTCGACATCGATTACCCGCCGGCCGCTCATCTGCTCATAGCTGATCCCGATGCTGGCCTCGTAACGACCATTGCAGGAGACCAGGCGTCCTTGCAGGTCTCGCACATATATCGGGTCGGGAAGCCCTTGCAGCAGCGCCTGGGTGAACGCCTGTTGATCGTGAAGCTGTTCTTCAATGCGCTGACGTTGCGCGATCAGCCCATTGAGGCGGTTCTGCCAGAGGAACGAGACCAGCCCCAGCACAATGGCGATCCCGTATGTCCAGTGGACCCACTGCGGAATCCGTTGCCAAATGGAAGGCTGCGGCAACATCGTCCCCAGCCACTTCATCCGGATGGCGCGCATTTCAGCGACGGGAAACTCATCCAGAGCCTTGTTGAGGATGCTCAACAGCTCAGGCTGAGCCTTCAGCACCGCGAAGCGGTCAGGCGACCACAGGCCGTCGACGATACGACCGACCTTGAGATTTCCGGGTGGATAGCCCCATGCGCCCGCCTCGTTCTGAATGGTCGCCTGCGCGTGACCGGTTTCCACCAGCCTGCGGGCGTCGCTATAGGTAGGCACGAGCTGCAGCCGGACGTTGGGATAACGGTTCTGGATAAACTCCAGCAAAGCGTGACGCATGGGCATCGCCAGCACCTTGCCCGACATTTCGTCCAGGGTGAGCGGAGAAGCGTCGTCCGCGCGTACCACATAGACCCAATTGTTGCCGCCATAGGCATAACTGAAGCCCAGAAACATCCTGCGCCCGGGCGTCTCGGCCAAGGTGGTGTTCATCTCGGCCTTGCCGGTATTCAGGGTCTCCAGCACGGCCTGGGTGGAGGGCATCGACTGATGAACGAAATCAATCCCGGTCATGCGTGATATGCGCTCAAGCACATCAATGTTCAGCCCTGCCCACTGCCCATTCTCATCCTTGAAAATGTAAGGCGGGTGATGGGTGGACGCGACCGTGACCTGCGCGTGCCGACGCACCCACTGTTGCTCGTCCGCGCTCAGGCGAATCCGCTGCCCCTCGAGCTCCGCCCCCAGCCCCGAGGTCCAGCGTCTGAGAACCTCGCGGTTGAGCGACTCGTCCAGATCCCCCAACGCCCGATCAAGCAGCGTTCGCAGCAGCGTGTTGTCACTGCGCACCGCAAAGGAGATCCCGGTCGAGGGCAACAGGCTCTCGAACTTGATCTGCAGGTTGAGGAAAGGACGCAATGCGGTGTATGAGCGCACGATGATTTCGTTGCCGATAAACGCGTCGACATCGCCGTGTACCAGCGCCTCCATCGCGCTGTACAGCGTCGGCGCCAATATCACTTCGCTGCCTGGGTAGGCCCGATGCACTGTTGCGGCGTCAGCGTAGCCGTCCAGCAGGGCAATCCGTTTGCTCTCAAGCGAGGACGAGAAACTGAGGTCTGCTCCGCGCCCCACCACAACGGCCCGATCGGGCATGTAGTCGCGGGTGAACGCGAGCCCCGTGATACCTCGCTCGTAGCCGTTGGCGTTGGTCAGCAGATCGATCTCACCGGCCTGCAGCGCCGCGACCGCCTGCTCACGCTTTGCAAATCCCAGCACCCTGACCTGGGTCGCAAGCCTGGCGCCGACAATGCTCAGGTAATCGGCGCTGATCCCCTGATAGCGGTTGCGATCGCTGGTAATGTCGATGGGCTCATAATCGGCGATGGCGATGCCGACCCGAAGCACGCTCCGGTCGTCCAGCCATTTTCGCTCAAGAGGTTCAAGTGCCAGTGCCTGCTGGCTCAGAAAAGGGGGGGCCAGAGTGAACGGCAGCCGTTCCGCTCCCTGACTGGCCTGACTCCAGAGGTATGCGAGCAACAACAGCGTGCACAGCGCGTATCTGGAAATATTGGGCTGGACGGGCATTCCTTGCGTGTCCATGTTCATGTGTTCTACCGCCACTGAGTTGTTTGCGAAAAGCGAAAGCTGTCGCAAGTGTGGCATGCAGAAACGAGAAGGCCCGCTGGGGAGCGGGCCTTAAGTTGTTACACCGCGCTACGATCAGAGCGGCTTGCCGCGGTTGCCGTGCTGACTGACGAAGGCCTGCATGGCTTTCAGGTCATTCGGCAGGACGGTGCAGCGCTCGTCACGCTCGAACAAATCAGACAAATGTGCAGGCAGTTCGAGTGCTTTTCCTACACCGGCTTTCTGCACGGCTTCCGGGAATTTGACCGGAT
>Ga0157373_10002911_pt1 | contig 12960 bp, 15 predicted proteins | sample C65metaG_FD_113460 | JGI IMG/M metagenome (GOLD analysis project Ga0157373, IMG submission 113460) | Corn rhizosphere microbial communities from Kellogg Biological Station, Michigan, USA - C6-5 metaG | ecosystem: Host-associated > Plants > Roots > Rhizosphere > Soil | place: USA: Michigan... | reverse complement strand
CGTTGCGATGCCCGCCCCGGCCCTGGCCGACGGCGCGGCGGTTCCACCACGCGCTCGTAGCTCAGCCGGATAGAGTAGTGGCTTCCGAAGCCATTGGTCGGGGGTTCGAATCCCTCCGGGCGCACCATTTGAACGTCCTACAGCGTCCTAAGAAGGCCGAATATTCCTTTCAAATCAAGGATTTCGGCCTTTTTTGTGTCTGTTAGCGTCCTATGTGATCCACATCAATCCTAGTTCCAGAGGCGGTATCTTTGACGGTAACCCCCCTACCGCCAAGACCTGTTACCGCCATGTCCCTCACCGATACCGCCATACGCAAGACAAAGCCGACAGCAACCGTGCAGAAGCTGCGCGACGGCGGCGGCCTGTATCTGCTGCTGCGGCCTGATGGTGCGAAGTGGTGGCGCTGGGATTACCGTCGCCCTGTGACAGGTAAGCGCAACACCCTCTCACTGGGGACCTATCCAGATGTCGCCTTGGCCACGGCACGGGAACGACATGCTGCCGCGCGCAGATTGCTTGCGGATGGAGTCGATCCAGGCGAACAACGCAAGGCGCAAAGGGCAGCAACGCGGGAACGTTCGGAAAACACATTCGAAGCTGTCGCCGCCGAGCTGATCGCTGTCAGAGCGAAGAAGATGGCTGCTACGTCGCTAGACCGTCAGAACCGCCTTCTTTCGAAGGATCTAGGTCCCTACATCGGGCGGATACCTGTCGATGGCGTGACCGCGCGCGATCTATTGGACGCAATCCGGAAGATTGAAGCGCGCGGTGCAAACGAGACTGCGCATCGCGCCAGAATGTTGGCGAGCCAAGTGTTTCGCTATGCAATCGCTACGGGCCGGGCAGTACGTAATCCCGCTGAGGACCTGCGGGGCGCGCTCGTCCCTGTAGAGGTCGAGCACTTTGCCAGCGTCACCGATCCTGCGCACGTTGGTGGTCTGTTGCGCGCCATCCACGGATACCAGGGCACCCCTGTTGTGGCTGCAGCACTTCGGCTGGCACCGCTCGTGTTCGTGCGTCCCGGAGAACTCCGACACGCTCAGTGGTCTGATATTGAACTTGATGCAGCAGAGTGGCGCTTCATTGCAACCAAGACAGGACAGCCTCACATCGTTCCGCTGTCGTCGCAGGCCGTTTCTGTGTTCCGCGATTTGCAGCCCCTGACCGGGCGACTCACGTACGTCTTCCCGAGCATGCGAGGCAAAGGACGGCCCATGAGCGAGAACACCGTCAATGGTGCTCTCCGCCGCCTAGGCTATGACTCTGACACCATGACCGGCCACGGCTTCCGTGCGATGGCGCGCACCGTACTGGATGAGGTGCTTGGATTCCGCCCTGACTACATCGAACACCAGCTCGCCCACGCAGTGCGTGACCCGAACGGTCGCGCCTACAACCGTACGGCGCACCTGGTCGAGCGCGCGAAGATGATGCAAGCGTGGGCAGACTATCTGGACACCCTCCGGACTGGTAGCTAACCCCCCATTTCTTTTCTGTTTTTTCCCTGCCTTATTGTTTTTGCTGGTAACGGCGGTAACGCTGGTAACACTCTCCTGTGTTTCCTTCTAAATCAATTGGTTGAGCCAGCCTTCGAGTCGTTACCGCATCCGGTAGCGGTGGGTAACAACGGTAACGCAGCGCGGCATTAGGCCTGCATAGGGCGCGGTTGGACGCGCGTACAAGCGGCCCTTGAGGCCTGCACTGACCGTTTCTGGCGACTGCTCGGACGCCGCTCACGGCCTGCCGAACCTGCGGAACTTCCCCACCTGCGTCCTGGCCAAGCAACAGCGGGCCGGTTGATCCGGCGTGCAAACTCTCAGACGCATCCAACGCCGCGCGCGCCCCGTTGTCTACATGCCCATGCGGCCCGTGGACGGCCAATTGCTGTCCGCACGATTCCGATGCCGTCCGATTGAGTTTGTAAGAGCTACCCGTACACAGCTAGTCGCGTGAGTTCGGCCGCACCACTGTCTACCTTCTAACCAAGCCCACAACACGAGGCGGCGCTTGATTCCGGTCAATGCCGCGATCCGACACATGCTTGGTTCCAGCAAGAACGTCTCAACCACAACAACCGCCACACCGCGGCCATCCGAAGGCGGTCGGGCCGAGCGCTTCCTACGCAAGCCCGACGTACTCAGCCGCACCGCCATCTCCCGTTCGCACCTTTACTGGCTGATGGACCGGGGCCGCTTCCCCAGGTCGATCCCTCTTTCCCCGCGCGTCGCCGTCTGGCTTGAGTCCGATGTGGATGCGTGGATCGCTGCGCAGATTCCTTCCGACCACCCCCGAGTAGACCCATGAGCGAAAAAATCAAACTGACCATCGAAGGCACGAAGTTCCACCTGACGCGCGAGGAGGCCGCCTTCATCAACCAGCACCTGCGCACTGCGCTGGCGCAACCCGACCTTGCATTGAGCTTCAGCCAGCGCCGCAACGGCGGCTCGGGGGACATCACGCTGTCGCGACACGTGGCAAGCACCCCCACCTCTGAGACGGATTGCTGATCGATGAGCATCGAACAAACCCGCGCGTTTCTGCGCTGCCCGCACTGCGAATCAGCAGCCATCGTGCGCACCAGTTGCAGCCACAACAAGCTGCTCCGCGAGTCGCTTCTGCAGTGCAAGAACGTCGTGTGCGGCCACACGTTCAGCGCCTACACCGAGATCGTTAAGACGATCTCGCCCAGCTCTTGCCCACGTGACGACGTTGACCTGCCCATGTGCAGCCTCAAAGAGCGCGAGGCCTACAAAATCCGGGCCAAGGAGAACCAAAGCGCGTACGCGGCAGTGATAGCGGCGCGAGCGGCGAAGCGGAGAAAAGCGCCTTGACAGTTGCTGCCCACCCGATGCAGGATGCACCCGTCGCCGCACAATCGGCGACCGGGTTTGACAGCTCGAACCACAAGGCGCACCAGCGCCCATCGATCGATGCACGGCGCTTTTTTATTGCTCGCTGTGTCGTCGCGGGCGATTGCTTGCCAATTCTATGGCGGGCGGTGCGCGGAGGCCGCAAGGCCTGCCGGTCCTTGTGCCGGTCTGTCAACCGCGTACCGTCCGCCACCCCGTTTGACAGCGGCGTGGCGGATTCCAGATCACACAAGGAATCCAGCTATGTCTCTCGACACCCTGGCGGCGCCGTCGCGCTTTGCCGTCCGCATTGCCCATCACTTTGGCGAAATCGCCGACACCCTCGACTGGGATCACTCCCGCTGGCTGACGCTGGACGTGCGCCTGCAAGCCACCGGCAAAGCGCCCGAAGCGCTGACCTTGGCCGAGGTGAACGCGGCAATTGCGGCCACCGTGCAGGAGGCCGCTCGATGATCGGCACGCATCTGGATTCCTTGGTCGCCAATGATGATGGCGTCCGGCATGACCTGTTCAGCGCTGCCCGTCAGTTGCAGCGCATCTACGCGCTTCCGTTGCACTCATTGTTCCAGCTGATCGACTCGCTGGAGCGTCGTCCTGGCGCAATCGAAGACGTGCCGCTAGGGCAACTGTTGGCGATGATCGGCAACGCTGAGGTGGCACGATGAACGCCGACAGCGGACGCGTCACCGGCATCCCCGGCATGGCCGATGGCCAAGTCACCGCGACTGTGTCCGACGCTTGGTTCAGCGCGGATACCACGGCTCACATCGTCGCGCTCGCCAATCGCGTCGAGCGCGTACATCGCAAGGCTTTCAAGCGCGTAGCTGAAGCCTGCAGTTTGCTCGACGCGGCCCTGCAAGGGCACGCGCTAGAGGACAGGCTGCGCGATGCGCTGCTGGCACCGCTGCAGCGCGACTGCGAGCTTCTGACCGAAGTTGCCGAGCGCGTGCAGGTCCGTCTGTCGTTGTTCGCACCGGCCTGCACACAGTCTGCATTCGACAAGGGCATGGCCCTGCAGCTGCAGGACATTCGCGCACAGGAAATCGCGCTCGAACAGCAGTCCGACGCGAGCAAGCCCCGCGCTACACCAATGCCGTTTGGCTATTGGATGAGTGAGGACAGCTTCAACCGGCTGGAACGCGCCTGCTCTGCCGCGCTGCTGCTGGGAAGCATCGGTGCCGGCATCGGCGAGAACATGGCGATTCCCTTCGATGCGGTCGCGGCCAGCGCCAACTACGTGCACGAAGACCTCGCCGCTGTCGTTGCCGACGCCACCCACAGCAGCGACTTGGATGCGGGCCATGACGCGCACTGACGGCTTCATCGTCGCTCTGCGCGGTGCAGGCCTACTGGTGCAGTGCGTGGTCAGTGATGGCCGACTGCGGCGCGTGCGCGCGCAGGGCGACGCCGCGGGCCAGCGAAGTGGCTGGTACGTACTGCATCCGGGTCCGCCGATGGCCGGTGCTTACGGCAACTGGAAGACCGGCGCAAACGAGCAATGGCGCAGCGGTGAAGATGCTGCGCTCAGTTCCGAAGAGCTGGCCCACCTGCAGGACACCGTGCGCCGCGCCCAGCGTTGCCAACAGGCCGAGCGTGCCAAGCGGCAGGCAGCTGCCCGCCAGCTGGCGGTAGGCCGCTGGCAGCGCGCTTCCAGCGCCGATCCTGCGCATCCCTACCTTGCCGCCAAGGGCATCGCGGCGCACGGCCTGCGGCAGCTTCGTGGATCGCTGCTGGTGCCCATGCGCGATGGCGAGGGTCGCCTGTGGAGCCTGCAGTCCATCGACCGGGATGGAAGCAAGCGCTTCCTCACCGGTGGCCGCAAGCAAGGCCTGTATTACGCAATCGGACGCGACGTGGGAGACGTACTGTGCGTGGCTGAGGGCTTTGCCACCGCCGCCAGTGTGTTCGAGGCAACTGGCTACCCTACGGCAGTGGCTTTTGATGCAGGCAACCTGGAGCCGGTAGCCCGCCAGCTGCGGGCCAAGTTTCCCCATGCACTGATCGTGCTGTGCGCAGACGATGACGCGGCCACCGCCCTTCGCCTCGGCGTCAATCCCGGGCTAACCAATGCACAGCGCGCCGCGCAGGCCGTAGGCGGTGTGGTGGCGATGCCGCCGCGCTGCGCAGCATCCGAATGAACCTTTCCCCCAGTACCAAGGCGCAATGCGCCGACGTGGCAATGGAGCCTCGTGCATGAGCAATGTCAAATCCGTGGACTTCAACGATGCCGCCAAGGCAGTGGGCAAGAAGGCTGTCGCCAGTTCCATTCAAGAAGCCGTGCGCAAGGGCGCTGGTAAGGCTGCCAGAAAGCGTGCGCCTACAGATGCGGATGCACCCTCGCTACCCAAGGCGCACTACCGCCTGAGCGATGCAGGTGTGTTCTACGTGGGTGTCAACGAGGACGGCGATCAGGCCGACCCGGTCTTCATCTGCTCACCGCTGAAGGTGGAAGCCAAGACCCGCAACAGCCAGAGCGAAGAGTGGGGCCGACTGCTGACCTGGACTGATGCCGATGGCCACCGGCATCAGTGGGCCGCGCCCGCTGAAATGCTGGTGGGCGACCCGCGCGAGTTCGTGCGCCAGCTGGCCGCAGGCGGTGTGGAAATGTCTGCCCATCGCAACACGATGCAGCGGCTTCTGGCCTACATCATTCAGGAGCGTATCGACGCCCGCGCCCGCAATGTGGCCGTGCCGGGCTGGCATGACAGCAGCTACGTGCTGCCCAGCGGAGAGAGCTACGGCAGCAGTGAGGAACTGCTGGTCTACCAGCACAGCGGCGGCCTGCAGCATCACTACGCCGCCGTGGGTTCGCTGGCCGAATGGCGACGCGAGGTGGCCAGCAGGTGCCGGGGCAATTCTCGGCTGGTGCTGGCTGTGGCCACGATGTTCGCCGGGCCGCTGTTGCGGTTCACCGGGGCCACTGGTGGCGGGTTCCATATCGTCGGCGGCAGCAGTAGCGGTAAGACCACCGCGCTGCGCGTCGCTGCCAGCGTCGTGGGCCCGCCCGAGTACGCGCGCGAATGGCGCAGCACGGCCAACGGACTGGAAGGCGTGGCGGTGCTGCACAACGATGCCACGCTGATTCTGGACGAACTGGCGCAGATCGATCCCAAGCAGGCCGGTGATGCCGCCTATCTGCTGGCCAACGGCAATGGCAAGAGCCGGGCCAACCGGGCGGGCGATGCCAGAGCAACCGCACGTTGGCGGGTGATGATCCTGTCGGCGGGCGAGGTCGGCTTGGCTCAGCACATGGCCGAGGTCGGCAAGCAGGCCCGTGCCGGGCAGTCAGTGCGTCTGGCTGACGTACCAGCCGAGGCAGAAGCCGGTCATGGCGTCTTTGAGCGCCTGCACGATGCCAACGATGGTGCGGGCCTGTCGGCAATCCTCAAGGATGCCGCCGCACGGACCTACGGCACGCCGTGGCCGCTGTGGCTGGAGTACCTGACCCACACCGACAGCCCCGTCCTCACCGCGCAGCTGCGCGAGTCCACCGACCGCTTCCTGGCCACCCACGTTCCCGAGGATGCATCGGGGGAGGTGCGCCGAGTTGCTGAGCGCTTTGCCATCGTCGCCTTTGCCGGGGAGATGGCCAGCAGTTGCCGCCACAAGCTCACCGGCTGGCCGAAGGGCGAGGCCACCTCCAGCGTGGCCGTGTGTTTTCAAGCGTGGCTTAGACGCCGTGGCGGCTCTGGTAGCGCCGATACCGATGCCCTGTTGTCCCGCATTCGTGCCTTCTTTGAAGCGCATGGCGAGAGCCGGCTGGAAGCCTATCGCGCACCCCAAACCGGACTGCCGGTGCGCGATCGCGCGGGCTTCAAGCGATTCGATGAGGTGGGTGTCACCGAGTACATGGTGCTTCCTGAAGCGTTCAACCGAGAGCTATGCGCAGGCTTCGACGCACGGCTGGCGGCGCGCGCGTTGGTGGACGCCGGGTGGCTCAAACCGGGCACCGACGGCCGAACATCCACCGTAGTGCGCATCCCCGGACTGGGCGCAGTCCGTCTATTCGTCTTCGACTCGCGCAAGGTTCACGACAGCGCGCTCTAACCAATAGCAACACCCAGCCGCCAGCACGGTGCTGGCGCGCTATTCAACCGATCCCAATGGAGAATCCAGATGAGTGAGAATCAGACCGCCACAACTTCGCACGCCGAGACGGAGCAGAGCATCGAGCCACGCCAGCCAGTCGTGTTGGACAGCGAGCGGCGTGCGCGATTGAGGGATCTGGCCGCGGAGCTTGGCGAGGCCGTGCAGGTCAAGCGCAACGTGGTGGGCAAGATCGAGACCATGCAGCGTGCACGTCAAGCAGCGCAGGCCGATGCGGATGCTGCGCGCGAGAAGTGGCGGGAAAAGCTGCGCGAAGGGGATGGCACGCTCACGCGTGAAGTCCAGAAGCTGCGGGTGGCCGAGCGGTCGGCGCTCTCGCTGGCAGAAGAATACGGGTCGTTTGAGGCGGAGATTGCCAAGGACATGCCGCGTGTCGAGCTTGCAGCGGCTGATCTGGCATCGAACTGCATCAGCCTGAGAAGTGCAGTGATTCAGGAGGCAGCACAACAGCTTTACGACGAGACGCTGATGCAGGTAACCGATAGCTTGGCACTGGCCTTCGAAGTGTTCTGTAGAGCAGAGAACTCCGGTCTTCCCTCCCGCCAAAAAAGCACCATTGACGAGCTGGCTGGGCAGTTCTTCTGGCGTATTAACCGACACATCTGTAGGCGCTTGGATGACGTGTCAGTGGGCGATCAGGTAGACGCCTACCTGGCGCTCCCGCAGATTGACCTGCAGGACGTGGAAATGGACATCGTCCGTAGCCCAGCGCGGCGCGAAATGATGAGGAAGGAGGCTCTCGGCTCGGAAGCAGCCTGATCGCAGGGTGATGATCGGCACAGACGCCTTACCCGCGCATCGCGCTGGTGATGGCTACTCGATTTACGTATTCGCTTTTGGAAGTTCGCCGTCTGGCCCGGACTCGCGATGCATCTGGGCTATGTCGAAACCTGACGTAGCAACCCACTCTATGAGCCACCCGTCAGACTGAAGCCAAGACGGCATAATAGTCACCTGACACTCCACGTCCCACACCGCTCTTTGAGGTAAAAGCCGGCTACACGAAAATATCCATGCAAGCACTAAGCATTCGCGGATTATTAATAATGATGACCTGAAGCCTGCTTCTTGCTCGCGTCATGTTCTGAAAAAGCATCTTTGCAGGCTGGTAATACGCCCCCCCAGTGTATACAAGAACACCCTCTTCATTGTAATCGAAGAACCTATCCACCATTACGGCCACCCCATCGAACTCTTGCCCTATCACATCATGCGAAGTGGTTAACACCCCTTCTGAATAGGTGGCATGATGCTCACGATTGTACTGTGACGGAGTGAACTTTATCACTTTCCATTCAGAGCCACTCAATGAAGATACGTGCCGAGTGGCATCCTCAGTAGTTCTGAAATAAATCAATTGAATGTTCCCAGAATCAGGAATTTTAATTCCTCTGCTTTTTCTCACGAAAGCTTTGATGAAGCTCGCGATCTCCTTGTTAGTCCTAATTTTCTCCGACAGCGCGAACTTTGAAACGTTCGGGATTGCTTCTATCAGAGCACTGATGTTGCTTCTAGTCTCATGATCAGCCAACGTCTGCGATCGATCATACGAAAAAATGCAACGGCCGTTTACCCTCACAACTTCGGCAACTACTGCTTCAAACTGCGTCGATCTAATTCTCTGAGCCTCGTCGATCAAGATGCACCCGAATGAACCAAGAGCCACGCGAGCCACGTCCTTGACTGAAATTATCCGCCAGCCAGAAGCAATCAGCGCATCATGCCCACTGTTTAGCTTCCCGCAATGAACAATTAGCGGACTACGTCCAGTGCCTGTCATTCTATTGACGATGTCATAGGCCAGCAGTGTTTTCCCTGTGCCAGCGGCGCCCGTTAGTGCGATAAAAACATTGGGCGCATGCCCAGCAAACAGCGCAGAAATCTGATTTTTAACATCTTCCTGTTGGGCGGTCAGAAAGTACTGACCCAGCAGGAATTTGTCGGGGGAGTTAAACGGAGACACCAGGTAGTTGGAAGGATTGAACCTTTCATCTATCAGCAGACTATCGTCAACCACCTGAGATGACAGCATTTCACCTACATCCTTAGCGGCCACCTCAACAAGATTTCCGTCACGGTCGAGAGCGAAGAACTTTCTTGCACTGGAAGAGTAGGATACAAAATAGCATTCCAGGCCAAGGTAGCTCAGATAGTACTTGTTGCGCCGTAGCTGCCGCTCCATTTTTGCATGGTCGCAGTCAGACTTTAACTCTAGATTGACGTGGTAATTTTCCCCAAACTTCAATAAATCGAATTCTTTCCCGATCTGTGGAATTTGATATCCAACATGAAATCTATCGAATGCGCGCCCCGCAGGCTGGCTTGCGCGCAACTCATCTACCATAGAACGTAAGTCCGTGACTTCGTTGGCCCGCATGGCGATCCCATGACGAGAGACGTATTTCTCATATTCGGCAGCACTGAGAAATTCCTGCGCCTGCACCAATGATATTAGGTTGATCGCCCTGGTCATTACTTTCTCACATTTCCTTGTGTTCCAAAATTCAACGAAGAACCATCGAAGACAAACGGTCACCTTAAGCCAGAGCCAGGTAGGCGCCCTCCCCTAGACGCCGACGATGGCCAGGATACTCTTCCAGCCAGTCGCAGACGATCAGGTCAGGCCAAAGGCGTTCGCACGCGGAGGTGCAAGCGCAGCTGTCCGTACATCAACATATGCCTTTGCCCTACCTGATCGCATTCCAAGGCTTCTATACGCATGCCTTGGACGGTGATAACAAAAATGCCCTAGGTCATCCGCCCAGAGCCACGACGTCATCGAGCTGCATGGGCTTGAGGTGGCCACAGCCCTTATGGTCTGGGCCTACGGGCAGCGTCGATACATGGATCCAGCCAGCCTCAGTCATGTGCGAGTCCTATGACTGAGCCATGCTTCTACCTCCCAAAAACTGGACTGAGCTAAGCGGCGCTCGCCACGACACGCAGCAGATGCTAGCTTCCGACCATTGCAGGGCGCTCACCAGTGTCTGCGCTAACCGGAGCGCCGAGGCGACGTAGGCTGTAGAAGAAGTTAGCTGTGCTCAGAGTGAGCCCAAGAGGTCGGTCACCGATGCGTCTAGGACGTGCCACGAGGTCTTGCAAGTGGCTGCATCGAAGTCGGCACGGCTCGCGACAGCTTGCCAAGGATGGACCACATTACGGGACTCGCGCAGTGCATGGCCAAATTTTCCCCGATCCGTCTTTATCCAGCCTACGTCGGTAGCCACATCAATTAGCGTACTGAGCGTCCAATTCGGTATTGAAATCGCACTGCCGTTCTTGTCTTTCGGCGCCCTAGCGGACTGGTAAGCAACCGCTGCCGAACGTTGGGCCCTAGCGAGGAGGAGCCCCTCAAGAATACTACCCATGAGGATCACGGCTGAGGTAAATGCCTCGACGTGAACGCATTTCTGGGTCTCTCGCCAGCGCCGGTCAATCTCCTCCGTGAGCCCGGGCATCGACGACGTGAGGGGCGAGAAGTCTGGCGGCGCATGAATTACCTTCTTTGGCTTTTCGAACGCCCCCGTGTCCGTGAACTTGATCGCGCTCTTGATGTAGCCGGCTAGGGCCTCCAAGCGAACACGACGGCTGTTCGCCTGGAAATCCAAGTCATTGGACATCGAATCAAGTAGAGACTTAGGGAGGTTTTCTATGCCCTCAAGAATCATCCGAACTTCTCGAACCTTTCCATCGACCTCGCGAAGACCGGAGAAATTATCAGTCTTCGCGATGCCCCGGTTGTCGGCGACCTCTGAGAGAACGCCTTTGAGCAAGTGAAGTGCTTGAGTTCTTTCCATGGTCTCATCCAAGTCTGTGGACAGCCAAAGGGTGAATTAACTGGGCCGCGAGGAGTCTTCGGCTTTACGGAATTTCTAGCCTTCGGCTGTGGGACGATGCCGAAGCCTGGGACGCGCTTTGACTTTAGCTGAAATGAGATCCTCAAGCTCAGACCGGCTCAATTTTCCCGGCTCGACTGTTGTGACCAGCAAATGCGCATGGTCGGGATCACGCCAGTGGAGTTCGACTTCCCTGACGTCCGGATGCTTCGCGACCACTTCATATGCCTGCTCGACAGCAACCTTGCTTAGCGAACCCAAGCAGAGGCTAAGGTCGCCACGCTCTCTCGCGGAGTGGACACGGCGATTCTGGCTTGTTGTCCGGTATTCCATGCGCTGCATGGCGCCACGCAAGGACTTCAACTCCTCCAAAATGTACTCTTGGCCGGACACTTCCTTTTTTTGAAGCTTGGCGACTGTGAACTCACCAAAGTGCTTTAGAAACGTTGTGTAGTTTTTATCAGTCGCGGCGCGGTCATGTGTGGCCTTGATCTTTGCGGCAAGCTTTTCCTTGAACTCAATGATCTTAGAAAATCGAAGGTCTCGAGGATATTCGATGTGTTCAATGGCTGACGTGTCAAATGAATAGCTAGTCTTGTCATCCTTGACGATGATTGTTGGCTTATCAAAGGCAAGGCGCATTCCTAACTCGAACATTACGTTTGGGTTCTTTCCGCTCACATCACATACGACGATAGGATTATCGTAGAGGTTCTGAATAATTCTCTTATGAATGATCCCAACGTCATCTGCATTGCTGACGAGATTGGCGATAAAACCTGATTCCTCTACGGCCTCTGTAATGATGTCGAGCACATCAGTCCAATGCGATTCAGCGCAGCCATCGATTGCCGAAATAGGCATAACAACGCCGCATACAGGCTTTGGTTGTTCCTCGGTCACTCCAAACTCTCCCCTAAGAGCTAGCTACCTAAAAATGGACCTTTGGCCCCGTTGTCCGACTCATTCACAAAGCACCTTAAGGCGTGCCCGCACTTAGATGCAACCTGCTTTTAGGTTGGCCCAGGAACGCGCGGGCGTGTGTCTCGCTGATGCAGTTCCGGCGGGAACACTGGCGTTACCGTTGTTACCGCCTGTTACCACCCGTCCGCGGCTGGAAAAGTGAACTTAAGCCATTGATTGTCCGAAGGAATTCATTGATCGTTACCGGTGTTACCGCTGTTACCAGTGCTTGCGGCATGTTTGGAAAGGAAGTCGGCTACTGAAGGGGTGACGATCTGACCAAATCTCTGTAGGGCAGTCGATGTGGTCGCGAGTGGCGGATGTGAGCGCTGCGATGACTGTTACCCCAAAGTAGCTACCGATAGCCGTTCCATAGCGTTCCTGAAACACCCTATCTGTAAGAAGTTCCTTGTTGGACTCTCTCGGACTGCTCCTTTTCTCGCTTCCTGAGTTCTAGCCCTGCTGCCCGCCTGCGGCCCCAATTCAACTCACGGTAGTGCCGCCTTTGCTGCAGGGTTCCGCAGGTAGACAGCCCTCGCACTGATCCTTCCTTAAGCGTTGCCAAGCCTGCGCATTGCCAGGTGCAGGTGGTGCAGAAAAAGCGACCTACAAAGCCCGCAGGCGTGGCGGGGAGACGAGTGCGCGCGCCGGGTGCAGATCCTTGGCAGGCGGCTGCGGTGCCGCGCGACGTTCTTGATGCCATCTCATCACGCTCTATCGCACCTAGACGTTCGCCAAGCCCGTCGCCTGCCGCAGACACGGGCGCATGCCCCGTGTGTCGTCACACGCTGTTAGATTGCCTCCTATGGAATACCTGATCTTCGCGCTCATCGCGCTTGTGCTGCTGTCGGCGGTAGGCGTCACCCTTGTGTGGGGGCTCAGCGTGCTGTGCCGCTTCCTGGTCGTCTTGGCCGAGCAGTTCTCCACGTCAACCAGGGCATGGTGATGCAGGCTCAATCTGCCTAGCGCGCAAGCTCTGGCGGTAACTATGGCGGTAAGTCGTTCGGACATTGATCTTCAAATCCTTTGATACCAAAGGATTAGATGGATTATGCGACTCCCTCCGGGCGCGCCATCTTCCCTCAGTCTTCGCCCCCGCCTGCCACCACGGCGTGGCGCGCTGGTCGTGGATTCATTCGGCTTCCCGATCCCCCGCTGCGGCTCCGTTGACGCCAGGCTGG
>Ga0157373_10002909_pt1 | contig 12966 bp, 16 predicted proteins | sample C65metaG_FD_113460 | JGI IMG/M metagenome (GOLD analysis project Ga0157373, IMG submission 113460) | Corn rhizosphere microbial communities from Kellogg Biological Station, Michigan, USA - C6-5 metaG | ecosystem: Host-associated > Plants > Roots > Rhizosphere > Soil | place: USA: Michigan... | reverse complement strand
CGCAGCATCACCGGCCGGCCTTCGCGCTCGGCGATCAGGCGGATGCGGCTGGCGGCGCTCGGCGAGAGTGTGATTGCGGGTTCTGTCATGGTTGTGCCTTGCCCTATATGAGAGCGCCCGCGCTCCGGGGGAAGAGGGAAGACATGTCGTTCGAGCCGCCGCCGCGCGCCGCCTACGCCGAGGACCCCTCGCGCTCGCAGGGCCGCCGCTTCGTCGAGGCCGAGAGCCGCAGCCGCACGCCCTTCGCCCGCGACCGCGACCGCATCATCCATTGCACCGCCTTTCGCCGTCTGAAGGAGAAGACGCAGGTCTTCGTGGCCCACGAGGGCGACCACTATCGCACGCGCCTGACCCACTCGCTGGAAGTCGCCCAGATCGCCCGCTCCATCGCCGCGGCCATGGGGCTGGACGCCGACCTCGCCGAAGCGGTCGCGCTGGCCCACGACCTCGGCCATCCGCCCTTCGCCCACGCCGGCGAGGACGAGCTGGAAAAGCAGATGTCGGCGTTCGGCGGCTTCGACCACAACGTCCAGACCTTCCGCGTGGCGACCGAGCTGGAGCACCGCTACCCCGAGTTCGTCGGCCTCAACCTGACCTGGGAGACGCTGGAAGGCGTCATCAAGCACAACGGCCCGGTGACCTCGCATCTGGGCGAGCCCGCCTGGGCGCCGGTCGCGGCCTATGACGAGGCCTATCCGCTGCGGCTCGGAACCTGGGCCTCGGCGGAGGCGCAGGTCGCGGCGCTGTCGGACGACATCGCCTACAACAACCACGACGTTGACGACGGCGTGCAGGCCGGCCTGTTCGGGCTGGACGACCTCAAGGACGTGCCGCTGATCGGGCCCATCGTCTGGGAGGTGCGCAAGGACTGGCCGGACCTCGACGAGCGCCTCACCCGCCTGGAAGCCGTGCGCCGGATGATCGGGGCGATGGTCGACGACGTGATGGCCGAAACCCGCCGCCGGGCGGCCGCCTCGGGCGTCAAGTCGGCGGAGGACGTGCGCGGCCTTGGTCATGCGCTGGTCGCTTTCTCGCCCGATATGGCCGAGGACCTGGCCCGCCTTCGCCAGTTCCTGCAGGAGAAGATGTACCGCCACTGGCGCGTCAACCGCACCCGCAGCCAGGCGCGGCGGCTGCTGGCCGAGATGTTCGGCCTCTTTATGGACGAGCCGAATGTGCTGCCGGCCGAGTGGTTCGAGCGCACGCAGGGGCTTGATGACCTGGGAAGGGCGCGGCTGGTCTGCGACTACATCGCCGGAATGACCGACCGCTACGCCATCGAGGAGCACAAGCGGCTCTTCCAGCTCGACCTGATCGGCTAGCGACCGCACGTCGCTGGTCCGCCCAAGGCCGGCTTCCGATAGACTGCTCCGGAATGCGCGCGATTCGTTTTGGCGCGTTTAGTGTCTGGAGTTCCGGCCATGTCCGATCCCCATCGCGGCGCCTATACGCCTCCCGCCGACGCCCCGCTGACCTTCGACGCGCGACGCCCGGCGGCGGGCGGAGGGCGGCGGCCGACGCCCTGGGCGCTGATTGTCAGCGTCCTGGTGCTGCTGGTGATGGCCGGCGCGGTCTTCTACTTCTACCGCAGCGGGGTCAGGGCGCCGAACGCCGCGCCCCAGCCGGTGGGGACGCCGATCGGCGCGATCACCGCGCCAGCGCCCGCCGAGGCCCAACCGGCTGATCCGGCCGCGGGGCTGGAGATCTACAAGTCCGCCGACATGCCGGCCGCGGGGGCCCCGACCTTCGCGCCGGCGCCCGAGCAGCCGCAGCCCCGGCCCACGACGCCGGTCCAGACCGCCGCCATCCCGCCCGCGCAACCCGCACCTGTCGCCGCCGCGCCTGCTGACGCCAAGCCGACGCCGCAAGTCTATGTGCTGACACAGAACGGCGCGCCGCCGCAGGGGCAGACGACCTACCTCAATGGCTCGACCCCAGCGCCCGCTCCGGCCAAAGCGCCGGTCGCCGCCGCGCCCAAGCCGGCTCCCGTGGCGGCGCCGAAGCCGACGACCGTCACGCCCGGCAACTTCGTGGTCCAGATCGGCGCGGTGTCGTCGACGGCGCTCGCCAACAGCGCGTTGGCGCAGGCGGCCTCGATCGCGGGCGGCGGACACGGCAAGTCGATCACCCCGGTCACCGTCAACGGGGCGACGCTGTACCGGACGGCCGTCACCGGCTTCACGACCAAGGAGGCGGCCATCGCCTACTGCGGCAAGCTCAAGGCCGCCGGGAAGAGCTGTTTCGTCCGGTGATGACTTCGGCCTGCATCCTCGGCTGCTCGGGCCCTGAGCTGACCGTGGAGGAGCGGGCCTTTTTCCGCGACGTGCGCCCCTGGGGGTTCATCCTCTTCAAGCGCAATATCGTCAGCCCCGAGCAGGTGAGGGCGCTGACCGACTCCATGCGGGCCATCACCGACCGCGCAGACACCCCGATCCTGATCGACCAGGAGGGCGGCCGCGTCGCTCGCCTGCAGCCGCCGCACTGGCGCAAGTATCCGCCCGGCCGCGCCTACGGCCAGATCGCCACCAACGACCCCTTGGTCAGCCGCGAGATCACCCGGCTCGGCGCGCGGCTGATCGCCCATGACTTGCGCGCGCTCGGCATCAACGTCGACTGCGTACCGGTGCTCGACGTGCCCGAGCCCGGCTCCCACGACATCATCGGCGACCGCGCCTATGGCCAGACGCCAACGGAGGTCGCTACGCTCGGCCGCGCCGCCGCCGAGGGGCTGATCGCGGGCGGGGTGCTGCCGGTGGTCAAGCACATGCCGGGCCACGGCCGCGCCAAGGCCGACAGTCACGAATACCTGCCCATCGTCGATGCCCTCTACGAAGACCTCGACGCGCGCGACTTCGAGCCCTTCCGCGTTCTCTCCGACATGCCCATGGGGATGACCGCGCACGTCGTCTATGACTCCATCGACCGCAAGCGGCCGGCCACCCACTCGCGCAAGGCGATCAAGGTCATCCGCGAGGCGATCGGCTTCGACGGCCTCTTGATGACCGACGACCTGTCGATGAAGGCGCTGAGCGGCGACTTCCGCGAGCGCACACGGGCTGCATTGAAGGCCGGCTGCGACGTCGTCCTGCACTGCAATGGCGTCATGGCCGAGATGAAGCCGGTGGCCGAAACCACGGGCGCGTTGTTCGGCAAAGCGCGCCGCCGGGCCGACGCGGCTCTGGCGCGACTCGCCCGAATCCCGGAACCCTTCGACGCGGAGGAGGGACGGGCCCGCCTCGACGCCGCCTTTGAGGGGAGGTTTGCCGCATGAATGCGCCTTTCCAGCCCATCCTCGACTTCGAGGCCGCGGACAACGCCGCGCAGGACGGCGAGGCGCTGATCGTCGACATCGACGGCTACGAAGGCCCGCTGCACGTCCTGCTGGCGCTGGCCCGCTCGCAGAAGGTCGACCTGCTGCAACTGTCGGTCACGCGGCTCGCCGACCAATATCTCGCCTTCGTGCGCGAGGCGCGGCGGCAGCGGTTTTCGCTGGCGGCGGACTATCTCGTGATGGCGGCGTGGCTCGCCTACCTCAAGTCCCGCCTGCTGCTGCCCAGGCCCGAGCGGCCGAAGGGCGACGAGCCGCTGGCCGAGGAGGTCGCCGCCCAGCTCGCCTTCCGCATCGCCAAGCTCGACGCCGTGCGCCAGGCCGTCGAAGCGTTGAAGAACCGCCCGCAGCTGAAGCGCGACGTCTTCACCCGCGGCGATCCCGAAGCGATCAAGATCGTGTCCCACACCCGGCTCGAGGGGAATCTCTACGAACTGATGACCGCCTACATCGGCCAGCGGAAGAAGGAGCAGGACCGCCACTACCGTCCCGCCCCGCCGACCGCATACCCGCTGGATGACGCCCGCGAGCGGCTGCGGATCATGCTGCCGGAACTGGCCGCCTGGACCGCGCTGCAGGGCGTGGCGCCCATGCCGAAGACGGGCGCGGGCCCGAGCCGCGCGTCGTATCTGGCCTCCACTCTTTCGGCGAGCCTTGAGCTGGTGAAGGAAGGCGCGCTCGAAGCCCGCCAGCTGGAGCACTTCGCCGACCTCTTCCTGCGCAAGCGCAAGGACGCGGCGTGATCGAGCTGTTCGACACCGTGCGCCAGATCGAGGCGCTGCTGTTCGCGGCCGCCGAGCCGTTGAGCATCACCGACCTTGAGCGGCGCCTGCCCGACGACGCCGATGTCGAGGGCGCGCTGGCCGAACTGCAGACCCGCTATGGCGGCCGCGGTGTGGAGCTGGTCTGCGTCGCCGGCCGCTGGCGCTTCCAGACGGCGGAAGACCTCGGCTGGCTGATGACCGAGGAGCGGGAGGAGCAGAAGCGCCTCTCCAAGGCCGCGCAGGAGACGCTGGCCATCATCGCCTACCACCAGCCCGTCACCCGCGCGGAGATCGAGGCGGTGCGCGGCGTGCAGGCGAGCCGGGGCACGCTGGATCTGCTGCTGGAGCTCGGCCTTGTGCGCATGCGTGGCCGGCGGCGCACGCCGGGGCGGCCGGTGACGTTCGGCACTACCGACGCTTTTCTTGAACACTACGGTTTGGCCACTCTGGCCGACCTGCCGGGCATGACGGAGATGAGGGCCGCGGGGCTGCTCGGCATGGACCTGCCGGCGGGTTTCAACGTGCCGGACCCCTCGCAACCGACCGCCGACGAGGACCCGCTGGACCTCGAAGAAACACCCGAGTTCGTGACCGATTTCGCGGGCGAGGAGGAGTAGGGCTTTCCGCCGCAGGGCGGGCCGTCGTGGCCCTGAGCCTTGCATCGGCCTATATTGTGGGCCAAGGCGTCCGCACGGACTTCAAGGAGTTATCCTTATGGGCACTTTTGGGCCTATCCACTGGTTGATCGTCCTCGTCGTGGTGCTCGTGCTGTTCGGCGGCAAGGGCAAGCTGTCGGGGATCATGGGCGACGCCGCCAAGGGCATCCGCGCCTTCCGCGAAGGCCTCAAGGAGGATCCGCACGAGGCGGAGAAGACCGGCGCCCGCCTGCCGCGCACCGACGCGGAAAAGGAAGACCTTCGCCAACAATAGCCGCCGTCAGACCGGGCTTGCCAAATGCTGCCTGAAGTCGGGGCAACCGAACTGCTGGTCATCGCCGCGATCGCCCTGATCGTGGTCGGACCCAAAGACCTGCCCGTCATGCTGCGCAAGCTGGGACAGTTCCTCGGCCGCATGCGCTCCATGGCCAACGAATTTCGCGCCAGCTTCGACGAGATGGCCCGCCAGTCCGAACTGGACGAGTTGCGCCGCGAGGTCGAGGCCATGCGCGCCGGCCGCTACTACGATCCCACCGCGCTGGCCGACGTCGAGGCCGACCAGGTCTTTGCCGACATCCACACAGGTTTGACCGGTCAGCCCGCCACGCCCGTCATCGAGGTTGCGCCCGAACCCGCGCCGAAGCCGAAGCGCCGCTCGCCCGCGAAGAAGACCGCCGAAGCAGCTCCTGCACCGAAGAAGCCCCGCGCCCGCAAGAAGCCGGAGGCCAAGGCTTGAGCGACCTCTACGACCCGGACGAGGCCGATATCGAATCCTCGCGCGCGCCGCTGCTCGAGCACCTGATCGAGCTGCGCAAGCGGCTGATCATCTGCGTGGCGGCGCTGTTCGTCGGTTTCATCATCTGCTTCGCCTTCTCGCGGCAGATCTACATCTTCCTGCTGCATCCCTTCGAGATGGGGGCCGGGCTGCTGGCGGCGCAGAAGGGCGGCCACCATGGACCCTTCGACCTGCTGCTGGCGCTGACCGGCTTCAAGGAAGTACCGCACGCGACGGCCTTGAAGCTCGTCTTCACCGCGCCGCTGGAGTTCTTCTTCACCAAGCTGAAGCTGGCCGGCTTCGGGGCGCTGGTGCTGACCTTCCCGATCCTGGCCTGGCAGCTCTACCGGTTCGTGGCGCCGGGCCTCTACAAGCGCGAGCGCAAGGCCTTCCTGCCGTTCCTAGTCGCCTCGCCGGTGCTGTTCCTGATGGGCGCGGCGCTCGTCTATTACATCATGCTGCCCTTCGTTCTGTGGTTCTCGCTGAACCAGCAGATCGTCGACGCGGGCAACATCTCCGTCGAGCTGCTGCCGAAGGTCTCCGACTATCTGACGCTGGTCACGACCCTGCTGTTCGCGTTCGGCCTGTGCTTCCAACTGCCGGTGGTGCTGACGCTGGCCGGGATGGCCGGGCTGGTGAACTCCAAGATGCTGCGGGCCGGGCGTCGATACGCCATCGTGGCGGTGTTCGTGGTGGCCGCCATCCTGACCCCGCCCGATCCCATCAGCCAGATCACTTTGGCGATCCCGATTTGCCTGCTCTACGAAGTCTCCATCTGGTGCGTGTGGCTCATCGAGCGGCGCAGGCGGCGTCAGGAAGAAGCCGACGCCGCGCCGGCCTAAGAGGGGGACTGCCATGACCGACGAACAGGCGCGCCATCAGGCGCTGGCCGCCAGCGGCGGCGCGGTCACGATCTTCGTCGGTCTCGGCCACGAGTTCGTCGGACTGACGCTCTATCCCGGCGCGGAAGCCTACTTCTTCGGCCCGGTAGGCTGGAATGCCGCCGGGATCGCCTGCCTGCTAGCAGGCATCGCGCTGTTGGCGGCTGCCCTCAAGCTCATCAGGCCGCCGACGTGGACCGTGGTCGCCACCGGAATCCTGCTGGCGATCGCCGGAGCTGGCGCAATGGCCCTTGTCGCCGTCCTGCATCGCCCGTTTCATCTGTTCGCGCTGGCTCTCGTCGTCTGGGGCCTGATCGTCGCCTATAGCTATCCCCGAAGCCTGGCAGCGTAGAGGACGAGGCTCCGGTCCGAATGCGAGTTGGCCGGGTGGTCGATCGGGGCCAAGCTTCCAAAGGCTGCGGGGGAGCGAAATGACCAACCAGCAAGCGCGCAATCAAGCGCTGGCGGCGAGCGGGGCGGTGATCATCGCCTTTATCGGCATCGTTCACATCGTCGTCGGCGAGACCATCTTCCCATGGGCGCCCGCCTTCGTCGGCGGATACGTGATCTGGTACGCCATGGGCGCCGCCTGCATCGCCTTCGGGCTTGCGCTGCTGGGCGCGACGCTGGGTATGAATCGTTTGCCGGTGGTCTGGCCGTGCATCGCGCTGGCGGTCGGCGCCCTTGGGCTGACAGTGCTCGTGGAGGTCATCCACGGCGAGTTTCACTTCTTTGCGGTGGCGCTGGCTGTGGCGGCGCTGATGACGGCGTGGTTTTACCGCAAGAGCGCGGTTGGCGAGGCCCCCGACGCGCCTTAGACAGGGCGCGCTATGCACGACATCAAAGCCATCCGCGACAACCCGCAAGCCTACGATCAAGGCTGGGCGCTGCGTGGGCTGAAGCCGCAGACGCCGGCCCTTCTGGCGCTCGATACGAAACTGCGCGCCGCCCAGACGGCGGTGCAGGAGGCGGCCTCGCGCCGCAACGAAGCGTCCAAGCTCATCGGCATGGCCAAGGCCAAGAAGGACGAGGAACGCGCCCAGGCCTTGATGGCCGAGGTCGAAACCCTCAAGGCGACCATGGCGGAGCAGATGGGAGTCGAGGCGGCCGTTGGCGTCGAGCTGCGCGATATTCTGGCCGCCTTGCCGAACATTCCCGCTGACGATGTCCCACCCGGCGAGGACGAGACCGCCAACGCCGAACAGCGGCAATGCGGCGAGCCCAAGCGGCTCAACAACCCCCGCGACCACGTCGACCTCGGCGCGCCGTTGGGCATGGACTTCGAAGCCGCCGCCCGCATGTCCGGCGCCCGGTTCGTGGTGCTTAAAGGGCAGGTGGCGCGGCTGGAACGCGCGCTCGGCCAGTTCATGCTCGACCTGCAGACGACGCAGAACGGCTACACCGAAGTGAACCCCCCGCTGCTCGTACGCGACGAGGCGGTGTTCGGCACCGGCCAACTGCCTAAGTTCGCCGAGGACCTGTTCCGCACCACCGACGGCCGCTGGCTGATCCCCACCGCCGAGGTCTCGCTGACGAACATCGTCCGCGAGCAGATTCTCTCGGAAGAGGAACTGCCGCTGCGCCTGACCGCGCTCACCCCCTGCTTCCGTTCGGAGGCGGGTGCGTCGGGGCGCGACACGCGGGGCATGATCCGCCAGCATCAGTTCGTGAAGTGCGAGCTCGTCTCCATCACCACGCCCGAACGCTCGAACGAAGAGCATGAGCGGATGACCAACTGCGCCGAGCAGGTGTTGCAAAAGCTGGGCTTGGCCTACCGCACCATGCTGCTGTGCGCCGGGGACATGGGCTTTACCGCGCGCAAGACCTACGACCTTGAGGTCTGGTTGCCGTCGCAGAAGACCTATCGCGAGATCAGTTCCTGCTCGAACTGCGGGGACTTCCAGGCACGCCGTATGGATGCCCGTTATCGGCCCGCCGGCGAGAAGGGGACGCGGTTCGTCCACACCCTCAACGGCTCGGGGCTGGCGGTCGGCCGCACGCTGGTGGCGGTGCTGGAGAACTATCAGGACGAGGGCGGCCGCATCGCCATTCCGGACGCGCTGAAACCCTACATGGGCGGGGTCACGCACCTCGAGCCATGAGGATCCTCTGCACCAACGACGATGGAATCCAAGCCGAGGGGCTGGCCTGCCTGGAGCGGATCGCCGGCGCGCTGAGTGACGACGTCTGGGTCGTGGCGCCGGAGATCGAGCAGTCGGGCGCGAGCCGGGCGCTGACGCTGTCGATACCGCTGCGGGTCCGCAAGCTGGACGACCGCCGCTTCGCCGTCTCCGGCACGCCGACGGACTGCGTCGAGCTGGCGGTGCAGGATCTGCTGGAGGACGTGAAGCCGGACCTCGTGCTCTCCGGCGTCAACCGCGGCCAGAACCTCGCCGAGGATGTCAGCATGTCCGGCACGGTGGCCGGCGCGATCCAGGGCATGGCGCTGGGCATCCCGTCCATCGCGCTCAGCCAGGCCATGCGCATCTTCCACGACGGTGAGAAGGCCATGTACGAGACGGCCGAGGCGCATGGCCCCGGCGTCATCAAGCGGCTGATGGAAGTCGGCTGGCCGCGCAACGTGATGATCAACCTGAACTTCCCGGACGTCGCGCCGGGCGAGGTGAAGGCGGTCGAGGTCACGCGGCAGGGCTTTCGCGACTTCAAGCACATGCACGCCGAGCGCCGCACGGACCTGCGCGGGCGCGACTACTACTGGATGGGTTTCCGCGGTCAGCTGTCCAATCCACCGGCAGGAACCGACCTTCGCGCCATCTACGACGGAAAAATCTCCGTGACCCCTCTTCACATCGACCTCACGCACGTAGAAACCGTGCACGAGCTGAGAGGCGTACTGGGCGGGGCTCCGCCGAAGCTATGAGCATGGCGCAGGTGGAAGAGGATACTCCCGAGACCCGGCACGCGCGCCTGATCCTGGCGCTGCGCTCGCAGGGCGTGACGGACCCGAAGGTCCTCAGCGCCATCGAGAAGACGCCGCGAGAACTCTTCACGCCGGACCTGTTCAAGGAGCGGGCCTGGGAGGACTCGGCGCTGCCGATCGCGTGTGGCCAGACCATCAGCCAGCCGTTCATCGTCGGTACGATGACCCAGGCGCTGACCATCGAGCCGCGCTGCCGGGTGCTGGAGATCGGCACGGGGTCCGGATACCAGACGGCCATTCTCGCGAGGCTGGCCCGCCTCGTTTACACCGTCGAGCGCTACCGCACGTTGCTGCGCGAGGCCGAGGAGCGGTTCAAGACGCTTCAGCTGACCAATGTGATCACCCGTTTCGGCGATGGTGGCGAAGGATGGCCCGAACAGGCGCCTTTTGACCGCATTCTGGTCACTGCGGCGGCGCCTGATGAACCCAAGAAACTGTTGGCCCAACTGAAGCCGAACGGGGTGCTCGTCGCCCCGATCGGCAAGGGCCCCGTCCAGAGCCTTCGCCGCTATGCGGGCGACGGCAAGGGCGGTTTCAAGGTGGAGCTGCTCGGCGACGTGCGCTTCGTGCCCCTGCTCGACGGGGTGGCGCGCGAACTCTGAGCAAAAAAGGTGGGGGCTCTTCAACGTGCTTAACGGGCGGTTAACACCCGACAGGCCACCTCAGTGAAGTTTGAGAAGGGAAGCGCCGCATGACGCACTTCTGGACCCGGGCATCGGTCATCGCGCTGGCAGGCGCGGCGCTTGGCGCCTGCACCACGCCGCAATATCCGCTGCAGGAGGGGGCGCCGCGCGGCGAGCCCCTGACCATGCCCACGCCGAATTTCCCCATCGTCCAGCCCGCGCCCGCGGCGCAGGAAGCGCCGCCGGTGGCGACGGCCGCTCCGACGAGCACTGCCCCGGTCACGAGCGCGCCGCTGCCCGCGCCGGGCGTCAGCACCACCGCCGCGCCGACCCCGGTCTCGTCCCAGCCGCTCGCGCCGCTGAGCACGCCGGTCGCGCTGCCCCCGCCTGCATCCGAGCCGGTGCGGATGGTCCCCACGACCGTTACCGAAACCAAGAGCGTGCCGATCGCCGACGGAAAGGTCGTCTCGGTCCAGGGCAAGCCGCAGGCCTATGTGGTCAAGCGGGGCGATCACATCGATGCGATCGCCCGCAAGCTCGGCACCACGCGCACGCAGCTGGTGAAGGACAACGACCTCAAGAAGCCCTACCGCATCCAGCCCGGCGACACGCTGTCGGGTCCGAGCCGCACGCAGAAGGCCTACGTCGTCGAGAGCGGCGACACCCTCTACGCGGTCGCGCGCCGGTTCAGCGTCAAGGCCGCCACGCTGGCCGATGAGAACGACATCTCGGTCAACGCCGGCCTTCGCCCGGGTCAGAAGCTGACCCTGCCCAGCGGCTATCACGACGTCGGCGCCGGCACGCGAACGGTGGCCACGACGCGGACGGTGATGCGCCCCGCGCCCGCGCCGGTCCAGACCGCGACCCAGACGGTGGTGCAGACCCAGACGCAGCCCGCGCCCGCTCCGATCAGCGCCGTGCCGATCGCCACCAGGACCACGACGGAAGTCGTGCCTGCGCCCAGGCCCTACACGCCGCCGCCCGCGGCGGTGACGCCCAAGCCCTATACGCCCGCGCCCAGCCCCTACGCGGCGGCTCCCAGGCCCTATACGCCGCCTGCGGCCGCGCCGGTGACGCCGAAGCCGTACACGCCGGCGCCGAGCCCATACGTTCCGGCCCCGAGGCCCTACACGCCGCCCGCGGCGACGCCGTACTCGCCTTCGACCGGGGCGTCGATGGTGCAGAGCAGCGCCCCGCCGACGGACGCCGAGGTGGCGGCCGCGGGCGCAGGCAAGTTCATCCAGCCGGTCACGGGGACCGTCATCTCAGCCTACGGACCCAAGGACGGCGGCCAGCGCAACGACGGCGTCAACATCGCCGCCCCCGCCGGGACCTCGATCCGCGCGGCCGCCTCGGGCGAGGTGGTCTATGCGGGCGACCAGGTGCCGGGCTTCGGCAACCTCGTGCTGGTCAAACACGACGGCGGCTGGGTCACGGCCTACGCCCACATGGGCCGGGTCGACGTGAAGATGCGCGACATGGTCGCCCAGGGTCAGCAGATCGGCCAGGTGGGCTCCACCGGCGGGGTCACCCAGCCGCAGCTCCACTTCGAAGTCCGCTATGCGCCCACCCAGCAGGACAAGGCCCGCCCCATCGACCCGCAGCTGGTGTTGCCGCGCTAGAGGCTCTTCCCCAACCCACCCGCGAGATCGCGGATGAACTGCCAGGCGACGCGGCCTGAGCGGGCGCCGCGCAGTTGGGCCCACTGCAGGGCGCGGCGGTCGAGATCCTTTGCCTTCAGGCCGAAGTGGCCGGCGTAGGCGCGCACGGCGGCGAGGTAGGCCTCCTGGTCCATGGCCGGGAAGCCGATCCACAGGCCGAAACGGTCGGAGACGCTGACCTCCTCCTCGGCATCCTCGGCGGCGGAGATCAGGCCGCGGTCCTCGCCGTGGCCGCGCGGCATCAGATGGCGGCGGTTGGAGGTGGCGACAAACAGCACGTTCTCCGGCGGCCCGGCGACGCCGCCTTCCAGCGCCGATTTCAGCGCCTTGGCGGCGTTCGCGCCTTCTTCGAAGGAGAGATCGTCGCACAGCACCACAAACCGCTCCGACCGCCCGCGCAGCTGGTCGAACAACGCGGGCAACGCCGTGACCTGATCGCGATCGACTTCGACCAGCTTCAGGTCCCGGGAAGCTTTGGCCACCGCCATGAAGGCCGCCTTGGCGATGGAGCTCTTGCCCGTGCCGCGCACGCCCCAGAGCAGCGCGTGGTTCGAGGGCAGCCCTTTGGCGAACCGCTCGAGGTTGGAGACAAACCGCTCCTTCTGCCGCTCGATCCCGACCAGGAGGTCCAGCGGCAGCGGGAAGTCCGGCGCGGGCAGGAAGGCGCCGCTGTCCGGATCGTGCCGGAACAGCCGCGCGCCCGCGAACGAGGGCTCGTCGGCTTGCGGAGGGGCAATCCGCTCCAGCGCGTCCGCTATTCGGGCAAGCAATTCGTCCGTCTTGTTCGTCATTCCCAACCCCCGCTCACCCCGGCGGAAGCCGGGGCCCAAGCGGCAGCTCAGCTTGGGTCCCGACTTTCGTCGGGATGAGCGGTTTAGAGGGGCCGAGGCCGCATTGCAAAAGGCAAGCCGAGCGCATAGCTTCCGGCCACCTTGGCGGCCTGCGCGGCCGCCGCTTTGATATTGGAGACGAGATGGATCCCTCCGCCGGTGGTCCGCAGGGCCTGTTGATCCAGTTGGCGCCGCTGGTCCTGCTGTTCGTGCTCTTCTACTTCATGCTCATCCGGCCGCAGCAGCGGCGGGCGAAAGAGCACCAGGGCATGGTGGCGGCGCTGAAGCGTGGCGACACCGTGGTCCTGTCCAGCGGCGTCATCGGCAAGGTGGTGCGCGTTGAAGACGCCGAGATCGGCGTCGAAGTCGCCCAGGGCGTCACCATCAAGGTCGTCAAGGCGATGGTCAGCGAAGTCCGCGCCAAGGGCTCGCCGGTTTCCGCCAACGACGCCAAGGGCTGAGCTTAGCCGCCGATGCTCAACCTCTCCCGCTGGAAGGTCACGCTGG
>Ga0157373_10002905_pt1 | contig 12974 bp, 12 predicted proteins | sample C65metaG_FD_113460 | JGI IMG/M metagenome (GOLD analysis project Ga0157373, IMG submission 113460) | Corn rhizosphere microbial communities from Kellogg Biological Station, Michigan, USA - C6-5 metaG | ecosystem: Host-associated > Plants > Roots > Rhizosphere > Soil | place: USA: Michigan... | reverse complement strand
TATTTCACCAGTTTGACCGCGACACAGAAGACTTGTACGGTCCTGCCGGCTGTTGGAATCCTACTTTCAAAGCCTCTTATAATGATATTGCGGTGTTGTTACAATTTGCTCTACGTCACATTAATTATTGTTATAAAGAATCATTGCCAGTCAGGCACTTTTATTTGTCTTGTACTGAGGAAAATCAGTTTGATATTAAACTTACCCAATTTTGAAATTTGTAAACAAGGAAACAGCGTTAGAACTAATTATTGATGACAAGCTCATTCAGCGAATTGCGGATTATGGAGCTGATAAATATCCTAATGAGTTCGGAGGATTACTGCTGGGTAGATACCTCAATAACCACACGACAGTATCAATAGAAGATACCCTGCTGCCTAAAAAATATAAATCATCGCGGTATTTCTTTGAGCGTGGATCGGAAGGCTTAAGAGAGTCGTTGGAACTGCATTACAATGCCTTGCCCAGTTTAATATATATTGGCGAATGGCATACCCATCCGGATAGCCCAGCCAGACCGAGTGCGCTGGATTTGAAATCGATGAAAGAACTTGCGGATGACAAAAATGTTCTAATTACTAACCCAATACTCATGATCTTTGAAATGAGAAAACGCGCTCATGATATCGGTCTATATTTCCTACACAAGGATCGGTTGCTTCGATATACTTCTATGGAAGAGCAACAAGGGTGGAAAGAAAAAATCGTATATGCAACTTCATAAATATAATTTCATATGGCAGGACAAACATCTTCTATTCTAAAGGGGTTTGATTATCAGCACTTACTTAGCTGGTATCATATTCTTTCCCTTAAAACAAACGATGATATCATCGGGGTGAAGCTGGAGAATGCTTTGGCAGGATCAGTGGACGATCTTACCGTTGAAAAAAAAGATGGTTCAATAGATTTTTATCAAATCAAATATCACGTCAAGACCGGCCACTATTCCATTACTGATCTTCTTACTGGGAGTGACGGACCCAGTCTAATGGAGAAATTCTGGACTACTTGGAACAAGCTCGTTAAACTCCATGCAAAGGAAAAAATCAGATTGATATTATATAGCAATTGGGTAAATCATCAAGATGATCAAATCCTCAAGTGTTTAGATGGAGAAAATGGCCAGTTGGGAGAGACTTTTTTTAAAGCGACACCAAAATCCTCTTGCGGAAAGCAAAGAAGCATATGGCAGAAAAAGCATTCTGCCAACGATGAGGATTTTAATGATTTTACAAGAGCTATAGCCTTTCAATTAGGCAGAAACTTTACAGCAGAAGTCAGACAAATGATTGGTGATAGAATGCAACTTTGTGGGTTGAAGCATGATCAGAATGCAATGCTAGTAGCCATTGGTATTATAAAAGATTGGATTAAAGAGAAGAAGGATAGAATTACTTTATCCCTGCTTGAAGAAAAAATTCAAAAACACGATCTGTATTTACCTGTCAGTGCAGAAAAGTCGGCTTCTATTTATTTTGTTACGGTTAAAAACAGGCGATTCGATCTTGCTCCTGACTATGTGCTTGACTGGCGTCATTATTTTAAGGAGGTTAGCGGAATAGGCAGTCATGAGCTGATCGATGCCACCAACTGGAACAAAGCACTACTACCTGAACTTAGATCAATGGAGGATAAAATTAACAGTACTATAGCCCCTAGGTTGATCCGTGCACGTGGATTTGCAAGGCTATCTGCGTGGTTTGCTTTTGGACATGCGTTTTCGGATGTTTCGGGGTATATCGTCGAAGTCAGCCAGCAAGATAAATTATGGAGAACTGATGAGTCCCCCAATTCCGGTTTTAAGGTAATCAGTGAAAACGGCGATGGAGAAATTATAGATACCGGAAATAAGGTTGTAGCTATTGGAATAAGTGTCACAGGATCTTTGGTAACTGATGTAAGAAAATACCTTTTAGGCAATAGTGGCGTGGATGCTTTACTTTTATTGAGACCTGAAACAGATCTCGGACAAGATTGCTTCCAGGCAGCAGGTGATGTAGCGGCATTTGCAAGACAAGTCAAATCAAAAATACGCGAATTCGTAAAAGTCCATCAGGCGGAAAAAGTACTGCTTTTTTATTTTGGTCCACTAAGCGGCGCTTGCTTTATTGGTCACCAGCTCAATGCAATTTGTAAGGAAATTCAAATAATGGAAAATGTTGCCGGTGGCTATATGGAATCGTTTTCTTTATCTTAATATCAAGATGAAGGTTCTTTTTCAGTATCCCAAACGTACACCCTCGACCTTCGCTGAATCGTTCTATAGCTCCTTGCTAATTCAAGACAGATTTTAAGCTTTTCTAAAATCGGCCCATCTGCATTCCTTTTCGGTAGACGCAAAGCCGTTGTTCGGAGAAGTGGTAGAGCTACTTACTTAAAGCCGGTTTTCTTGTCCATTTCATCCCAGTAATCCGTTTTGTGCAACTAGCCGCAGCATTTTAATATTTTTTTTACTAAAAAGCATCAGCACAAAACAACATAACTCCTTTCTACAACGGAAAGATTTATACTATTCAATGATTTTTTTTAAATTTGTGAAGATCTTTTACGTTTTATGTGATATAGCGAATCATTCAATGAGGTATTGATATTTGGATGTTTACCAGAGATTGAAAAAATTGATGATTGGAATTATAATTTGAATCGCCAGTCATCCGGTTAAATTTTTTGAAGGTGGCAAGAAAGTATGTTAGTGAGTAATTCAGTGAGTATTAGGTTTCAAATTTTTGAAAGTCAATATTAACAACGGTTTTAGCTAATAGTTCGAATCTTGCCGCCCCGACAAGTAGGAGGCTGTTTTAATCAACAGCCTCCTTTTATTTCAGGCAATCCCCGTTTTATAAAAGAAAGGAAATGTCTTCGCCCGGTGTGATTTGCTTTTTTAAGAATCCTTCGGGGTTTGCATCTGAAGTAAAAATTACGCCATCAACCTCTCCAAAATATTTTAAATCATTGTTTGCCATTTTTAAATAACTTCCTTCCGGCAGGCCTACGACACAAGTGTTTGGATTCAGTTTTACGAACTCCACCAACCGGTCATCGCGGCTTTCACCATTAAATCCATCGATTTTTTGATTGAAATAGTGCGGATTTATCTGAAATGGAAATACGCCAAGCGCTTTGAATGATTTCGGTTCAATAACAGGCATATCATTAGTTGTTGCAATCGACGGGGCCAAAATGTTCGATCCTGCACTCCATCCTATATAAAGAGTGCCGTTGTTCACTTTTTCACGAATTAAAGGCAACAGATTCAGTTCCTCTAAATCGTGGATTAATTTAAAAGTATTGCCTCCACCGACCATTATAGCATCGGCATTCTCAATGACTGAAGTTGCTTTTGGACCTACAACACGTACGGTTACATTAAGATTTTTTAAAGCGTTCTGAACTTGTGCTGCATAGTCGTCATACTTTCTATTTACATCTGCAAAACCTAAAAAAGCAATATTTACCTGTCCGCCCGGCAGGCTGGTCGATTTACCACCAATAAATTCATTGATGACCGGCGCAGCTTTTTCAAGGTAACCGGAGTTTCCCACACGCGAACTACTGAATGCGAGTATATTTTTTGAAGTCATTGCTCTTTGAGTTATAACGGTACCGCATATAGGAATTTACTGTTGCAGTATCAAATCAATCCTATCGAGTTCTTCTTTTGAAAAATGAATATTGGCAGTTCCTTTAATACTATCTGTTACCTGCGTGGGTTTGCTCGCTCCGAGTATTACAGAAGTAATTCTTTCGTCTTTTAAAACCCAGGCTAGTGCCATTTGGGCCAATGACTGATTCCTGCCGGCAGCCACTTTATTCAGCTCTTTTATTTTTTCGACTTTTTCTTCTGTGATTTGCGATTCTGTGATGGCGCCATTTGTAAGATGGCGTCCGGCTCTTGAATCTGCCGGAATGCCATTTAGATATTTATTAGTAAGCAAGCCTTGCGCCAGCGATGAAAAAGTGATACAACCAATCTTTTCTTTTCCTATCACCTCCAGCAATTCATCTTCGATCCAACGATCAAACATATTATATCTTGGCTGAATAAGCAGGCATGGCGTGCCTAACTGATGTAATAAGCCTATTGCCTTTTTCGCTTCAGCAGGTTTATAATTTGAAATTCCTACATAGAGCGCCTTTCCCTGGCGTACCACAAGATCCAATGCGCTCATCGTTTCTTCCAGGGGTGTTTCGGGATCAGGACGGTGATGATAAAAGATATCCACATAATCCAGTCCCATCCGCTTCAGGCTTTGGTCAAGGCTTGAGATAAGATATTTTTTTGAACCCCAATCGCCATAAGGGCCATCCCACATGTAATACCCGGCTTTGGAAGATATTATTAATTCATCCCGGTATGATTTAAAATCCTGTTTAAAAATCTTTCCGAATTTAGATTCGGCAGCTCCTGGCGGTGGACCATAATTATTAGCAAGGTCAAAATGCGTAATTCCATTATCAAATGCGGTATGCAGAATACTACGACAATTTTCGTAGTCATCTTCGGCGCCGAAGTTATGCCAGAGGCCAAGTGATATTACGGGTAATTGAATGCCGCTGTTTCCACAACGCCGGTAATTTATTTTTTGGTACCTGTCTTTGCTCGGTTGATATTCCATGATTTTTTTTATTTAAGGAATAAAAAATGTTTCACAAAACTAACAACTGAAAAATAAACAACTACATTTAACCCAAAAGAGAATCTAAACAAGATTACAATTGAAGTTTAATTTCTTCATTACTCTTATCAAAAAAATGGAATTCAGTAAGATGGTAATTTGTATTAGGACGGATTTTTATTTTTTGCTTGAACTTGAGGCTCCATTTCATTCGTTTTGAAGGAAAGCCTTTTGTGAGATAAGCATATAAAATCGGATGTACCTCGATGGTCAATCCTTTATGCTTTTGCATAATAAGATAACTAAGGTTTTTTTCGATTTCATCTTCAAGTACTAATGTGGAAGACACCTTGCCTGTACCGCCACAACTGGGGCAAAGTTCCATGGTATTGATGTTGGTTTCGGGCTTCATGCGCTGACGCGTTATCTGCATAAGGCCAAACTTACTGATAGCAAGAACCGCATGTTTTGCCCGATCTTTCCTCATAAAAAGATCCATTTGCTCTGCCAGCTTCTTTTTATTTTCGGGCAGCTTCATATCGATAAAATCAACCACGATGATGCCGCCGATATCTCTCAACCTTAGCTGGCGTGCAATTTCCGCAGCCGCTTCAAGGTTGGTTTCAAGTGCATTTTGTTCCTGGTTATTGCCAACACTTTTATACCCGCTGTTTACGTCAATAACATGCAAGGCTTCAGTATGTTCAATAATCAGGTAGGCGCCGCTCGGCAGATTTACGGTTTTTCCAAAGGAAGCCTTCACTTGTCGTGTAACTCCATAGGCATCAAATACAGGGGAACCGTTATTATGAAAAGAAAGTATATCAAGCTTTCCTGGGGCAATGCGATGAAGGTATGCTTTAGTGTCGTTGTAAATGTTCTTATCATTCACTACTATTTTATTAAAATCCTCTGTCAGCAGGTCGCGCAGAATGCTGTTGGTTTTGCCTTCTTCTGCAAGTATTTTAGTAGGCGGAACAGCGCCTTTGAGGTTGTGCTGTATGTTTTTCCATGTGGCAATCAGTCCCAGCAAATCATCATGGAGCTCAGCCGCAGGCTTGCCTTCTGCTGCCGTGCGGACAATGACCCCAAAATTTTTTGGCTTTACCGCTTCTATGATTTTTTGTAATCTCTTTCTTTCTTCTGATGAATGAATTTTCCTTGATACAGCAATAATGTCGTTAAAAGGCGTAAGTACTACATTCCGGCCTGGTAACGAAATTTCGCAACTAAGGCGCGGCCCCTTTGCTGCTATAGGTTCTTTTAGTATTTGAACCAGGATATTTGGCTTTCCGCTCAGTACTTCAGCGATTTTGCCTGTCTTTACAATTTCAGGCTCTACCTGGAAATTTTCAAAATTAAGGCCTTCCGGCGATGTATCATTCATCGCCAGCTTTGTAAATTTCAAAATAGACCGGATGTACGGGCTTAGGTCAGAATAATGAAGAAATGCATCTTTTTCAAAGCCAACATCAATAAATGCAGCGTTAAGTCCCGGAATTAATTTTTTTACTTTCCCTAAGTACAAATCACCAACACCAAAGCTTGCATTTGCATTTTCATTATGCATTTCCACGAGCTTTTTATCCTCAAGTAAGGCTATCTCCACTGCCTGGGGCGCAGCATTTATAATCAGTTCCTTGTTCAAACTTTAAATTTCTTTATTCCGTTTTTAACAACAGAAGCAACAGGATAAAGCCGGATATACCGGCAAGCGAAAGTAAAGAGTGCAAATAATTACCTCTTCTTATGTCGGTTTTTTCTTAAACGCTTTTTACGCTTGTGAGTTGCGATTTTATGGCGTTTTCTCTTTTTACCACATGGCATAAATAAATAATTTTAATTTTTTTTATAAAAAGACAAATAAAGTGTTAATCTACTTGCCATTGTTACTTTGCTAAAAACTATTGATTTTCCTTCAATGCTTTTATTCGTTCGTTGATCTCTTTAGTAAACGCCGGATTATTAACCAGGTGTTCACTTTGCTCATACCATTTAATTGCATTTTGCTTGTCGCCTGAAGCGGCATAAGCATCGGCAAGCCAGGAAACGGCTTCAAGGTTGTGTGGGTCGAAATCCACTACCTTTTTTAACCTTTCAATGGCTTTGTCGTATTGGGACGAAATAACACCTCCAATTCCCAAAACCATCTGGGCCTGCATATTATTGGAATCTTTTTTTACTACTTCCAGCAATTGCTGAATTCCTTTCATCGTTTGTTCAGCATTTCCTATCATCCCTTCGCCATACACGTAGCAACTTCCCAGTCCAACTTTGAGATCATCATTTTCAGGATTCAGCTTGATTGCTCTTTCAAAAAGGTCGGCTGCCGTTTGCGCTTCCCACACTTTTTGGGCCGCATCATCCTCCCGTTTCATGTTCTCCAAAATTAACCGGGCTGCAAAGGTGAGCTTTTTTTCCGAATTATCCAATTTGGCAGCCTCGCTAAGATAGTAGGCGTAGGGGACGAAACTTCCAACTGAATCCTTCCAAAAATTAGCCAGATTAGTATATTGATTAACTTCCTGATTTTTCAAATCGCCCCTGCTGATATTATTTTCAATATTGTTTACAAAAACGAGACGTTCAGGCGATAATCTCTGTTTTTCGGCAGTGAGGGAATCTTTTATATTAAACTGAGGCGTTTCGGCCTTTGACATGGCCGGCATTTCTTTTTTGGTAGTAGCTGTTTTTCCAAAGAAAAAAAGTACAAATACTAATATAACTGCAAGCCCTGCTAAGATGATTCTTTTATTCAAAATGGTGTCTTAATTTTTCAGGCTGCAAAGTTAATGTATTAAGGGCTTTTAGGAAAGGTTCTTTCCTTTGATTTGATCAACAAATTCTTTAGAAGGTTTGAAGGCGGGAATATAGTGTTCAGGAATTTCTACCGCAGTATTCTTTTTGATATTGCGGCCTATTTTAGCAGCTCTTTTTTTGGTGATGAAACTGCCGAAACCCCTGATGTAAATATTTTCACCGTCACTTAGTGATTTCTTCACTTCCTTGAATAAGTTTTCAAGCGTTACAAGAACATCTACCTTAGCTATTCCCGTATTTTCGGATATCCGGTTAATTAAATCTGCTTTTCTCATTTTAAACTCTTTTTAGTTAGATGAAAATTAAAATGTGTTTTTTAAACATTGATTCAACCAGGTAAGACAAATTTACCAATCTTTATTGTAATATCTTGGCTATAATATCTTTTGTGTATGTTTTTTTTTATTATTTCATAAATCTGGCGAATCGGTTTTCAAACCTGAACATAATATACTTATTTCGCTTTAATGGAAAATCTTAAATTTTTTTCAAAAACGCTTCTTAAATGGAATCAATCTGAAAATACAAGGCAGATGCCATGGAAGGGCGAATCAGATCCTTACCGAATTTGGATTAGCGAAATCATTTTGCAACAAACCAGGGTGCAGCAGGGAATTGAATATTATACTCGTTTTATAAAGGCTTTTCCCGACATCAAATCGCTGGCAACTGCTGATGAGGAGTCAGTTTATAAATTATGGGAGGGATTGGGATATTATTCAAGGTGCAAAAATTTAATGGTGGCCGCCAAACAAATTTATCATAAAAAAAACGGAGAATTTCCACGCAACTATGAAGAAATCATTGCCCTGAGAGGGATAGGAAATTACACTGCGGCAGCCATCGCCTCCTTTGCATTCCAACTTCCTTATGCGGTTTTGGATGGAAACGTATTCAGGGTTTTATCAAGATTTTTTGGGGTTGAGATTCCGATAAATACAACGCAAGCGAGGAAATATTATGGCGAACTTGCCCAATCACTTCTTGATAAAAAAAATCCCGGCATCTATAACCAGGCATTAATGGATTTCGGCGCCGTTATTTGCAAACCCGCTGCTCCGTTGTGTCTGGAATGTGCGTTTCGAAAAAAGTGCGTTGCCTTCCAACAAAAAAAAGTGGATGTTTTGCCCATCAATGCTAAAAAGCCTACTTTAAAAAACAGATTTTTCAATTATTTATTGATTCACTATCAAAACACTTATTATGTGCATAAGAGAACCAACAAGGATATTTGGGAAAACCTGTATGAATTTATTTTGATTGAAACCAAACAATTGATAAACGATAAAGCAGTAAACGAACAAATACGTCACATTTTAAATCCGGACGACTATACCATCAATTTTATTTCAGGCGTAAAAGTTCAAAAGCTTACACACCAGCTTATCAGCGGCCGGTTTATTCACATAGAAGTACAAAAACCGGTTTCTTATAAAGATTATTTCCCTGCAGATAAAAGCCAGCTGAATTTATTGCCTTTCCCGAAATTCGTCGCCTCTTATTTAAAAGATAAAAATGTATCTTTAAATTGATTTTTTTAAAGGAGAAAACACAGCGTTATGCGTGGACTTAATAAAGTAATGTTAATTGGCAACCTGGGCAAAGACCCGGATATTCAGTATCTTGAAGGTAACATTCCTGTATCCAAATTTCCCTTGGCCACTACAGAAACCTATAAGGATAAGAGTGGTAAAGCTATTTCACAAACTGAATGGCATAATATTGTTTTATGGCGTGGCCTTGCAGAGCTCGCTCAAAAATATTTGCATAAAAGCAGCCTTGTGTATATTGAAGGTCACCTGAAAACCCGCTATTGGGAAGACAGAGACCATAACAAAAAGGCTATTACAGAAATCATCGCTGACAATCTTATTTTGCTCGACAAACGAAGCGATGCCAATCCTGATAATCCAAAGGAAAATCCAGAGAGGCAGGACAACGCCACAAGCAACCTTGCTGAAAACGATATCTGAACATAGAATTCAACGTTTCTTTATTTTTAAATCTTAATTTGGTCACCAAATAGTTTGCAATTGCATACAACACTAGTCATTATCAACACTTCGGTAACTACCATCCTGTTTTTTACGCTGCTGGTGCTTTTTATACTGTCGTTTTTATTTTCGGGCTCCCAAATGGCTTATTTTTCATTGACGCTGAAAGACATCAATATGCTTAAAACGCGCCAACAGCCTTCCTACAAAAGGATTGTGTCCTTATTGGAAAATCCAAAAAGCCTGATGGCATCGCTGCTTATCGCCAACACTTTCGTAAATATTGGGATCATATTAATTTCCAACCTCCTGCTTGATCAATGGATTATGACCCTCGGGTTGCATATTGTCATTAATTTTCTTTTAAAGATTGTTATCATCTCGCTCGTCTTAATTTTATTTTGCGAAGTGCTTCCCAAAGTGTGGGCGGCTCATCATAAAATCTGGTTCGCTTCAACAGCATCAATGGTGGTTGATATTTTTAACAGCATGCTATCGAGAATCAGTTTGCAACTGGTAGCCCTGGATTCTTCTATCGAACATGCGTTCACGTCAAGAAACGAAATAAAAGACGATTCACAATTGGATGATGCCATCGATTTATTGCCCGACAACAAAGCCTCCAGCGAAGAAAAGCAGATTCTGAAGGGCATCCGGAAATTCAGCAATACTACCGTGAAGCAAACCATGCGGCCGCGCCTTGATGTAACAGGTATCGAAGCTTCCGTCCCATTTAGCACTGTTTTAGAAAAAGTAAAAGAATATTCCTACTCACGGCTACCCATTTATAAAAGCAATCTTGACGAAATTGTTGGAATTCTTCATACGAAAGATTTATTGCCACATCTTAATGGTAACAATATTGACTGGCATCCGTTGATGCGGCCAGTATTTTATGTGCACGAACAAAAACTAATCGAAGACCTGCTGCAGGATTTTAGAAATAAACGAATTCACATGGCCGTGGTAGTTGACGAATTCGGAGGCACATCGGGCATCATTACGCTGGAAGATATTATGGAAGAAATCATTGGCGACATACAAGATGAATTTGATGATGAGCAAAGCGGCAATAAAAAAATTGACGATTATAACTATATATTTGAAGGCAAAACAATGATCAATGATCTTTGCAGGGTCTTAAAAATTCCAACCCACACCTTTGACCTGTTGCGGGGCGAAAGCGATTCATTGGCTGGTTTGATTTTGGAAATCGCCGGAGAATTTCCGGCGATAGACCAACAGTTTGAAACCAATAATTATGTTTTTACAGTGCTTGAGATTAATAAAAACCGCATTGCAAAAGTGAAGGTTACCTTAAAACAAAAACAAGGAAAGTAAATCCTATTTAACTAAAATCCGGATGATGCGGCGAATCATTTATTTCCTTTTTACTTTGATTACTCTCAGTTGCAACTCAAATTATACCTCAAAGAAGACTGGATATTTCAAAATTGATTTCCCTGAAAAAAAATATACTTCGTTTAATCAGCCAGGCTATCCTTATACATTTGAATATCCGGTATATGCCAAAATTGCAAAAGATTCCAGTTATTTTGAGGAAGGCTCGAAAAATCCTTATTGGATTAATATTGAGTTTCCAACTTTCAACGGCACTATCTTTATCAGCTACAAACAAATAGGAGGCACTTCGGTTTATAAAATTAAAAATAGCGATGGCACGTACCGCGATTCTGTGGGTATCAACAGTTTTGATAAAATGGTGAATGATGCATTTAACCTTACTTATAAAAATGATGTAAAAGCTTATTCAATTGAAGATAGCCTGATGCATACGCCCAATAATGTTACGGGTGTTTTTTTTAAGGTGTCAGGTAATGTAGCCACCGCCAAACAATTCTTTCTTTCTGATAGTGTAAAGCACTTTTTAAGAGGCGCTTTATATTTTGATGCCACTCCCAATGAAGATTCGCTAAGGCCTGTCAACGCTTTTCTGCAGCAGGATATGAAACATCTTATTAATACACTGCAATGGAAGTAGGCGTTTTTTATAAAGCATGCTTATCAGAAAAAGTAAAAAAATAAATATGTATGTTTTGCTGTTTAAAACTTTTTAGCTTTACCGTTTTTTAAAAAGATATTTTAAAATGGAGAAGTTGAAAGATTTATCCCGCCAGTTAGAGGGTGAATTATTTACCGATGATACCATACGCCAACTATATGCTACCGATGCTTCAGCTTACCAGGAAAAACCTCTGGCTGTAGCCGTCCCGAAATCAGTTGCCGATTTAAAAAAGATAATATTATTCGCCGGAAAACATCATTCGCCTATCATACCAAGAGCTGCCGGCACCTCGCTTGCAGGCCAGGTGGTGGGCAAAGGCATCGTTGTGGATGTGTCAAAATATTTTACCAAAATTATTGAGCTTAATGAACAGGAGCGTTGGGTTCGTGTGCAGCCAGGTGTTATCCGCGATGAGCTGAATATGTTTTTAAAACCTCACGGCTTGTATTTTGGCCCGGAAACTTCTACAGCCAACCGGGCTATGATGGGAGGAATGGTTGGTAATAATTCCTGTGGCTCTAATTCAATTGTATATAGAAGCACACGTGAGCATTTGCTGGAAGTAAACGCGCTGCTTAGCGATGGCAGCGAAGCAGTTTTTAAAACGGTAAGCATTGAAGAATTTCATGAAAAATGTGAAGGCAATAATCTTGAAGCTGCGATATACAAAAATATAAGAAGCCTTCTGAGCAATTATGACAACCAGCAGGAGATACTAAAAGAATTTCCGAAGGAAACGGTTGAAAGAAGAAACACGGGATATGCTTTGGATATTTTGATGAACTCAGCGCCTTTTATTGCAGGCAAAGAAGATTTTAATTTTTGCAAATTGATTGCAGGATCGGAAGGTACACTGGCTTTTATCACAGAAATTAAATTAAATGTAGTGCCTCTTCCTCCAAAAGAAACAGGCTTAATGTGCGTACATTTTAATTCCATTGATGAGGCGCTGAAAGGAAATTTAATCGCCTTGAAATATAAACCCCGAGCCAGTGAACTGATTGACCATTACATTTTAGAATGCACCAAGGAAAATATTGAGCAAAGAAAAAACCGGTTTTTTGTACAAGGCGATCCGGAAGCAATTTTGGTGATAGAATTTACAGCCTCTACTCACGAAGGCGTAATTGAAATTGCAAAAAAATGCGAAGCCGAAATGCGCGAGTTGGGATTCGGTTATCACTTTCCACTGTTATTTGGAGAAGACACAAAAAAAATATGGACTTTACGAAAGGCGGGCCTTGGGCTGCTTAGCAATCTTCCCGGAGATGATAAGGCTGTTCCTGTAATCGAAGATACCGCAGTGGACACCGCCGATTTGCCGGCGTATATCGAAGAATTTAATGTCATTCTAAAAAAGTACGGCTTATATTCTGTTCATTATGCGCATGCCGGTTCGGGTGAGCTTCACCTGCGGCCAATTATTAACTTAAAAACGGAAGAGGGCAACCGTTTATTCCGCGCCATCGCACAGGAAATTGCTGCACTTGTAAAAAAATACAGAGGCTCACT
>Ga0157373_10002904_pt1 | contig 12977 bp, 14 predicted proteins | sample C65metaG_FD_113460 | JGI IMG/M metagenome (GOLD analysis project Ga0157373, IMG submission 113460) | Corn rhizosphere microbial communities from Kellogg Biological Station, Michigan, USA - C6-5 metaG | ecosystem: Host-associated > Plants > Roots > Rhizosphere > Soil | place: USA: Michigan... | reverse complement strand
ATAGAAAGCAATTTAATACAGCAAAATTAATTCATCAGTTTTTCAAATGATAAATTAAAATAAAGGGGAAAAGGTTTTTAGAATCCGCTAATGGTAAGTCCAATCTGGTACAATTTCATATCAGGACCAGCTCCGTCTTTTAAAAATTTGTTCAGCTGATATGAACCAAAGAGGGAAACAATTCCATAACCGACACGCGCAGTTGCCATAAAATGAGTACTGTTGATAAAACGTTTACTGTTTTCCTTTTGAATGTACCCATTTAGGGTTTGATTGTCTTTATTAACCCAGGTTTTACCTTTTGTATGAGAATTGAGCAATGTTCCGATCTTTAAACCAAGCGCCGCTTTGAAACTTTTGTTGGATTCGTTTGGCTTAGCGGTAAATCTGAATTCCAGCGGAACATCAAGATAAGTAGTAGCCAGTTTATATTTCTTAAAATGATCCGCAGAATCCAATGGGGTAAAAGGAAGCGGTCCCGGAGGCGCTGTAAGGTCGATATTCATTCTTTTAAAAAAAATATTATCCGTGCTCACGCCAAGGCCAATTCCCAAACTGAATTTTGGAGCCGTTTTAAAAGGTTTGTTCAGCATCACATAAGCGCTAAAACCTCTCGAAAATCCTTTTTGATGGCTGCTGATGCTGTCAGGCATTTGTGCCAGGTGATCCGACGAAAGCTGGAACATAAAATGATCGCCTGAACGGTTGGTAAAATTGATCTTGTTGTTATCTGTAGAAGGCTGTTTTTCCTGCGAAAAAGCCATTGAAAAAAACAAACAAGCAGTAACTACAAAAACAATTTTCTTCATAAAGATTATTAAGTTCGCAAATGTATTTGTTACAGGGTTAAAGAAAGGTTAAATAGAATCCTTGTTTCAACTGCAATAATATTAAATTTGCAGCCAATTATGACAGAATCAAATATCAACATTAAGGTTCAGCTTGATTCGCAAAAAGTTCCGCATCATATTTCGTGGAGTGCTTCTGAAACCAGCGTCGATTCTCCCCAAAATGCAAAAGCAATGTTTTTGGCTTTTTGGGACGGAATTGAAAAAACGGCTTTGCGTATCGACCTATGGACAAAAGAAATGACAACCGATGAAATGGCGGATTTTTATTACCAGCTGTTTGTAACGCTGGCAGATACCTTTGATCGCGCTACCAAACGTTCGGATTTAAGCAATGAAATTAAAAAGTTCGCGGTTGAATTTCATAAAAAATATGTGGCGAAAGAAGAGATACAGAGATAGTCCTTTCTCAAAAAAAATTTATTCATTATTTATCATTTTACTATGTCTTTAGAACAAAAAGTAATGGCAGACTTAAAAACAGCCATGCTGGCAAAAGATGAAAAAGCTTTGCGCGCTTTGCGCGCGATAAAATCTGCAATCATTCTTGCAAAAACTGCCGAAGGAGCCGGTGGAGAAATTAAAGAAGAAGATGAAATCAAACTTCTTCAAAAACTCGTAAAACAAAGAAAAGATTCGCTGGAAATTTACGAAAAGCAAAACCGTGAAGATCTTGCTTCAAAAGAAAAAGAAGAAATTGAAGTGATCGAAAAATTTCTGCCAAAACAAATGGACGCTGCAGAATTAAAATCTGTGATTGAAAAAATTATTTCAGAAACCGGCGCTTCTTCTCCATCTGATATGGGAAAAGTGATGGGAATTGCCAACAAACAGCTTGCAGGAAAGGCGGAAGGAAAAACAATTGCGGGAATCGTGAAAGAACTGCTGAATAAATAATAAGAATCAGGCAATAATCAATTTTTCAATAATCAATTTTAAACCAAAATGGTTATAGATGTCGCCTTTCTTTTAATAATGATCATCGCGGTTTTTAAAGGATTTACGAAAGGTTTGACCGTTGGTATTTTTTCTTTCATTGCTTTTGTCATCGGGCTTGCAGCTGCTTTAAAACTTTCTGCTGTCGTAGCGCATCATTTTGAAAAATCTGTTGGTTCTTTTACAAAATGGCTTCCGGTAATTTCATTTGCATTGGTTTTTATTGTAGTGGTTTTGTTAGTGAACATTGGTGCAAGAATTATAAAAAAAACTTTAAGCATCGCGATGCTTGGCTGGCTCGACCGGATTGGAGGCATTGTTCTTTATGTGATTATTTATACGGTCATTTTCAGTGTTATTTTATTTTTTGCAGAAAAAATGTTTTTGATAAAACCTAAGATGGCAGCTGCTTCTGTGGTTCATGATTTTGTAGCGCCGTGGGGGCCGAAACTCATCAACAACCTTGGAAAGATCGTTCCTGTTTTTAAAGATCTATTTGGCCAGCTACAAAGTTTTTTTGAAACATTGGGACATAAATTGACGGCTTAAAAATTCTTCCAAATATTATTTACCTGTTTTTTTTCAATAGAAACATTTATTTTAGCAATAATTAAACAGCATAAAATCATGCTGTATTTAGTCGAAAAATGGAATATCAATTAATACAAGAAGGGAAATTTAAGTTTATAGAAGAAGGCGAAGGAGAACCGTTGGTGTTGCTGCATGGATTGTTTGGCGCGTTAAGTAATTTTTCACACCTTGTTGAGCATTTTAGAAAATCGTATAAAGTAGTGGTGCCGATGCTTCCGCTTTTTGACCTGGATCTTTTGCATACAACTGTTGGCGGCTTACAAAAATTTGTAAAAAGATTTATTGAATTCCGCAATTATGAACAGATCCATTTGCTGGGAAATTCTTTGGGCGGACATGTGGCGCTTGTGTATGTTTTAAAAAATCCGGAAAGGGTAAAATCGCTGATCCTGACAGGAAGTTCCGGTTTATTTGAAAACGGAATGGGCGACAGTTATCCAAAGCGCGGCGATAAGGAATACATCCGCAAAAAAACACAGCTTACTTTTTATGATCCGGCAATGGCAACGGATGAATTGGTGGATGAATGTTTTGAAATTACCAATAACAGGCTTAAAGTGATAAAAATTATTTCACTGGCAAAATCGGCAATCCGGAATAATTTGGGCGACGAACTAAGCCAGATAAAACAACCCACCTGTTTAATTTGGGGAAATAATGATACAATCACTCCGCCTTTTGTAGCAAGAGAATTCAATAAACTGATCCCAAACAGCGAGCTTCATTTTATTGATAAATGCGGCCACGCACCGATGATGGAAGTTCCCGAGGAATTCAATCAAATACTTGGCACATTTCTTTCGAAATTAAAAGTATCCGCTGCAACAATTCTTTAATTTTTGTTGTCTTTGTATTAAATGTTATTGCAGTTAAAAATTTAAAAAACAAAAAATGACAACACTGCAGCTTGCTGATAATATTTATCCGTCATTGCGTTTAGATGATTCAGTGGCGACAGCATTACAATTAATGAATGAATTGAAAGTAACTCATTTGCCGGTTGTTTCGGAAGAAAAATTTTTGGGTCTTATTGCCGAAGAAGATATCTCTGAAGAAACAAATCACGATACCACTCTTGAAGTTTTTCAGTCAAATTTTATTCCTGGTGCGGTTAATAGCAACAATCATTTTTTAAAAGCTGCTTCTGTTTATAACCTTTACCAAACCAATGTGATTCCGGTGATAAATGAAAGTAATGAACTGGCAGGAACGATTTCCTCAACTGCTTTGATAAGCGCTATGGGAAATTTTTGTGGCTCTTCCGAATTTGGAGCCGTGGTTGTTTTAGAAATGCCGAGAACCCGTTTTGCGATTTCTGAAATTAACAGCATCATCGAAAGCGATGGCGCAACAATTTTGCATTTGAACGTTTCTCCACATGCCTTGCCTGATTTTTTAGAAGTCACCTTGCAGATCAACAAAAAAGAGGTTTCTACGATCATCGCAACTTTCGAAAGATATGAATACTCAGTTTCTTTTTATTCCGGGGAAGAGTTATTTGAAAACGAATTAAGCAGTAATTACAACAACCTTATGAATTATCTGCAGATCTGACAAAAAATATTTCCGTTTACAGTAAACGAACCAATAAATCGATTTTCCTTTTTCCCTTTCAAGTGACCCAATAAATACTGCGTTTTCCTCATTTCTATTTGCGCTTTATTTTCCACGCAAATAAAAATATAGTCGGTTATTTTATGTAAAACGAATTATTTTTACAAACTTTAATGTTTCCTAGCAAAGGCAAAACCTCAACGAAAACCATTATGCGAATAGCAATCTATAGTCGCGGATTAGAGTCTGAACAGCTGGAGGGCCTGAAGGTTTTACTAAAAGAATTTTCTCATTATAATATCGAACCGGTTATTTACCAGGATTTTTGTAACCAGTTTTATTCTTCCATTCATATTACCGATAAATATTCCACTTTCAATTGTTCCAATGATCTGGACGAAATCGATTTTATCATCAGTCTTGGCGGCGATGGCACTTTGCTGGATGCTATCACATTTGTGGGTGATAAAGGAATTCCGGTTTTGGGAATTAATTATGGAAGATTGGGTTTTTTAGCCAGCATCGGCAAAGACGAAATCCATTCTGCCCTGGAAGCTTTGGTAAAACGGACCTTCAAACTCGACAAAAGGTCTTTGGTTCATTTGGACGCCAACATGCCTCTTTTTAAAGGATTGAATTTTGGTCTCAATGAATTTACGATTCATAAAAAAGACACTTCTCCGATGATCAAGATCCATACTTATCTAAACGGAGAATTTTTAAACACATATTGGGCAGATGGCCTGATAGTTGCTACTCCTACAGGATCAACCGGTTATTCTTTGAGTTGCAACGGGCCTGTGGTTTTTCCGAATTCAGCCAGTTTTGTAATAACGCCCGTTTCACCACATAATTTAAATATCAGGCCTCTGGTAATTCCTGACGATTCGATCATTTCTTTTGAAATAGAAGGCAGAACAGATGGATTTTTATGTACGCTTGACAGCCGGAGAGAAATTGCTACAAAAGATGTTTTACTGGCGATCAGAAAAGAGGTTTTCAGCATTAACCTGGTTCGTTTGAATGAAAATAACTTTCTGCAAACCATCAGGAATAAATTATCATGGGGATTGGACAAGAGGAATTATTAATTTTAACTTTCTAAATAATTAAATCTTACTTATTTCGTACTCTCAAGGCTCCGTAAATATGAAAAAAGTTTTTGCAGTTGTATCGTTAATGCTTGCGTTCAACATTCATAGCCACGCTCAAATGAATGAATATGTGCAGGAAGGGGAATTTGGAATTACTGCCGGTGCCGCTCATTATTTTGGAGATTTGAATAACCGCGATTACGTTAATCGGCCAAAAATTGCATTAGGCGCTTTTGTGAGAAAACAATTTGGAAACTATACTTCTGTCCGGCTTTCAGGGCATTTTGCGCAATTAGGCTATAGCGATATTTATAGTAAAAATGAATATCAACAAAGAAGAAACCTGAGTTTTAATACCAATATTTTTGAACTGGCTTTGCAGGGAGATTTTAATTTTTTAAAATTTATCCCTTCCGATCCTGCTCATGCTTTTACGCCATATGCAACCTTTGGAATTGGTTTTTTTAGCTATGATCCCTATGCTTATTATCAAAATAAAAAAGTGTATTTGCGCCCATTGCATACAGAAGGCGAAGGGTTTTATAAAGGAAGAAAACCTTATGGAAGCATGGCACTTTGTTTCCCGATCGGCTTTGGCGCAAAATACGCCATTAACGACAAGCTTAATCTTTCTTTTGAAGTTACACAACGATTCACCACTACCGATTATATTGATGATGTAAGCACTACTTATATCGGCGCTGATAAATTTCCATCACCGGCAGGAGGAAAATCTTTAGCAGCCATCATGCAGGATCGTTCGTTTGAAGTAGGGCCGCCGATTGGTATAGAAGGGCGTCAGCGCGGTTTCAGCAAACAAAATGATCAATATATTATTGCTGAGTTTGGCGTTTCGTTCAATATCACTTCTTATCATTGTCCGACCGCAAAACCATAAAATATTTTAGCAAATACTGTTTTACAATTCCTTACTTTTGTTTTGGTCAGGCTGCTGAATGCCTGACTTCCTTTTTTAAATACAATGAGTTTAAAAGAAAATTTGATCGCCGAAAAGCTTCCGCGTCACATTGCTATTATTATGGATGGTAACGGACGCTGGGCAAAAGAAAAAGGCAAAGACCGGCTTTTTGGACATTATAGCGGAGTAGAAAGCGTAAGAAATATTGTAGAAGGCTGCGCCGAATTGCAAATCGGATATTTGACTCTTTATGCTTTTAGCACAGAAAACTGGGAACGCCCAAAAGATGAAGTAACCGGATTAATGGAATTATTGGTAAAAACGATTCGCACGGAAGTTTCTACGCTTAATAAAAATAATATTCGTTTGCACGTTATCGGCAATCTTGATATGCTTCCCGAAAATGCACGAAAAGAGCTGGACGAAGCTTGTGAAGAAACAAAAAATAATACAGGATTGAACCTGATCATGGCATTGAGCTATAGCAGCCGATGGGAAATTCTTCACGCTGTAAAAAATATCGCTACAGAAATTAAAGAAGGAAATTTAAAGCCACAGGAAATCAACGAAGAAGTTTTTAAACAACATTTATGCACTGCCGATTTTCCGGATCCGGAACTGATGATACGCACAAGTGGCGAATACCGCATCAGCAATTTTTTATTGTACCAACTCGCTTATTCAGAACTTTATTTTACAGAAACACTTTGGCCTGACTTCAGGAAAGAAAATTTGTATGAAGCGCTGCTTGATTATCAAAACCGTGAAAGAAGATTCGGCAAAACGAGTGAGCAATTATAATCACTTTTTTAACCTGTTTCCTTAATTTACAAAACTAAATTAGCTGTAAACCTTATCCCTGCTGATTTAACAAAAACTTTTAATAATTGAAATTAACTTGCCGCCCTATTAAAATCGATTTAATGCGCAAGATCTACAAGATTTTCTTCTTGATAGTTATCACTTTTACTGCCCGAACTATTGTATCCGCTCAAACTTTGAACGATTCTGTGGTTTCTGTAAAAACAGATACTCTTCCAAAGACTTTGAAACCAGATTCGATCCCTCATGTTGCCTCAGACACAACACCGTCTTCTGTAAATGTAGAACTTGAGAACATTTTCAATTCCAAACAACCAAAACAATACGTCATTTCTCATATCACCGTTACGGGAACTTCCTTCGATCCGAACCTGATCATTTCGATTTCGGGCCTTGCAGTTGGAGATAAATTAGTGCTTCCCGGCAGCGATGCTTTTGCCAACGCAATTACTAATTTATGGAAACAAAATCTTGTTTCTAATGTTGACATTTATCTTACTCAATTAACAGGAAATGATCTTGCCATAGAAATTCATGTTACAGACCGGCCAGTTCTTTCCAACTTCAAATTTAAAGGCATCAGCAAAACAGAATCAGACGATCTTACCAAAAAGCTTGACCTCCAAAAGGGTAGAGTGACGCGGGTTACAGAAGGTTTTAAAGTTTCTTCTATCGCAACTATAAAGAAATTTTTCGTAGACAAAGGATTTAGAAATGTAGATGTGACAATTGAGCAGTCAAAAGATCCAAAGCAATCGAACGCTGTGAACATTCTATTTGTGGTGAGCAAAAACGGAAAGGTAAGAATCAATGATATTTATTTCGCCGGAAACAATAAAGTTCCGGATATGAAATTGAAAAAACAGATGAAGGGCACTCATGAAAAGAGCCGTCTGACTTTATTTCCCGGAGAAGATTATAATGTATATGATTCTACTAAAAACAACCGCCTTTCTTTTGATGAATACATGCACCAAAACGGATTTTTGTATCCTACCAAAACAAAAGAACTGATTGATCCTTATGTAAGGATTAAGTTGCTGACTTCTGCAAAATTCAACGAAAAGAAATACCTCGAAGACAAGAATAAAATTCTGGATTATTACAATTCTCTCGGCTTCCGTGATGCTACGATTGTGGCTGACACTACTTACAATGATCATGGAGATTTGGACGTTGCCATCAAACTTACAGAAGGTCCGCGCTATTATTTTGGAAATATCACCTGGAAGGGAAATACAAAATATTCTGATTCATTATTAAACACGTTGCTGGGAATCAAAAAAGGCGACATATATAATGCAGAAACTTTAAATAAAAGATTGGGAGTTACTCCTTCTCCTGAGGGCGGTGATATTTCCAGTTTGTATATGGATGATGGTTATTTGTTTTTCACGATCACTCCCGTAGAAACTGCTGTTTATAACGACACCATCGATCACGAGATCAGGATTGTAGAAGGTCCGCAGGCAACGATCGGAAAAGTAGAGATCAGTGGAAATGATAAAACGAAAGAATACGTGATCCGCCGTGAATTAAGAACCGTTCCGGGCCAGAAATTCAGCAGACAGGATATTATCAGGACACAACGCGAACTTGGTGCCTTAGGATATTTTGATGCTGAAAAAATTTCTCCGGGTATCGTGCCTAATCAAGGAGATGGAACAGTAGATATTACGTGGAACCTGGTTGAAAAATCTTCTGACCAATTGGAGCTTTCTGCCGGATTTGGCGGTGGAATCGGGCTTACAGGAACACTTGGGGTTACTTTTAATAACTTTTCAATCTATAATATTTTTAAGAAAAAAGCATGGGATCCATTGCCGGTTGGTGATGGACAAAAGTTGAGTTTAAGAGCACAAAGTAATGGACGACAGTTCCGCTCTTACAATTTCTCGTTCACAGAGCCGTGGTTTGGCGGTAAAAAGAAAAATCCGTTTACGATTGGATATTATGATACCAAATATGCAAACGCTTACGATCCGAGAACAGGTTATTACAATGGCTCTTACGCGGATACTTCGTACATAAAAAATACCGGTTTCAGTGTTTCTTTAGGAAAACAATTGAGATGGCCTGATGATTATTTTTCTTTGGTTTATCAACTGAATTATCAGCGTTATAAACTGAAGAATTATAATATTTTCCCGGGATTGCTAAATGGTGTTTCTAACAATATCAGTTTTAAAATTACCTTGGCCAGAAGCTCTGCAGGACTAAATCCGATCTTCCCAACAAGTGGTTCCAACTTTATTTTAAGTACAGAATTAACACCACCGTATTCCTTGTTCAGAAATGGCGCACCATTATCTGTTGCAGATCAATACAAATGGATCGAATATCATAAAGAACGTTTTACGGCTCAATGGTATGTGCCTATTGGACAGGGACGCGGAGAAAATAAAGACAAACAATTTGTTTTGTATGCAGCAGCCAAATATGGTTTCCTGGGAAGATATGATCAAAGCGCACCTATTTCACCATTTGGCCGCTTCCAATTGGGAGATGCAGGTTTAAGTAATAACTACGGACTTCTGGGTTATGATATTGTAGCTCACAGGGGATACCCGGTTTATGATAATTCAAATCCAAAAATTAACCCCGATCTGAGCCAGGCAACTAACTTTTTTACTATCTTCAACAAATATACTTTGGAGATGAGGTATCCGTTCAGCACCAGTGCCAGCAGCACAATTTACGGACTTGCATTTTTCGAAGCAGCAAACGGATGGTACAGTTTTAAAGATTACAATCCGTTCCAATTGCGCAGATCAGTGGGAGTTGGCATGCGTTTCTTCCTTCCGATGTTTGGATTGCTAGGATTTGATTATGGAATCGGGCTGGATAGAATCACTCCGGGAACCGGATTAAAAGGTGCGGCTAAATTTACCTTTATGCTGGGACAGGAGCCTGAATAATTGAAAGTTTGAAGGTTTAAAGATTTCGACTTATTTGTTGATTTACTGGTTGATTTGAAACTATCAGAATAAACAAGTGAAAAAAATCATTTATGAAAAAGTTACTTTTTATTGTATTTACCTGTTTTGCTTTAAGCGCCGGAAGTTTTGCGCAGCGATATGCAGTCATTGATTCCAAATACATTTTAAATAAACTGCCTGAGTATAAAGATGCTCAACTAAAACTGGATCAGTTTAGTCAAATGTGGCAACAGGAAATTGATCAGAAATCGGCTGATCTTGATAAAATGTATAAAGATTACGATGCCGAAAAAGTGATGCTCAGCGATGAATTGAAAAAGAAAAGAGAAGACGAAATTTATAATAAAGAAAAAGAATTAAGAGACCTTCAAAGAAAAAGATTTGGTTACCAGGGCGATCTTTTCAAAAAAAGAGAAGAACTCATCAAACCAATACAGGACAAGGTTTATAACGCCATTCAAAAATTAGCGGTAGCAAAATTATATGATTTTATTTTGGATAAAAGTGATGGAATTACCGTTATATTTGCCGACCCAAAATTGGATAAGAGTGATGACGTGTTGAAAGAACTGGGTGTTAAATAATTGCGAAACAAAAAAACTGGTGCAGCCAAAAACATACTTTTAAACACTTTATAAAAACAAACGTAAAAACAAAAATGAAACAACTCCTCACTGTCCTTTTAATTTCCGCAGGAATATTTGGATTTTCTACAAAAACGAACGCACAAAAAATCGGTTATATAAGCGCTGATGAAATCATACAACTGATGCCTGAAGCTGCAACTGTGCAACAACAACTGGATCAATACCAGCAATCATTGTATCAAAATGCCCAGGATAAACAAAACGCTTTGAACGAAGCTGTTGCAAAATTTATCAAAGATTCTGCAACCATGAGCCCAAGCCTTAAAGAAGTAAAAAGAAGCGACCTTCAGAAACAAAACCAGGAACTTGCAGGCGAACAACAAAGAATTCAAAATGATTTTGAACAAAAAAGACAGGAACTGTCAGCGCCCATTCAAAAGAAATTGCAAAACGCGATTGAAGAAGTAGCAAAAGAAAATGGATATACTTATGTAATGCCAAGAGAAGCGCTCATCGTAGTTCCACCGGCAAATGATTTAGGTCCTTTGGTTATCAAAAAACTTGGTTTGAAGCAACCAGCAACATCAAACAATAATACGGCACCTGCCAAGAAATAATTAAAAATTAATTTCTTTTAAAAGCCACTCCTTAAACCGGGTGGCTTCTTTATTTTTGACAAATGAACAAAGCTCCAATCGGCATTTTTGATTCCGGATATGGCGGACTTACCATTTTGAAAGAGATCAAAAAGCTATTGCCAGAATATGATTTTATTTATTTGGGAGATAATGCGCGAACACCTTACGGAACAAGGTCTTTTGAGACAGTTTATGAATATACTTTACAATCAGTGAAATGGTTGTTTTCAAAAGGATGCCCATTGATTGTTCTCGCCTGCAATACCGCTTCAGCAAAGGCTTTGAGAACGATTCAGCAAAAATATCTTCCCGAATTTGATCCAGAAAAAAGAGTATTGGGAGTAATAAGGCCAACTGCAGAAATTATTGGAAATTATTTTGATTCAAAAAATATTGGAATTCTCGGAACGAAAGGAACAGTAAAATCAGAATCGTATTTGATAGAAATTGAAAAGTTTTTTCCAGAGATAAAGGTTTATCAGCACGCTTGTCCAATGTGGGTTCCTTTAGTAGAAAATAATGAGTACAAATCAGAAGGCACTGATTATTTTATCAAAAAAGATATTGACCGGTTGCTGCAAAAATCTTCGGGCATCGATACAATTTTACTTGCCTGCACTCACTATCCTTTGCTTTTAGATAAAATAAAAAAATATTTGCCACAGACTGTAAAAGTGATTTCGCAAGGAACAATTGTTGCAAAAAGTCTTCGGGATTATCTGCTTCGCCATTCTGAAATTGATTTCAAGTGCAGTAAAAATGCCATTTTAGAATTTTTCACCACAGATTCAACTGAAGATTTTGACAAACATTCTGAAATATTTTTCGGAGAAAAAGTGCATTCGGTTCATATTGATTTATAAACTTATGAAATAGAAATAAGCATTATTTGTTGGTTCACTATTAGATTCATAATTTCCTTCAAAACCTTCTTGCTTACTCGTGAAGATTTCTATAATCAGTGGGAAAAGATTCCTTCATTCGTGTTAATTTGTTTAATTCGTAATTAGGAAAACAAAAATCTTTTCTTACTTTTGCTGCCCTTTCACAAACAGCAGGGATGGTGCCCGGCTGAGAAGCGAAACAATTTTTTTAAAAGGAAAAACATAAAACAATGCCAGGAAAAAAACGTACTTACCAGCCGCATAAGCGCCGCCGTAAAAGTGTACACGGTTTCAGAGAGCGCATGTCAACCGCAAATGGCCGTAAAGTTTTGGCAAGCCGTAGAAAAAAAGGGCGCCATAAACTGACCGTTTCTGATGAACACGGAAGTAAAAAATAAATAATTTACTTTGAAAATATTTTTAAAATAGCCTCTCTAACCGGGGCTATTTTTTTATTTTATCTTTAAACAGTTTTTCATCCTCAATAATTATTTTATCACAGAACGATTTACTTTAAAAGCACATGAAAAATTAAAAAGCCGTAAGACCATTCAACAGCTTTTTAAAGAAGGAAAATCATTTTCGGTTTTTCCTTTGCGGATTATTTATGTTCAAACTGAAAATCGAAAGTTTTCTCTTCAGGCCGGATTTACGGTTAGTTCAAGAAATTTTAAAAAGGCCGTTGACCGAAACCGGATTAAAAGATTGACGCGTGAAACTTATCGTTTGCAAAAAAATCAATTGCAAAATCAATTGCAGGAAAATCATAAAAGCCTGGCTGTGTTTTTTATTTATACAGGAAAGGAATTGCCCGAATACCTGGAACTTTTTGAGAAGGTGAAGATTGCGCTGGAGAAACTGGGGCAGACAGTATAAGTTCACATTATTCTTATAAAAACAAATCCGTATAAAGCTTTCCTCCCGGCTTCACAGCATATTTTTCCAAATCCCAAATTCCTTCTTCTGCAAGGATTTCTTCATCAATAAAAGAATTGCCCGTGCAGACTGCAGAAGGCCTTTGTAAAATATAAAACGCGCTATCAGCAATGATTTCCGGTGTGCGGCTCATTTCAATCAATGCTTCTCCGCCCAGCAAGTTTTTAACTGCCGCAGTGGCAATTGTTGTTCGCGGCCACAAGGTATTTGCTGCAATCTTGTATTTTTT
>Ga0157373_10002902_pt1 | contig 12980 bp, 9 predicted proteins | sample C65metaG_FD_113460 | JGI IMG/M metagenome (GOLD analysis project Ga0157373, IMG submission 113460) | Corn rhizosphere microbial communities from Kellogg Biological Station, Michigan, USA - C6-5 metaG | ecosystem: Host-associated > Plants > Roots > Rhizosphere > Soil | place: USA: Michigan... | reverse complement strand
GCCATCAATGGCGATGTGATCAACGAGCGCAGCGTGACCGGTTGGGATGACAAAGGGGCAGGGTATTCGCAGCATCGCGATTATGTGGACAGCGCTGCGCGGGTTGAGGCGGCGAATGATCTGAGTATCAAGGCGGGGCAGGACTTCTCAAACCAGGGCGCAGTGTTGCAGAGCGGGCGCGACACCACTATCCAGGCCGGGCGGGACCTAAGCTTTGGATCGGCAGAGCAGGTCACCGGCTACACCGGAGGTCGCATCAGCAACAGTACGGTGACCCAGCACGGTTCTTCTGTGAGCGTGGGTCGCGACCTTAAGGCGGTGGCTGGTCGGGATTTGACGGCCATTGCCAGCCAGATTGAGGCCAAGCGTGATGTGGCTATGTCGGCTACTGGCGATCTAAGCCTGATTTCTGCGGCGGATGAGCAACACTCAGCGTACAACTCGAAAAAGTTCAAGACTCAGGAAGACCATGTCAGTCAGGTGTCGACTACGGTAAAAGCGGGAAGGGATGTGTCGTTGAGTGCAGGGCAGGACTTGGCCGTTACGGCTAGTCGGGTTTCTGCGGGGGACGAAGCGTATCTGTTTGCCGGTAATGACTTGACTCTCAACACTGCCGAGGACAGCGATTACTCCTATTACTCCAAAACCAAAAAAGGATCGTGGGGTAAAAAGAGTACAAAAATGAGTGAGAGTGAAAGCGATGTTGCTATCAGCTCATCCATTGATGCGGGCAAGAAGGTTGTTATCTCGGCGGCTCAGGATATCAATCTTGAGGGGGCGAAAATCAACAGTGGCGGCGAACTGCTGGCTTCCGCTGGGCACGACATCAACCTTGAGGCTGCGCAAAACTATTCCAGCCAGGCCAGCGCTTCCTCCAAGAAAGGGATGTTTTCGAGTAAGTCTAGTAGCCAGTCGAATAGTCAAACAACGCTCAACAGTACTGAGCTGGTAGCCGAGTCAATCAAACTACAAGCAGATAACGATATTTCTCTAGCGGCGGCGGCTTTGCGGGCAGAGGGCGCCATAAAGCTCAACGCTGGCAATGACGTTGAAATCGGCACGGCACAGGTGCAGCAAACCTCTAGCCAATCAAAGCAGTCCAGCAAAGTCGGGCTCTCGCTGACTGTTGGTATGTCGGCGACTCAGAAAGGCCAGCAGGCCCAGCAAAGTGCCTCGCAAAGTATCGGCAGTGACATCAGCGCTGATAGCTTGCAGATCACCAGCGGTCGCGATACCGCCGTGCGCGGAAGTACCTTGGTCACGGACCACGATCTGCGGATAAACACGGGGCGCAATCTTGACGTGGTCAGTGCTGAAAACAGTGAAAGCGCCAGCTCCAAGGCCAATAGCAAAAAGGTCGGAGAGGTAGGTTCCTGGTGGCAAAGTGCGACGGGTATCGTCAAGACCAAGAAGACCGAGCAGAGCGACACCACGCGTCAAACGGGTAGCCAGATCGCCTCGCTGGGGGGGGACGTCGGCCTTTCAGCGGGCGAGCAATACACCCAAATTGCTAGCCAGGTTGTTGCGCCTAAAGGCGACATCGATATCACAGCCAAGCATGTGGACATCGTGGCCGGCTTCGACACCCTCAAAGCCAGCAATACGGCGAGTACCAGCCGCACGGCAATTGGCGGGACGGTCAGCGTTCCAATGGTTGACGCGTTGCGAAGCCTCCAAGGAACAGTTGAGTCGGCTCAACAAACCAGTGACGGCCGCATGCTTGCGCTGTCGGCCGTCAATGCCGCCATGAGTGCCAATGCGGCCATCGAAGGTGGCCAGGCGTTGATGAACCAGAACCTCACTGGGGTGAAGATCAGCGTCAACTTGAGCGACAGCCGCAGCCACAGTGAGAGTGAGCAAAGTGGTCGCAATGTGGTCGGCAGCAGCGTGGTTGCAGGGGGGGACGTCAACATCACTGCCAAGGGGGCGGGCGCTGACAGCAATCTAAATGTGGTGGGCAGTCGGATTGACGCAGGAGGCGACGCCAACCTTAAGGCTGACGGGAAAATCAATCTGCTGGCTGCACAAAATACGGCACATCAGGAGAGCACCAATAACAACAGCGGTTGGAGCGCTGGAATTGGTTTCAGTTTTGGTGGGCAGCAAAACGGGTTCACATTGGACTTGGCGGCCAACAAAGGCCGGGGTATGTCCGATGGTGATGACGTCACTCAGACCAACACGACCGTTAAGGCTGGACAGACGGTGCGCCTTGACAGCGCTGGGGATACCAACCTCAAGGGCGCGGTCGTTACCGGTCAGCAGGTTCAGGTCAAAGTGGGCGGCGATCTCAATATCGAGAGTCTGCAAGACACCAGCACCTATCGCTCGGAACAACTGAGTGCGAACGTCGGGGTCAGCATTTGCATACCACCGTTCTGCATGGGCATGAGCAGTGTCAGTGGTGGCATTGGTCAGCAAAAAATGCACAGCGACTATGCCAGTGTCAGTGATCAATCGGGCATCAAGGCGCGCGACGGTGGCTTCCAGGTTGAGGTTAAGGGTAATACCGACCTCAAGGGCGCAATTATCGCCAGCACTGATAAAGCAGTCGCTGATGGTAAGAACACACTCACGACGGGCACGTTAACCAGTTCGGACATCAAGAACAAAGCCGATTATGAGGCTACCAGTATCAATCTGAGCGGTGGCTACAGTGCTGGCGGGAAGGTTGGCAGGGATGCAAACGGCAACGTTGATGCCACCAAGACCGGTACGCCAGTGGCTGATAAAGGCGGGTTTGGCGTCAATGCGCCTGTTGCGCTGTACGCCGGTGACAGTTCCAGCAGTAAAACCTTAAGCGGTATCAGCGGCGCGGCAGTGACGGTGACTGACAGCGCCAAGCAGCAGGCGTTGACCGGCCAGACGGCCGAGCAAGCCGTGGCTGCGATCAATACTGACGTGTCCAGTGATCGAGATGGCAGTAACAAGCTAAAGCCAATTTTCGACGCGAAGGAGATTCAGGTCGGTTTCGAGATTACCGGTAAGTTTGTTCAGAACGTAGCTGGGTATCTGGAGACCCGCGCCCGCGAGGCGGATACGCTGCGTAGCGAGGCCGAAAAGGAACACGCCAAATCCCGCGACCCTAAACTCGACCCTGACGTACAAGCGGTTCATCGAAAGAACTACCTGGACCTGAATAAACAAGCCAATGCCGTCGCTGCTGATTGGGGCGCAGGCGGCACCTACCGACAAATCGCCACCGCATTGGTCGCGGGGGCAAGCGGTAACGTCACCGGTGGTGGTGCGCAGTTTGCGCAGAACATGGTCGTTAACTACGTCCAGCAGCAGGGTTCGGACTACATCGGCAAACTGGTCATCAAGGGGATGAAAGAAGGCAGCCCCGAGCACGCCAGCTTGCATGCCATTCTCGGCTGTGCCGGTGCTGCGGCCAGCAGCCAGAGCTGCTCAGCGGGTGCGCTGGGTGGTTCGGCCAGTAGTTTACTCGCAGGCCTTTTTAACGAAACCAGCGCTAATGAAACGAGCGAGGAGCGAGAGGCCAAGCGCAATATCATCGCGTCGATGGTGACCGGCATTGCTGCAATGAGCAACCCGAACGGCGCGGCGACCGCGACTAACGCCGCGGTTGCGAACGTCGACAACAATTGGCTGGCGACGCAACAAATGGTCCAAGCGTTCAAGGAGATCGCAGAAGCCAAAACCACCGATGACAAACTGAAGGTGATGGGCAAGTGGTTATCCATTTCGGGTAATCAAGATATCGTTACAACCAGCGCGCTCTTCAACAGTTTCAAAGACAGCATGGCGGGCGCAGGTTTAGACACGCTGAACAGCGCCGTGGGAGTGCTACGCGATCCTATTGCAAGCATTGACGCTATGAACGCGTTCATATTGTCAGTGGACGGGGAGAAAATTTTCGGCTCGGCAGCCGCTGGCTTCAAAGCGCAAATTACACAGCTTCGCGATGCACTGGTTGTTGGCGGTGATGAAAACGCCGAGAAGCTGGGTAAGCAACTCGGTGAGGCGGTGGCCTTGTATGCACAAGTCGTCGCTACCGGCGGTTCAGGGGGGGCGGCTCAGGGGGCGTCAACGCTTTCTAAAGCAGGTGTCGACGTCTCTATCAATGGTTTCAAAGAGATTGCCGCCGCCACCAAAGCCGCGGGTGGTGTTGAAGGGAAGCTGGTCAAGTTTGAACGTGTTGGGCCAAATCCTGATGTGCCACGTCCGATCGATGTGCCCAATCATGTGTCGGTGGGTGGGCCCCAATACGTTAAAAGCGCTACGATTCAGGCCAATACGACCGTCGAACTCAGTGAGAGCATAACGCTGCAGAGTGGGAAGGTGATTCCCAAGGGCAGTATTGTCACGGTCAGTGACGATACGCTGAAGGTTGTGTACGCTGATGGGCGCAGTGAGTTAGCTTCATACTCGAAGGTGAATACGCCGCCGTTGCTGCTGACGGATGGTGCAAAAGGTGTAGGCAATGCAGCAACTTATGCTGCTGATGATATTCGCTTCTCGCAGAATACTGTTTCGTTCAACAAGACAGATCGGATTTCTGGCACGAACTACACCTACGACGATTTAGTCCAGAGCATGAAAACCAATGGCTGGAAAGGTGATCCGGTTGATGTAGTAAAAATGCCGGATGGTAAGCTGACGAGTATGGACAACACTCGAATTGCTGCTGCCAGAGAGGCGGGGATTGACGTGAATGCTAGCGTTCGTGGGTTTGACGATCCATTGACGCCTGCTATTCAAGAGGCGAGAGGGTGGCAGAATTTTGATACTTGGGGAGAGGCAATAACTGGCCGTATAAATAAACAGTCAGGAGGGTTTTCTACTTCCAATCCTTACGGTTCAACAGAGCCACCACGTATTTCTGGAGGCGGGAAATGATGAAGCCTTTTTTGTATGAACTTCCAATTTTGCCAGATGGCTTTCAACTTCCTACTGACTATCTAAATGTGGTTCTGGCTGGTGAGATAGATATAGCGCCCTGGCGTTTTTTAACGAAAGATATGGCGCTCTCTCTCTTTTATTATGGCTCTATGCTTTTGAAGTTTCCAGGGGCTGCTCTGGTTCCATTTGCAATTATTCAAGATGAGTCTGGATTGTATAATGATGGCTGGGTAGTTCTCGCTTGCTTTGATGGAAGCAAGGGGGGAAATTCAGGTGTTCGGATTTATGATTATTCAAGGCCGAAATCAAGTCCTTGGGATAACTTTTCTTACTCTGGTTTCTCTGAATGGTTTAGTGCTGCCAAAGAAGAATCTGCTCGCTATAAAGCTGATCGGGTCGAAGACGAAGGCTATTCCTGATGTATAAAAAAATTGGAGACGTGACTCGTTAACCATACGTCATTCTCAGCCTGAAAAAACTTGAAGCCCTGCTGGTGCATCCGCAGGGCTTCAATTTTTAGCACTACAGGTTTTCCGTATCTCTGTCCGACGGTTACGGCTGTGGCTATGTCTTGAGATAGATGTACATGATGGCGAGAGCCTGCAATTAATCCTTGTTGCTGAATTGACTCTAGAAAGCGAGTTGCTGTTCCGTGGTACAAAAACTCGGGCGGCTGTTTCTCAACATACTGGAGGTTTACGCTTCCAGTTGAATGTCCCTGCACGGCGCGAATGTATTGCGCATCGTTAGAAATAGCAAAACGCTTTTTATCGCTGCTGCTGACAATAGCCAGGATCAGTTCACGATCTAGAACATGCCCTTCCTTAGCTGCGCCTGCAATTAAAAAATCAATTTCTGCCCAGCCTTCCATGTCTAGCTGAAGTCCAATGGACTGCGGTTCATGTCGCAATACATAGCTGAGAAACTTACTGACTTCGTTGAGCTGTTTGCTGTTCATGGTTGCTGTTTTGACTCTGGACTGGGTACAAAAAATCGTTTTGTCTGGTGTTTCAAAATCATCGCATCGAGTAGGGCGAGTACAGAGCGGCGTTCGTCCTCGTCCATTTGCACCACAGCTTCAAATTTGAGTTTTAGCTCGTCCTGCGGTTCGCGCTCGTTTTCTTCAAACACCAGCCAATCGGTGGAGACGTTAAAGGCCACGGCCACCTTCTTGAGCACCTCAAGCGATGGTTGGGCTTCACCGGATTCATAGCGTTTTACCTGGGTGATATGGATTCCCACGGTGTCAGCCATTTGCTGTTGAGTCAGGCTGTGTTGCTTGCGTAGCCGCAAGAAGCGTTCAGTGAAGCTCATCCAGAACAAACCTTGGTGGTGGTCGATGCCTGGCATTGTCACCTCTGGTTCTGATGAGGGTTGAATGAAGTATCTATATGGAGCCTACAATAATCCCTGATGAGATACTTGACAAGGTTCTGAGGAGATACCGAATGGCCCGCATCCCCGAAGCTGAACTGGAACGCCTCAAACGTGAGGTGTCGCTGGTTCGGCTGATCCAGTCGCAGGGCCATGAGCTGAAAAAGCGCGGCAAGGATTGGGTGATGCACTGCGTGTTCCATGACGAAAGCACTCCCAGCCTGTCAGTCTCCGACGAGAAAAACCTCTATCACTGCTTCGGCTGCGGAGCCGCAGGTTCGGTGCTCGATTGGGTGATGAAAACCCAGGGCGTGTCGTTGCCGCACGCGGTCCAACTGTTGCGTAATGACGCGCCGCTGGAGAACACGGAAAAAGTCGGTGTGACACGCAGCCATGCTCGACACCTTCCTTCTTTAGCCGCGGGCTCTCCGGCTTCTGCCGCTTCCGAGGTCGAAGACGCCGCGCTGCTGCGTTCGGTGGTCGAGTTTTACCACGGCAATTTCAAACAATCGCCCGAAGCACTGGCTTATCTGGCGTCTCGTGGGCTGAATCATCCCGAGCTGATCGAGCATTTCCAGTTGGGCTATGCCAACAAAACCCTGACTTATCGCTTGCCCGCCGGGCATACCCAGGCGGGTCGCCAAGTGCGTCAGCAGTTGCAGACCTTGGGTGTTTTGCGTTCCACCGGGCATGAACATTTAAACGGTTGTCTGGTCGTGCCGGTGTTGGGTCTGGAAGACGGCGCCCAGCCAGAGCAATCCGGGCGAGTGATGCAGCTTTATGGGCGGCGGATGCAGCCGAACAACAAACTGCACAATCAGCCCCGGCATTTGTATTTGGCGACGCCGTTGCGCGGGGTTTGGAACGAGGCGGCGTTGCTGGCCAGCCTGGAAATTATTCTCTGTGAATCGCTGATCGACGCCATGACTTTTTGGTGTGCGGGCTTTCGCAACGTCATCAGCGCTTACGGTGTGAACGGTTTTTCTCAAGATCACTGGCAGGCTCTGAAACACCACGGCACTCAGCGGGTGGTAATCGCTTTCGACCGTGATTCAGCGGGGGACACGGCGGCAGAAAAGCTGGCCGAGGAACTGCGTTCAGTCGGGATCGAAGTCTTTCGCCTGTTGTTCCCGCAAGGCATGGACGCCAATGCGTTCGCCTTGCAGGTAGAAAACCCGGCTCAGGCACTGGGCGAGTTGTTGCAACAGGCGCTGTGGCAGGGCAAAGGCACGCCGATGTCGGTCGAGGCTGACCTGACTTTTTCTTTAGCCGCTGCGTCGCAGGCAGTTGCTGCTGTTGCTCTATCGCACGAAGTTTACGCGTCAGAAACGGCTCTGCCACCTGTTCCGGGTGTGCCTGTTTGCGAGTCGGAAACGTGGGCCGATCAGTTTTCGGAAAACGCCCAGGGCGATCTTTTGCTGGCCGTGGCCGACCGCCGATGGCGGGTGCGCGGCTGGAAAAAGAACCTTGGCCCGGAACAGATGCGGGTCAATGTGCAGGTGCGCCGCGAGGTCGCAGAAGACCCCGTACCGGGCCGCGAAGCGGCCTATTACGTGGACAGCTTTGACCTTTACGCGGCCAAAGCCCGATACAGTTATTTGAAACAGGCCAGCATCGAGCTGGGCGTGCCAGAAGAAATCATCAAGCGCGACCTGGGTAAGCTTTTGCTCAAGCTGGAAGGTTTGCAGGAAGCCTCAATCCAGGCGGCACTGGCCCCGAAAAATCCCACGCCGACGCTGAGCGCGGAGGATGAGCTGGCCGCATTAAATCTGTTGCGTGCGCCCAACCTGATCGAGCGCATCGAGGCAGATTTGACCCGTTGCGGTGTGGTCGGTGAATCCTACAACCTGCTGGCCGGGTACTTGGCGGCGGTTTCCAGAAAATTGGATCAGCCCTTGGCCGTATTGATTCAGTCATCGAGCGCGGCGGGCAAAAGCTCGCTGATGGACGCCGTGCTGAACCTGATGCCGGAAGAAGAACGCATTCAATACAGCGCCGTGACCGGCCAGAGTCTGTTTTACCTCGGCGAAACGGATCTGCAACACAAGATCCTGGCCATCGCCGAAGAGGAGGGCGTTCGCCAAGCGGCTTATGCCCTGAAACTGCTGCAATCGGACGGCGAATTGACCATTGCCAGCACCGGTAAGGACGAAGCCACCGGCAACTTGATCACCAAACAATACACGGTCAAAGGCCCGGTGATGCTGATGCTCACCACCACGGCCATCGACGTGGACGAAGAGCTGCTCAACCGGTGTTTGGTGCTGACCATCAACGAAAGCCGCGAGCAAACTGAAGCGATTCATGCCGCCCAACGTAAAAAACAAACCCTCGACGGCCTGCTAGCCGACGCTGAAAAACAGGCGATTACTCGCCTGCATCAAAACGCCCAGCGGCTGATTAAAACCGTGGCGGTGGTCAATCCGTTCGCCGATCAGTTGACCTTTCTCTCGGACAAAACCCGGACCCGGCGTGACCACATGAAATACCTGACGTTGATTCGCTGCATTGCCTTGCTGCATCAGCATCAACGCCTGGTCAAACACATCGAGCACCGAGGCAAGGCGTTGGCTTATATCGAGGTCACGCAGGGCGACATCGTGTTGGCCAACCGGCTGGCCCACGACATTCTTGGGCGCACCCTGGACGAACTACCGCCGCAAACGCGGCGGTTACTGGAGTTGCTACAGGGTTGGGTCGAGGCCCGAAGTCAGGCGCAGGGACTCAAAAAAAATGAGTTTCGGTTCGGTCGCAAGGACGTGCGCGAGGCCACTGGCTGGGGTGATACCCAGTTAAAAATCCATTTGGGCCGACTGACCGAACTGGAATATCTGCTGCTGCACCGCAAGGGGTTGGCCCATGAATATACCCTCACGTATGACGGCAAAAGCGGTAATCAACCGCACTTGATGGGCCTGATTGATGCCGACCTACTCGACAACAAATCCACCCGGACGGAGCAGGAAGAACAATGGTCGGACTCAGGTCGGGCCATGGTCGGTACTCAGTCGGACACCCTGAACCACGCGCAAAGCCACGCCGTTTCTGAGCTTGAGCCAAAAGCGGTCGGCCTGAACAAAAAAACACTGATCCAGCAGTCACAAAAAAACCACTCCGCGTTGTCCCGCGCCGTCTAAGTCGAGGTGGTTATGCCGAAAAAAGGCGAGAGCAAAAAGCAGCGTGTGTCGGAACAGATCATTGGCCCGCTAGGCGATCCCGGCAGTCTGTATTTTCAGATGAAACAGTTCCTGCAATACCAGCGCGAACGTGGTTATTCCGAGCGCACCGTGGGCAACCGCGAAAGCCTGCTGATTGCATTTATCCGCTGGTGTGACGAACGCGGTTTGACCCGGCCCCAGGAAATCACCCGACCCATTTTAGAGCGCTACCAGCGTCATCTTTTTCTCTACCGAAAAGCCGACGGCGAAGCATTGTCAGCTCGTAGTCAGACGGTGCGTATCACGCCGATTCGAGTCTGGTTCAAGTGGCTGACCAAAACCAACCGAATCCTGTACAACCCGGCTTCTGACCTCGATCTACCGAGGATGGAACAGCGTTTGCCGAAACACATCCTCAGCAGCGACGAAGCCGAACGCATCCTCAATGTGCCGGACACCCAAACCTCGACCGGCATCCGCGACAGGGCGATGCTGGAAACCCTCTACAGCACCGGCATGCGCCGCATGGAGTTGATTGGCCTGAGCTGGAGCGCTATCGACTATGAGCGTGGCACGGTGATGATTCGCCAGGGCAAGGGCAAAAAAGACCGGATGATTCCCATCGGTGAACGGGCCTTGGCGTGGATCACCAAATACCGCGACGACGTGCGGCCCCATTTTGTCTTGGGTCAGGACGATGGCACCTTGTTTTTGACCCAGCAGGGCGAAGGATTCAGCCCCAACCGCCTGACGCAACTGGTGCGCGAACACATCGGAAATGCCAACATCGGCAAGCGTGGCAGTTGCCACTTATTCCGCCACACCATGGCCACGTTAATGCTAGAGAACGGCGCAGACATCCGTTTTATCCAGGCCATGCTCGGTCATGTCAGCCTGAACACCACGCAGATTTACACCCAGGTCAGTATCCGGGCACTCAAGGAAATTCACACTGCGACCCATCCTGCACGGTTGCAACGGCAACATTCGGCCAGCGAAACCACGGCTGAAACCTTGCCAGATGACCCCGTCGCGGCCCTGTTAACTGCCTTGGACGCCGAAGCGGATGAAGAGAGTGATCAGGCCTGACAAGTTGCCTGCAAAGGCCTGACAAACACCCCGCAAGTCCCCCTACAGATGCCCAACGGCCTGACAAATCCCCTGCAAACTTCCCGCAAACCCCCTACAAATGACTGGCACCCCCGAAGGCCGCGAAGCGGCCTCAATCAACTGCAAAAAATACAGGCACGCCATGGATGTATACATCCGGTGCCAAAGGGGTGCCCTTTGAATCCCGAAAAACCGCCTCTACGAGTCGATAAACCTGAGTCATCTTTAGGACAGGAAATGTTTTGTGGCCACCGCCTGCACGCAGTCGGTCTCCCCAAAACCCCGATCAGGGCAGCGCCCCGATACCCCTTAGATCCAAAGCCTAACGCGCTGCGCTTGTTGGCCACAGCCAAAACGGCGGCTACGCCACCGCATCGTCAGGGGCTACCGAACGGGCATCAGCCAGGTACTTCGCCACTGCATGCAGGCTCATCAGAGTCGATAGGGCAGACGGTCAGCTTCACGCCCAGTGCATGCACGATCACCAGCAGCGCGTCCAAGCGCAGGGTGTCACCGGCGCTGAAAAAACCTTCCAGCTGATCGTGTGTAAGCCCTGTTGCTTCGGCGATTACACCGATGCCCTTGGCGTGTACCGCCATGCCTAATACCTTGCCGACATAACCTGCATCACCCGTCTGAAGCGCATCCGTGAGAAAGATGGCCACCGCTTGCGGGTCGGTCATGGCGTGCGCTGGATCGTATGGCATAAGTAGCTCGGGCATGGGAAATCGCTCGTGTGACAGAAATTTAAAATAGCGTATTGAGTGTGTTGAAACGGATTCAAAACCCGCATCGGGGTGGTTTTATTCAGTGAGCGTGAATCAGCTGGGCCGATCGGCGTGCAGGCCGCGCCACGTCTGGCGTTGCGCGTGTAGACAACGAAAATCGCGTCGGGTGATACTGTTGGTGCAAAAGGCGCAGGCGGGGTGGTGGATGATGTTGCTGTTGTCCGGCCAACGCCCAAACAGTCCGAGATAGATGTTGGAACTGACCTTGGTCAAGGGGCTCGACCGCAAGTCAGTTACAAGAACGGGCAAGAAGTACCTTACGGCACATCGGGCAGTGTTCGTCCTGACTGGTGTATTGGTAGCGTGTGCAGTGTTGAGGTAAAAAACTACAATATTGCGACGAATCAGCAGGGTTTAATTAGTAATGTTTCAAAGCAGGCGCTGCAGCGTGCGGAGAATTTACCGCAAGGTATGCAGCAGCAAGTGGTTATTGATATTCGTGGTCAAGCTGTAACGGATGCACAAAAAAACGCAGTGATTAAAGGTATTGTGCAGAAATCAAACGGCGCGCTCGTGCCTACTGACATAAGGTTTAAAGCTGAATGAGGAAGGTAGGGTTTGATGGGGGGCATACGGTATACGAATTGGGGCCCGTATCGGATGTCGTATTGTTTTTCGAGTGTCTCAATGTTTTCGTGGTGAATAAGTGCTTAGATCTGGATTGGAGTTTATTATCGGATCGACTTTATAAGCGTTATTTGCGGCAAGACGAACTAGAAGAGTCTTTCATTTTGATGGAAAAAGCAAAGGGCATATTTTTCACGCTGCCTAGCTCCTCCGTTGAGTGGGATGAGGATATGCAGGCTGATCGTGATAGAACATGGCTGGACTCTAGGGCCGATACCTTGGGGACTGTTTTTTCTAGGTATTTTGATTTGTTCTCAAAGGCGAAAAATTCTGCTGTGTCATTTTTGGACGAGTTTGGAATTTATCAGCCCCTCAGAATTTTAGCTTCTGACATGCCTGCTTTAATGGTCGAGAAGAAAAGGCCACTAAATGAATACGATGCGCTTGGGTTAGATGATTTACCATTTTGGCTTCGTTGAGCAGACCGTTTATTTAAGGCAATATCTTCTCCACAAAAGGGCTTGGAAGTAAGGTCGATGACTTACTACCAAACCTCAATACCAGGGTATTTACCGAGACTGAGGCAAGAGCCTTGGGTGGTGAAAATAAAGGTCTGATTTATGTCGCGGAAGGCCCAAAAGGAAAACCCGCGGCGCAGGACTTTCAGGCGGGCACCAATGGCGCGTTTACTGACTTAGCGACAGGTAAAGGAGGAGTGCCGGCGCTTCGATATACCAACCCAAATGAAAAAGGTGTCAATTTTGTTAAGTTTGACGGAATTGAGACGGCAGTAGATGGTTCGACTGTTATGTTGATTGATGCAAAGACAAAGTTGGCCATCTGGAGCCCTTCAACGCAAAAGTCGGTTTTGGATACTTTGCAGCGCGTGAAATCTGCCGTGGATCAGAATCCCGGATATAAAGTTTTATATGAGTTTCCGAATCAAAAAGTTGAGGCGCAGGCTAAAGCGTTCATTCGGTCCAATGGTTTTGATAATATTGTTAGTACTAGGACAAGAATTCCATGAGTGCAGCAGATATAGAGTTATGGTTTTATGCGCGCCCTGATAAAGCTCAATCTATAAATCAGCGACATGCTGAAGTCATGGATAGAATGTCTC
>Ga0157373_10002899_pt1 | contig 12984 bp, 12 predicted proteins | sample C65metaG_FD_113460 | JGI IMG/M metagenome (GOLD analysis project Ga0157373, IMG submission 113460) | Corn rhizosphere microbial communities from Kellogg Biological Station, Michigan, USA - C6-5 metaG | ecosystem: Host-associated > Plants > Roots > Rhizosphere > Soil | place: USA: Michigan... | reverse complement strand
TCGTCATACTGCTGGCCTATGTCTTCACCTTCGTGGTCGTCAGTATCCTGCCTGGCGACCCGATCACCAGCGTGCTCAGGAACCCGCAAAACGGGTTTACCGAGCAGGAGATCGCGGAAATCATCGCCGCGCAGGGCCTCGACAGACCGGTTCTCGTGCAGCTGTGGTCGTCCCTGTCGGGGTTTCTGACTGGTGATCTGGGCATGTCGATGCGCTCCAACCGGCCGGTGGCGACCCTCATCGCTGAAGTGCTGCCATCGACACTGATCCTTGCATCCACGGGACTTGCCGTCGCCTTGATTCTGGCAATGGCCGTTGCTTACGGAACCCAGGTGGTACCAAAGCGCTACGGCCAGGGATTGCTAAGAGCTTTCCCATCGCTGTTTCTCTCGACACCGAATTTTGTGATTGGTCTGATACTGATCCATCTCTTCGGCTTTCAGCTGCGCCTCTTCCGCGTTATCGAACCAGATAGCTTCTGGGCAACGGTGTTTGCCGCAATCACAATCGGAATTCCTTTCTCTGCGCAAATCGCCGAGGTGCTTATAGCGAACCTCGACAGGGAGGCAGAACAGGAATACGCGGCCGTCGCCCGCAGCCGCGGCATCGGACAGGCGCGGCTGTTTGCACAGCATCTGCTCAAGCCTGCCTCGTTGCCCGTCGTCACCGTGATCGCCATCACCGTCGGTGAACTGCTTGGCAATTCACTCATCACCGAGTCTGTCTTTGGGCGAACCGGTCTCGGCAGCCTGGTGCAGCGCTCCGTGAGCACGCAGGACCTGCCCGTCCTGCAAGCGATCGTTTCGCTGGGAGCCGTGGTGTTCGTGCTCGTCAACCTGATTGCCGATCTTCTTTATCCCCTGCTCGATCCACGCGTGCAAATTCTCGGCGCGCGAAAGCCTCGCTTGGCCATTACAGAGGATTCCTCCACCACCACCAAGGCGGTGACACCATGACTTTCGCCTCGAACGCTTCCCTGCCGGGTGCGACCCCTGCAAACAGGCTGACAGGCCTGCGGATACCGCTGACCGTCGCCTTGTCCTTCGCCATTATCGCGCTCGTCGTCGCCTGGTCACTGGCGCCCGGCCTGTTTACCAGTCACAGCCCGGTCGTCGGGGTGCCGACGAACAAATTGCTCGGCCCAAGTCTTGCGCATTGGTTCGGCACCGACCACCTCGGCCGCGATGTCTATGCACGCGTCGTTTATGGCACGTCCTCTTCCGTCTCCAGCGCACTCGTCGCGGTCGTGATCGGCGTCTTCGCTGGCGGTCTCATCGGGCTTCTTGCGGGCTTTCTCGGCGGCTGGGTCGATATCACACTTGCCCGGCTGGTCGATGTGCTCTTGGCAATTCCAAAGTTTCTGCTGGCGGTGATCGTGGTCACCGCCATCGGTTTCGAGACCATCAATGCCGCCATCGCCACCGGCGTCTCCGCCGTGGCGGTCTTTGCCCGCGTCACGCGTGCGGAGGTCATCAAGACCAGACAGGCGACATTCGTGGAGGCTTCGTACCTGCTCGGCGGCTCGCGCTGGTTCATCCTTCTGCGCCATGTTCTGCCCAACGCGTCACGCTCGGTGCTGCCGCTTGCCGTGTTGCAGTTCGGCGAGTCGATCCTCGTGATCGCAAGCCTTGCCTTTCTCGGATACGGCGACCCGCCGCCCGCCTCGGACTGGGGCCTGCTGATCTCGATCGGCAAGGATTACCTCAAATGGCCGTGGCTCGTATACGCCCCCGCCTTCGTCACAATCGCGACCGTCCTCTCTGTAAACAGGATCAGCCGATGGCTACGCAAGACAGACTGACCACCACTATCGCCCGCCCCGTTACCTTTGCGGCCAGACCGCAGCCGCAGCAGGCTCCTGTCCCGCTTCTCCGGGTCAACGATCTTTCGGTCGCCTATGGAGGCCAGGAGGTCGTCAGCAATGTCGGTTTCGAACTCGGCCGTGGCAAGAGCCTTGCCCTTATTGGCGAGTCCGGCTCCGGCAAATCGACAATCGCCCGTGCGGTCCTGCGGCTTTTGCCAAGCGGGGGACATGCCACCGGCCACGTCACCTTTGGTGATCAGGAGATATTGGGACTGCCAGAGCGCAGCTTCCGACCGCTGCGGGGACGCGCCATCGGCTTTGTCCCGCAGGATCCAGGCAATTCGCTCAATCCGGTGCGGACAATCGGCGCGCAGGCCATGGAGGCGGCCGCACTTCTCGACGAGCCTGACAAGGCGATCCGCAAGGCCCTCATTCTCGAGACCTTCGCGCAGGTGGGATTGGAAAACCCGGGTGTTGTCTACGAGTCCTACCCGCACCAATTATCCGGCGGCATGTTGCAGCGGGTGCTCATAGGCCTTGCGGTTCTGCCGCGCCCGTCACTTCTGGTCGCAGACGAGCCAACGTCTGCGCTCGATGTGACGATCCAGAAGCGGATCCTCGATCTGCTCTCGCGGTTGCAGCACGAGCTGGATATCAGCCTGCTCCTCATCACACACGATCTGGCGATCGCCGCCGAACGGGCGGATTCGCTGGTAGTCCTGAAGGGTGGCAAGGTTCAGGAAGCCGGAAGCACCGCATCGGTGTTTTCCGCACCGGCCTCTGCCTATGCAAGGAAGCTGCATGCGGACGTGCCGGCACTCAATCCGGATCGCTACGCCCGGCTGCGCGATCCGGGTTTCCGTCTGCTGAAGGCAGAGTCCACCACGACGCCAAAGATCGCGGTCAATGCCGTCACCAAGAATTTCAGGGTCGGCGACAGGGTGTTGACGGCGGTCAACAACGTCTCCTTCAACGTGCCTGCAGGTACCACCCATGCGCTGGTTGGCGAGTCCGGCTCTGGCAAGACGACAACCATTCGGCTGCTGCTTGGCCTCGAGGAACCCGACACCGGCACGATATCGGTAGCCGGCGAAGAATTGACCGGTCGCTCCCGCACGTCGCTGCGTTCAACATGGCGCCATCTTCAGTTCGTTTACCAGAACCCGTTTACCTCGCTTGATCCCACCTGGAGCGTCGAACAGCTGGTGCGCGAGCCGCTTGATCGTTTCAAGATCGGAACCCGTGCGGAACGGCTCGAAACTGTTCGTGAGGCTTTGGCCAATGTGGGCTTGAGCGAACACCTTCTCAACCGCAAGCCGACGGCCCTTTCGGGTGGCCAGCGCCAGCGCGTTGCCATTGCAAGGGCGCTGGTTCTCCGACCGGATGTGATCGTGCTCGACGAGCCGACCTCCGCACTTGATGTCAGCGTCCAGGCAGACATCGTCGATGTGCTGCTCTCGCTGCAGGCGAAGCTCGGCCTGACCTATGTTTTCGTCTCCCATGATCTGGCACTGGTACGCCAGCTCGCCCACACCGTTTCGGTGATGCAGCGCGGGCGTATCGTCGAACATGGAACGGTCGTCGATATCTTCGACAATCCGCAGCATCCCTATACCGCGTCGCTGCTGGAATCGATCCCATCCGGTGCCGCAACCATCGCCCGTGCGCCACAGCCGCTGCCCCGGCGGGTTCACGATAAGGAAAAGATCGCATGACCATCGCTGCACCCATCGATACTGCGTCCACGTCCTTCCGCCCCAAACAGCGGCTCGGCTTCAATACCCGTGTATCCTTCAGCGACGATGCCGGGCCGGCGCAGGGGCTGCGTGAGGGTATCGAACTGTTCAAGGTTGCCGAACAACTGGGCTACCAGTCCGGCTGGGCCTATCAGCGGCATTTCGATCACTATCTGTCCTCGCCACTTCCGTTCTTCGCCGCTGCCGGCCAGCATACCCGGCATATTACGCTCGGTTCTGCGGTCATCCCCATGCGCTATCAGGATCCGATCCTGCTTGCCGAGGCGGCCGGCACGACCGATCTTTTGATTGATGGGCGACTGGAACTTGCCATTTCGACCGGCGCAAACGCCGCCTTTGACGCGGTATTCGGCACGGTCGACACCGATGCCCGCACAGAGGCCAGACGTCGTCAGGCCCGCTTCCTCTCGGCAATCGCTGGCGATGTCCTGCACCGTGTCGAAGGCGGCCAATCCAACCCGGAGGGCACGGCACTGCGTGTCACGCCGCATAGCCCGACACTGCGTTCGCGCATCCGGCAGGGTGCAGCAAGCATTGCTTCGGCTGTGCAGGCGGCGGAACTCGGCATCGGCCTTATCTCGGGAACCGTCCAGCACGATCAGGCAGAAGGCGAGAGCTTCGGGGAATATCAGGCCCGAATCATCGAGGCCTTCCGTTCCACATGGCGAAAGACATGGACAACGGAACCGCCGTCGGTCGCCGTCGCCGCCTCCATCCTGGTTGGCACCACAGCCGAGCTTCGCGAAAAATACGCCGCCTATGATCTGGAGCGGCGTACCAAGGGTATTGCCGCATCTCGCCCCAAAGGCGCTCTCGAACAGGCAGCCCAGCCAGCGGGGTTTCAAATTTCGCCCGTTTTCCAGGGCACGCCCGATCAGGTGCTGGAATCGGTATTCAACGATCCGGGCCTTGCAGCAGCCGATGAGGTCGTACTGTTTTTGCCGCCTGCCTTCGGTCTCGCCGAAAACATACAACTGCTGACCGATCTGGCGGACACGGTGGCTCCGAGCCTGGGCTGGTCGCCCACCTTTTAACCGTTAGGGCACCGAGCGATTGCCACTTCGTGGCCGCGACTTGAAGACGGAAACGCGGCGGCGGTTGCTGGTCCTATATCGAAGGCCGTCGCAGGGAATATTTTCTACATATTCGATAGAAAAAGAAAGACCTGTCTTCCTCGTTCCTGCGCCGCGCCCTAACATGCTTGCATTGAACCTGAAGGAGCGCCCATGTCCGCGGAATTTATCAGCGTAAGCTTTCCCAATGCATCGAACGATCTAAACCCCGTTCCAGACGCACCTGTGGATCCTGTTTTTCTGGAGCGCTATGCCCGCGCCCTTGATGATTACGGTTTCAACTATACGCTGATCCCTTACTCCTCATCGTCTTTCGATCCTTTCACGCTGGGCGCCACGGTGCTCGCGCACACGAAAAACATCAAGATCATCGTCGCCCTGCGGCCGAACACGGTTTATCCCACAGTTGCGGCCAAGTCGCTCGCGACGCTCGATCAGTTGAGTGGTGGACGTGTCGTGGTGCACTTCATTGCCGGCGGCAGCGATGAAGAACAGGCGCGTGAAGGCGACTTCCTCAACAAGGAAGAACGCTATGAGCGCCAGGAGGAATATATCCGCATCCTGCGCCTGGCCTGGACCTCGAAAGAGCCCTTCGACTTCGACGGAAAATATTACCAGTTCAAGCAATTCCGCAGCGCGGTGCGGCCCACAAACGGGCTCATTCCGATTTCGCTCGGTGGCTCCTCGGACGCCGCCTATCGCATCGGCGGTTCGCTCTGCGATATCTTCGGCCTGTGGGGAGAGCCGCTTGCCGAAACCAAGCAGCAGATCGAGCGGGTCTATGCGGAAGCCGCAAAGGCGGGCCGCACGGATCGCCCCCGGATCTGGGTCACATTCCGGCCAATCGTCGCCGAGACGGATGAGCTTGCCTGGGAAAAGGCTCACAGAACTCTGGATCGGTTGAACGAGAACCGCCAGAAAGGTGTAACACGCGCACCGCTCAACGCGCCGCGCCCGGCCAATGTCGGTTCGCAACGGCTTCTGGAAATCGCCGCACGCGGCGATGTGCATGATCGCGCCCTCTGGTATCCGACGGTCACCGCCACCAATGCCAGCGGCGCCACCACTGCGCTGGTCGGTTCGCCACGCACCATTGCGGATTCCATCCTCGACTACATCGATCTTGGCGCTGACCTGATCTCGATCCGCGGCTACGACAATTACAACGACGCGGTGGATTATGGCCGCTACATCCTGCCTCTTGTCCGCGAAGGCATTCGCGAACGGGAAGATGCGAAGAAAAAGACCGCTGCATAATGCCGCGATCCAGCCCGGTCGCCTGACCGGGCATTTTTTTGAAGTGCAGACGGAGCCAATCGCCCCTGATGGGGAAATGGTATTCCCCACAGCCAGAGAGCCTCGACCACGCATGTCTCATGACCCAACTGTCCTAGACGCAACCGCTCGCATCCTTGAACAGGCCGCACCGGATGCGGACCAGACTGGCCAGTTTCCCTGGACGGGTATCCGTGCCGTTCATGAAAGCGGCCTCCTCGAAAGCACGGTTGCGACACGTTATGGCGGCCAGGGGGCGACGCTTGCCGATACCGCCCACATTCTGGCGGCACTTGGCCGGGGCGATCCTTCCGTGGCGCTGATCAGCGCCATGACGATCTTTACCCATCTCGCCCAGGCCGCGAAAAACCACTGGCCCGAAGATCTCTACCGGCGGCTTCTGACGGACGCCAAACAACGGCCGTTGCTGCTCAATGCCGCGCGTGTCGAGCCGGAGCTGGGGTCGCCGGCGCGCGGTGGCCTGCCCGCGACGCTCGCCCGCCGGACAAACAATGGCTGGTCTATCACGGGCCGAAAACGCTTCGTGACGGGCGCATATGGTCTCACGCATTTCCTTGTCTGGGCGCATACTGACGAAACGCCGGCGCGGGTGGGAACATTCGGGGGGCCGAATGGGTTGCCGGGCATCAAGGTCGTCGAGAGCTGACAGAGCCTCGGCATGCGCGCTACGGGATCGCACGATGTCGAATATGCCAATGTCGAAATCCCGGCAGAAAACGTCATCGACCTCGTCGATCCATCGGTCGCCCAGCAGGACAACCGGGCGCATGCGGCACTCACGCTGGCTTTGACAGCGCTTTACCTCGGCGTGGCAGAAGCCGCTCAGGCCAAGTTCATCCGCTTCGCGCATGAGCGTGTGCCGGCCAATCTCGGCCATCCCATCGCCCGCACGGAACGTTTCATAACGCTTTCAGGCGAAATCGATCTTCTGGTCTCCGGCGCCCGCCAGATCATTTTCGGCACGCTCGAAAACAACAATGGCGATGCGGAAGGATTCATCAGGGCAAGGCTGCTTGCCGGCCGGCAGCTGCGTGATGCCGTCGAGATCGCAGTGCGCGGCATCGGCAATCCAGGTCTTGGTAGCGAACTGGGCCTCGAACGACATTTCCGCGACATCCAGACGGTGCTCGTCCATGCGCCGCAGGAGGATACGTCGATTGCGATTTTGGGCCGCTCCGCCTTTGGCCGCTGGAGCCGCGAGGAGACTGCGGCCGCCCAACCTTCGGCAGGACTGCAAATCCTGAAATCCGCCTGACTATCGTCCCAGCGCCAGGGCACCACTAACCGTGGGCAAGCTTTCGCGCCGGGCCGAAAACCACAAAGCTCAGAGCGGCGAGCAACCAGACACTGATGCCGGCATAAAGCATGACCAGACCGAAACCGTCTGCGAGTGCCTGATGGACGAGTGCATCCGAAACACGCTCAACCGACGATCCCGCGGTTCCCGCCGCGATCTTCTCCGCGAGCGAACGCAGGGCGGGCAAATCCGCGCCGGACGGCAGGTTGACCCTAAGCGACGACCAGACGCCCTCAACCAGAATGAAGCCCATGATCGGGATGTTGATGGCAAGCGAGATCATTCGCGCGCTCATGTCGATGCCGGAGGCCATGCCGGAACGGGCAGCGGGAACGGCACCGGTAGTCGTATTGGTGACCGGCGTGTTGGTGAGGCCAAGCCCGACACCGGACAGGATGCAGCCGGGCAGCATGGTGAGCCAGCTCGCATCTGCGACACTGCTGCCAAGTTTCATCAGCATGAAACCGAGACCGATGGTGAACAGCCCGGCCGGGACGACAAGACGGGGTTGATAACGCAGCGACAGACGCTCGGCCAACGGCGGTACGATCAGCGCTGGCAGCGTATAGGCAAGCAGACCGAGACCGGCGGTGACGCTGTCATAACCAAGGCCCGCCTGAAACCAGATCGGCAGATAGATCATGAACGGCCAGAAGCTGATGTTCATCGCCGCCGAGCCGATAATCGCGCCGGAAAATGGCCGGATGCGGAATACGGAGAAATCAAACATCGGCCTTGGCGTGAGCTTTTCGACGATCACGAAGGCGATAAAACTCGCGACTGATAGACCAAGGATCAGAAGTGCCTTTGAACTGGCAAAGCCGAGTTCCGGTCCCTGGGTGATGAAAAACGCAAGGCAGAACACGGCAACCGAGAGTGTGGCGATACCGGCAAGATCAAGACGGGTCGCATCCGGATCACACGATTCTTCCACACCGCTTGCGGCAAGGAACAGTGTCACGATGCCGAGCGCCACGTGAACGAGGAATACCCACTCCCAGCTCCACAGCGCAACGATGGCTCCGCCGATGATCGGCCCGAAACCCAGCCCGACGCCGGAGACAATACCCCACCAGCCGAAAGCCATTCCACGCTCGCGGGCCGTGCGGAACTGATGTGACAGAATGGCGATCTGGCATACCAGCATCGCTCCACCGCTTAGTCCCTGAAGGAAGCGTGCGCCGATCAGCACCGCCACGCTTTCAGTCATGCCGCAGGCGAGGGAGGAAATGGCGAAAGCGACGATGGTCGCGATGAAGACGCGTTTGCGACCGAAGCGGTCGGCCAACGCGCCGGTTGCCATCAGCACCATCGTCACGCCGATCGTATAGGCGTTCATGATCCACTGCAGCTGCCGGAAATCCGCGTGCAGCACCTGCTCGAGCGTCGGCAGGATCGCCGGCACGCTGGAGATTTCCAGCCCGAACATCAGAGCGGAGAGACAGACGGCGGCGAGCGCAATGGCACTTCTACTCCGGGTTGGGGCGGTAACGGCAAGGGTCATTCTTCAGCCTTTCGTGGTTCGGACTGAAGCATCAGAAGACATGCACGCTTCGATCCGTGTTTTGCAGAGTCCAAGGCAAATTAGTGAAAGCTTGACCATAACTGAATTGGATGCTTGGATATTTCAGAGACAACAAATTTGGATTATTAAAGTGACCACTCTGGATGTGGATGCCGTTCAGGCTTTCGTCACCATTGCCGATCTGCAGAGCTTCACCCGCGCTGCCGAAACGCTCGGAACCACGCAGGGTGCCATCAGCGTCAAGCTCAAGCGGCTGGAAGACCGGCTCGGCCAGCGGCTTCTTGAACGGACGCCGCGCTCGGTGCGCCTTTCCGCGCAAGGCGCAGTGTTTCTAACACCAGCCCGCGAATTCCTTGCCGCGCATGATCGCGCCATGGCAGGGCTTTTTTCCACGCGCCGACGCTTTGGCCTTGGCATAGCCGCCCATGTTGCAGGGCCGGAAGTGCCAACGCTGCTGGCGCGGCTCAACGCGCACGATCCGGGACTGACGATAGAAGTGCGGATGGACAATTCCCGCACGTTGCTGGATGCCTTCGACCGCGGCGAGATCGATGCTGCAATCATCCGGCGCGAGGATGACAGGCGTGATGGCGAAGTGCTCGGGCCAGAGCATTTCGGCTGGTTCGCAGCCCCGCAATTCGAGCATCGTCAGGGCGAGCCGCTGCGACTGGCGGCGCTTTCGCCCGCCTGCGGTGTACGTGACATCGCCGCCCGTGCTCTTGATTCCGCCGCCATCGCGTGGACGGAAGTCTTTCTTGGCGGCACCTCATCGATGGTGACCGCGGCCGTTTCGGCAGGTCTCGCCATTTCGGCATTCTCCTGCCGCCTGGCGCCACCCGGTACAATCGAGGTCAGCCAGCGTTTCAGCCTCCCGCCGCTGCCTTCCACCGAGATCGTGATGTTCTCGACCCTTACCGACAGCAGATCCCGTGAGGCGCTGCGCACACTGGCCGCCGCTTTCCGGGAGCATCGGCCGTGACTGTGAGCGACACCCAGTGGGTGCACAGGTCCTTGACTGGTCGCGCGCCCAGGTCGCACTGATGCGCCCAAGCCGGAGTACACGGGCGCTGGAAGCCATCATCCGCGATCTCATCGAGACCCGCGACGGCGCGACAGATTTCGCCGAGCGCGTATGGGGCATTTCCCTCCGCTACGAGCTAGGCGGCAACGATCCGCTGGTGGGCTGAAGCGTTCCGGACTTCGCACTGGCGGACGGGAGGAGCACCGGCGAACTTCTGAGAGAGGGCAAAGGTCTGCTTTTGAATTTTAGCGTGGACGCATCGCTTGAAGCGCTGGCAGGCCGCTGGAACGGCCGGATCTTCTATGTCGTCGGCAATGCCATCGATCAATTGGGCTTGAGCACAGTCCTGGTGCGCCCCGATGGTATCGTCGCCTGTGCCACGGAGTCTGCTCCGGACAAGGAGAAATTCGCAAGGGCAGCAGCCCTTTGGTTCGGAGAGATTTGAAGGTTATGTGAAGTGGCCGATCCGGTTGCCAAGCCATTTCTTCGGCAGATATGCCAGCCCCCGGCAATCTCGAGATTGTTTCATCGCCTTCCTGCGTCAGCCGTACCGATGTATCGTTCCTTCCTATCAATGCAATGGAGTCATCATGTCCCTTCCCCAGAAAATCGGCTTTATCGGAACCGGCGCTATCACCGATGCGATGGTGCGGGGGCTCCTCAGCACGCCTGCCGCCGTGCCGCATGTCATGGTGTCCCAACGCAGCGCGGATATCTCGGACAGGCTTGCCGCCGATTTCCCGCAGGTGATCGTCTCCAGCGACAATCAGGCGATTGTTGACGGCTGCGATACCGTCGTTCTGGCCATCCGCCCGCAGATCGCCGAGGACGTCATCCGGCCGCTGCGGTTTCGCGAGGGGCAGAAAGTCATAAGCGTCGTTGCCGCAACCGGTCGACATGCACTGCTTGACTGGATCGGCGCGGATGTGCGCCTGACCCAGGCGATCCCGCTGCCTTTTGTCGCCCGCCGCAAAGGCGTCACGGCCGTTTACCCCTCCGATGCGGATACCGCCGCGATCTTCAACGTGCTCGGCAATGCGGTGGAATGTGAAACAAAGGCGGAATACGACCTTCTCGCCGCCGCAAGCGCCCTGATGGCAACCTATTTCGGCATTCTGCAACAGACGACGGAGTGGTTGGCCGAAAACGGCCTGCCGGAAGAAAAGGGCCGCGCCTATCTTGCACCCCTCTTCGCCGGCCTCTCCGAAGTGGCGCTGCTTGCAGGCAAGGACACGGACTTTACCGATCTCAGCCGCGAATTCGCCACCAAGGGTGGCCTGAACGAGCAGGTTCTTCAGGACTTTGACGGCAATGGCGGTTCGAGCGCATTGAAGCGGGCATTGAGCCGCGTGCTGGAACGGATTACGCAATAGACAGTCCGCGCCGACAATCGATCCGAACTGAAAGAACGATGCCATGACCTTTACTATCCATATGATCGATGTATTCGGCTCCGGCCCGCTTTCTGGCAATCCGCTGGCGGTCGTCACGGGTGCAGACACCTTGACCACGGATGACATGCAGCGATTGACGCGGTGGTTCAATCTGTCCGAAACCACGTTTCTGCTGCCGCCCACCCACCCCCAGGCTGATTACCGTGTCCGGATATTCTCACTGGACCGGGAGATGCCTTTTGCCGGACACCCTACGCTCGGCACTTGCCATGCCTGGCTTTCCGAAAACGGCCTGCCCAAAAGCGAAACGGGCATCGTTCAGGAGTGTGGTGCCGGTCTGGTCACGATCCGTCACGCGCATGGTCGACTTTCCTTTGCCGCTCCGCCCCTTATCCGTTCAGGCGCGCCGACACCCGCAGAGCTGGAAGAGGCCCGGCAGCTGCTGGCAATAGAGACACGCGACATCGTTGATGCCGCATGGATCGACAATGGCCCCGGCTGGTTGGGGATCAGGCTGGCATCGGCTGAGAAGGTGCTTGCCCTTGAGCCGGTCCGCAGCTGGCCCGGCCGCATTGACGTTGGCGTCGTTGGTCCGCACGCAAATGGCGGCGAAGCCGCCTTCGAGGTTCGCGCCTTCTTCAGCGACCATCTGGGCGCCATCGCCGAGGATCCGGTCACCGGAAGCCTCAACGCCTCGCTGGCGCAATGGCTGGTTGCGACAGGCGTGGTCGCGGAAGACTATGTCGCCGCCCAGGGCACACGTCTTGGCCGTAAAGGCCGCATTTACCTGACCCGCGATGATACCGGCCAGATATGGGTCGGCGGCGAGACACGCACGCAAGTCGAAGGCCGGCTGCACGGCCTTTGAAAAGACAGATAATGACGAGGTGACTTGATGAATAGCAGCGTTTACCGCCCGATTTCGCAACGCGTATTGGCGGATGATTGGGGACGGCTGACCAAATATGAGTATGAACTTCAGCTAAGGGACGGAAGCTGGCAACGGCAGACCCGGGAGGCGTATGATCGCGGCAACGGAGCGACATGCCTGTTGTACAACCCCGCAAACGACCATGTTTTGCTCACCCGCCAGTTCCGTTTGCCGGTTCTCTTGAACGGCGGCCTCGAGTCGCTGATCGAGACTCCGGCGGGGCTGCTGGAAGGCGCTGAACCGGCAGCGCGCATGCGTGCGGAACTGATGGAGGAGACCGGTTATGAGGTTTCCGAACTCACCCATCTGTTCGATATCTATATGAGCCCCGGATCGGTCACCGAATACCTCGCCTTTTTCTACGGCGAATATGCCGAGAACCATAAAGTGGGCACAGGCGGCGGCTCCGCGGACGAGGGAGAAGACATAGACGTGCTGGAAATCGCTCTGCCAGACGCTATGCAGATGATCAGCCGCGGCGATATTCGCGACGCCAAGACCATCATTCTGCTGCAGCACCTCACCATCCGGCTTTTGCAGGAAAAGCACGGAACACGCTGATCTCGACCGCAATATCTACCAATGCGGAAGCGATGCTGATTACGGCCAGACTACAGGATCAACAGGACGAATTTGCCTGACGTAGACTGGCCGAAACCCATCACTTGCGTTGGGCAACAAAGATCAAAGACTTACGATTTGGGCTTCACCTGCCATCCTCAAAACGGAATGCGGGAAAGCCCTTGATGTCGGACGGAATGACCCAAACGCCACCGGAAAGAGGTACCTCGCTCAGCCTGTCTTGCGTCATGTTATGGCGGTGCGATGTCACGAAAAGCGAGCCGAAATCCGGCCCGCCAAAGCAGGGCATCGTTGGATGCGGAAC
>Ga0157373_10002896_pt1 | contig 12990 bp, 11 predicted proteins | sample C65metaG_FD_113460 | JGI IMG/M metagenome (GOLD analysis project Ga0157373, IMG submission 113460) | Corn rhizosphere microbial communities from Kellogg Biological Station, Michigan, USA - C6-5 metaG | ecosystem: Host-associated > Plants > Roots > Rhizosphere > Soil | place: USA: Michigan... | reverse complement strand
GTATGGATGACCACGGACGTAGCCCTTCCTCCAACCAGCCAATCCTGTATGTACTCGATACCAACGTATTGATCCACGATCCAAACGCCCTGCTGAATTTCGAAGAACACCACGTTGCCATCCCGATGACCGTGCTCGAGGAGCTGGACAAGCTCAAGAGCGGCCACCACAGCGTCGCGGCCGAATGCCGGCAGGCGATTCGCCTGATCGACAAGACCCTGGGGGATGCCTCTCCCGAAGACGTCGAGCTGGGCGTACCGATCCAGCGCGGCAAAGGCGGCCCCAAGGGCCTGCTCTCGATCCTGATGAGCAAGCGCACTGAACCCAACCTGGTACTGCCCGAACACCTGAACGACAACATCATCATCAACCAATTGATCGACCTGCATTCGCGCAACCAGGATCGCGCCGTGGTGCTGGTGACCAAAGACATCAACATGCGCCTCAAGGCCCGAGCCTGCGGGATTGCGGCGGAGGATTACAGCACCGACCAATTGGTCGACGACGTCTCGCTGTTGCCCAATGGCTACCACACCATGACGGGCTCGTTCTGGGACCGCGTGAGCAAGGTCGATACCCGCCAGGACCATGGTCGCACCTGGCATCAGGTGCAACTGATCGACAACCTGCCGGCGGTGCACATCAATGAGTTCATCATCGACGAGCAGGGATTCGTCGGCTGGATCAAGGAGATCGAGGACGACAAGCTGCTGATTCTCGACTTGCACCAGGAACCCTTGCTGCATCAGGAGGCCTGGGGCCTCAAACCCCGTGACATCTACCAGAGCCTGGCTCTGTTCGCCTTGCTCGACCCGGATATCCACCTGGTCAACCTGTCCGGCGCCGCCGGTTCCGGCAAGACCATTCTGGCCCTGGCCGCCGCCATCGAGCAGACCATGGTCAGCAAGCGTTACCGGCGCATCATCGCCACCCGCAGCGTGCAGGGCCTGGACCAGGAAATCGGCTTCCTGCGCGGGACCGAAGCGGAAAAAATGGAGCCCTGGCTGGGGGCCATTACCGACAACCTCGAAGCCTTGCACATGGATGACGAAAGCACCCATGGCAGCGTCGACTACATCCTCAGCAAGGTGCCGTTGCAGTTCAAATCCCTCAACTACATCCGGGGCCGCAGCTTCCAGCAGAGCCTGATCCTGATCGACGAATGCCAGAACCTCACCCCGCACCAGATGAAAACCATCATCACCCGTGCCGGTGCCGGTTCCAAAGTGGTGTGCCTGGGTAACCTGGCGCAGATCGATACCCCTTACCTGTCCGCGACCAGCTCCGGGCTGACCTACCTGACCGAACGCTTCAAAGACTTCCCCAATGGGGTCCACATCACCCTGCAGGGCGTACCGCGCTCGATCCTGGCCGAATACGCCGAATCCCATCTGTAACCCCTGAAAAAAACCGGGCGACCTTGTGGTCGCCCGGTTCCTGAACACGCCAAATAACCCTGTGAGCGAGCCTGCTGTGGGAGCAAAGCTTGCTCGCGATAAAGACACCGCGATTTCTGACAGACCGCATCAACTTGATCGCGGGCAAGCCTTGCTCCCACAGCAAGCTCTACTTCAGCGAGCCGGCTCTCATAGGCAAGAGCAGATGCGACAATCAGGCGTGCCGGAATTTGACTCACGGGTTTACAATCGACGCTCCTGATCAGGAGTAACCCTGTGCTGACCCATCTCGATTCCCAAGGTCGCGCCAACATGGTCGACGTGACCGACAAGGCCGTGACGTTCCGTGAGGCCACCGCCGAAGCTTTTGTGCGCATGTTGCCCGCTACGCTGCAGATGATCGTCAGCGGCGGTCACCCCAAGGGCGATGTGTTCGCCGTCGCACGCATTGCCGGCATCCAGGCGGCGAAAAAAACCAGCGATCTGATTCCGCTCTGTCATCCGCTGATGCTCACCGGCGTCAAGGTCGAGCTCAATGCCGAAGGGGAGGATCGGGTGCGCATCGTTGCCCGTTGCACGCTCTCGGGACAAACAGGGGTGGAGATGGAAGCCCTGACCGCCGCCAGTGTCGCCGCGCTGACCATCTATGACATGTGCAAGGCCGTGGACCGGGGCATGACCATTGAAGGGGTGCGGGTGCTGGAAAAGCTCGGCGGCAAGAGCGGTCATTTCCAGGCGGACGCGTCATGAAAATCAATGTGAGGTTCTTTGCCCGTTATCGCGAAGCACTGGGTGTGGACGCTCTGAGCGTCGAGGATGATTTCTCTACGGTAGACGACGTTCGCGCGCTGTTGGCGGCTCGCCCGGGCTTCGAGGTGTTGAGCGAGCAGAACCTGATGTGTGCCCGCAACGAAGAGTTGTGTCAGCTCGATGAGCCACTGGTGGATGGCGACGAAGTCGCCTTCTTTCCCACGGTGACCGGAGGCTGAGTCATGGCGATTCGTGTACAGGCCGAGCCGTTCGATCCGGGCGCCGAAGTCAACGCGATGCACGCGGCCAATGTCGGTGTAGGCGCGGTGGTGAGTTTTGTCGGCTACGTGCGGGATTTCAATGACGGCCTGGACGTGTCCGGGATGTTCCTGGAGCACTACCCGGGCATGACCGAGAAAGCCCTGGGCAAGATTGCCATCGAGGCGCAGCAGCGCTGGCCGCTGCTGAAGCTGGAAGTGCTGCACCGCATCGGCGCCCTGGAGCCGGGCGAGCCCATCGTCTTCGTCGCTGCCGCCAGTGCCCATCGCCAGGCGGCATTCGACGCCTGCGCCTTTGTCATGGACTACCTCAAGACCCGTGCCCCGTTCTGGAAGAAGGAAAACACTGCGGAAGGCCCGCGCTGGGTCGAGGGACGGGACAGTGACCATGCGGCGGCGGATCGCTGGAAGCTGTAGACACTTCTTGGTTAGCTGATAGTCCGTCATCGCGAGCAGGCTCGCTCCCACATTGGATCCGTGCAAACCGGGATCCTCTGTGGGAGCGAGCCTGTTCGCGATGGGGGGCATCAGCCTTCCATCATTTCTTCAATTGACGATCTGTACATTAAAGTCCAGTATGGATTTATAAGTACATAATTAGTCGTGCCTGCTTTTTCTCTGCCAAACCAACAACAATCCCGCGAGAGAACGATCATGAAGAAATTCCCCCTTATCACTGGCCTGGCTCTGAGCCTGCTGGCCTCCAGCAGCCTGTTCGCCGCTGAGAAGCCCCTGCGCATCGGCATCGAAGCGGCTTACCCGCCGTTTGCTTCCAAGACCTCGGAAGGGAAGATCGTGGGGTTCGACTACGACATCGGCAATGCGCTGTGCGCGCAGATGAAGGTCAACTGCGAGTGGGTCGAGGGTGAATTCGACGGGCTGATTCCGTCGTTGAAGGTGAAGAAGATCGACATGGCGTTGTCGTCCATGACCATCACGGAGGAGCGCAAGAAGTCGGTGGATTTCACCCACAAGTACTACTTCACCTCATCGCGATTGGTCATGAAGAAGGGAGCGGTGGTGGATGATCAGTACGCGAGCCTGAAGGGCAAGACCGTGGGTGTGCAGCGGGCGACCACCACCGACCGCTACGCCACCGAAGTTCTCGAACCCAAAGGCGTGATCGTCAAGCGCTACAGCAATAACGAAGAAATCTACATGGACCTGGCATCCGCTCGCCTGGATGCGATTTTTGCCGACACCATTCCGCTGGAAGATTTCCTGTCGATGCCCCGGGGCAAGGACTACGGGTTTGTCGGTCCTGAACTCAAGGACCCGAAATACGTTGGGGAAGGTGCTGGCATTGCGGTGCGCAAGGGCAATGCCCAGTTGGTGGCGGATTTGAACAAGGCCATCGATGGGATTCGGGCCAACGGCGAGTATCAGAAGATCGAGGCCAAGTATTTCAAGTCGGATATCTATGGTAACTGATTGATTGTCATCGCGAGCAGGCTCGCTCCCACATTGGATCTCATTGAACATAGATAATGTGTTCGCCACCGATCTCCTGTGGGAGCGGGCCTGCTCGCGATGGCGTCAGTCCAGGCGACGCAACCTTAGCCTTTCAACTCTTTCAAGTGCTTGTACACCGTCGCCCGCCCCATGTTCAGCACATTGGCCACGTAATTGGAGGCGCTCTTGCCCTTGAAGGCACCTTCGGCATGCAGCGCCAGCACCAGTTCGCGTTTATGGTCGCGGGTCAGCAGGTTCAGGCTCAACTGACGCTCGCGCACCCAGGCGTGCAGGAAGGTGTTGATGCGCTCCTGCCAGTCATCGCGGAACAGGGAGTCGGGCTGCGGAATCAACTTGCCGGGTGACAGGAACAGGTCCAGCGCCGCCTTGGCATTCTCGAACAGTGAAATATTCAGGTTGATGCACAGTACCGCCAATGGTCGGCCTTCGGCATCGCGCAAGACGCTGCTGAGGCTGCGAATCTTCTGTCCGTCCCAGTTCAGCTTTTCATACGGACCGATGTTCCGTTCGTTGACATCCTCGCTGAGCATGTCCTCCAGGGACGAGTCGTCACCGATCTCGCGCTTGGAAAGGTTGTTGGCGATGTAATCGACTTTCTGCGTGCGCAGGTCGTGCAGCACCACCTCGGCGTGAGGATAGAACAGGGTGGCGATGGCATCGGCGATGGTGTGGAAATTGTCCATGGCCGGAGCGGGTTGCGGGGCAGTCATCACAGGGCGCCAGGCAGCGTCGGCGCCCCGTGAAGCAGGGGCGCAGGGAGTGTGCCGCAATCGTGGCGATGCGTCACCTCCAGGTAGGTCAGGCAAGTCGCGCTGGCGACAGCATTGCGCTGCTCAGGCCGAAGCGAGCCAGGGCTTCGGGCAGTGGTTCGCCGCGCACCAGCGCTGCGCTGGCCTGGCCCATCGCCGGGGAGGTCTGGATGCCATAGCCGCCCTGGGCGGCGACCCAGAAGAATCCGGGTAGCTGCGGGTCGAACCCGGACAGCAGATCGCCGTCGTGGACAAAACTGCGCAACCCAGCCCAAGTGCGGGTCGGGCGGCGAATGCTCAGGGTAGTGGCTTCCTCGATCTGATAGATACCCAGGGCGATGTCCAGCTCTTCCGGTTGTACATCGTGGGGCTCCACCGGATCGGCGTTGGCCGGCGAGCCCAGGAACATGCCGGCATCGGGCTTCATGTAGAAGGATTCGTCGAGGCTCACCAGCATCGGCCAGTCATGGATGTCCAGGCCTTCGGGGCCGGCGAAGATGAAGGCCGCCCGCCGCTTGGGTTGCAGGCCCAACGTCCGGGCGCCGGCCATTTGCGCAACCTGGTCGGCCCAGGCACCGGCCGCGTTGATCAGAATCGGCGCAGTGAAGGTCCGGTTGGCCGTTCTCACCTGCCACAGCCCCTGGTTGTCGCGAATCAGGTCCAGGACTTCGCTGTCGGTGTGCACCTCGCCGCCGTTGCGGCGGATGCCGCGCAAGTAGCCCTGGTGCAGCGCATCCGTGTCGATGTCGGCGGCCGTGGGATCATAGATGGCCCCATGAACTTTTTCCCGGCGCAAGATCGGCAGCCGCATGCAGGCTTCGTCGGCGCTGAGCAATTGCATCTGCGGCACGGTGGCCTTGGCGCTGAGGTACTGATTGTTCAACTCGGCCGGATCACCGGTGAAGTCCACGGTCATCTCGCCCCGGGGCGTGAGCAGGGGATGTTCGCAGAAGCCGGCGGGCGGCGCGTCGAAGAAGTCACGGCTGGCCAGGGTCAATGCCCGTACCTGAGGCGTGCCATAGGCGGCGGTGAACAACGCCGCTGAACGTCCGGTGGAGTGGTAGCCCGGATGGGATTCACGTTCGAGCACAATGACCCGGCCATGGGGAGCCAGCCAGTAGCCGGTGGAGGCACCGGCAATGCCGCCGCCGATGATGATGAAATCTGCTGAGGTCATGAAGCTCTCCTATGGAGCGCGGTCCCGGGAATGTCGCTGGTTCCTTGTGGGAGCGAGCCTGTGTGGGAGCCGAGCTTGCTCGCGATGAATACGCCTCGATCCATTGACCGTGTTTTCGTTCATCGCGAGCAAGCTTTGCTCCCACAGGCTCGCTCCCACAGGGGAATGTGCTGTATCAGTTGCGGAGTTGGTAAAGCGCATTCGCCAACGCCACATCTTCCAGCCCCAGGCCGATGGAGCGGAAGAAAACGTGGCGCTCAAGGTCTGGTCGCGCAACCTGTCCGCTGAGCAGTTCAGGCAAGTCACCGATGATGCTCGACGGTTGCCAACCATGTTGTTCGGCAGCGATCAGCATCTCGCCGGCCGAGCCTGGGGTGGTCTGACGATAGTCGCAGTACACGTCCATGTCATCGAGGCTGTGGGGTGGCACTTCATGGGCACGCGGGGCGTTGGTGCTGATTGAAGTGATCAGCGCCGGTTTGCCCAGTGTCTTCGGATCCAGCACCGCTTTGGCGGACGAGGTGCAGAGCATCACCACAGCGGCATCGTGTACCGCCGCCGCAAGGCTGTCGGCAATCTCCAGGCGCGGATCCAGGCCGGTGATCGACGCGCGTTCCTGTGCCGTCTTGCTCTGCAGGCCGGGCGAGTAGAGGCTGATGGTCTTCCAATCCCGCAAGCCCTTGACGTAGTGCACGTGCGCCCGCGCTACCGCACCGCTGCCGATGACGGCCAGGCGTTGGGCGTGGGGCAGGGCGAGGGCGTCGACGGCGACGGCCGTGGTGGCTGCGGTGCGGGCGGTCGTCAGTTCGGCAGCATCGCACAGCAACAGCGGCTGGCCGGTGCGCATCGACATCAGCAAGGTCCAGGCGGTGATCAGCGGGCCCTGTTCGCGCACGATGTAGGGTGACGTCTTGACGCCATAGACCTGATCTTCGGCCAGCACCCCCAGATAGTTGATGAAGTCCCCGGCGCCCTGGGGAAATTCCACCCATTGCTGTGCCGGTTGCAGCGCCTGCCCGGTTGCAAGGTCGCGAAACAGTTTGCGCAGAATGTGTGGCACATCGACTTGCCCGAGCAGCGCGCGAGCCTGGGCTTGGGTCATCACGTAAGGTGTGCTGGACATCAGAACTCCGGAGGGCGTCGTAGTAAACTAATTTGTCCATTATGGACTTTTAGTTTATTGGAGCAATATGCCGGGCAAAAAAAAACGCAGCCGTCGAGGGCTGCGCTTTTTTGGGCGAGGGCGACTGTCAGGGACGTTTGCGCTCAACCGGCCGCAGCAGATGGGTTGGCGGCATTTCGCAACTGATCTTGCGACCCAGCAGTGCCTCGATGGACGGCAACTGATAGGCGTCGTCCTCTCCGGCGAAGCTGATGGACACGCCCTCGGCACCCGCACGACCGGTACGGCCGATGCGGTGCACGTAGTCGTCCGGCACTTCCGGCAGGGTGAAGTTGATCACATGGCTGATGCCGTCGATGTGAATGCCGCGGCCGGCCACATCGGTCGCCACCAGCACACGGATCTTGCCTTCGCGAAAACCCTCGAGCGTCTTGATGCGTTTGTGCTGGGGCACGTCACCTGACAGCTGGGCCGCATTGACGCCGTCGCGCACCAGGCGTTCTTCGATGCGCCGCACTTCGTCCTTGCGGTTGGCGAACACCATGACCCGTTCCCAACCGTTGTCGTTGACCAGGTTGTAGAGCAGCTTGTACTTGTCGGCACCAGCTACCGCGTAGATATGTTGTTCGACGTTTTCACTGGCGACGTTCTCGGCTTCGATCTCGACGACGGCCGGGTCGGTGGTCCATTGCCGGGCCAGGTTCATCACGTCCTCGGTGAAGGTGGCGGAGAACAGCAGGGTCTGGCGTTCGCTTTTCGGTGGGGTCTGGCGAATGATCTGGCGCACTTGCGGGATGAAGCCCATGTCGAGCATGCGGTCGGCTTCGTCCAGCACCATGACCTCGACCATATCCAGGTGCACGTCGCCGCGCTGGTTGAAGTCCAGCAGGCGGCCGGGCGTTGCCACCAGGATGTCGCAATGACGGGCTTCGAGGTGCTTGAGCTGCTTGTCGAAGTCCATGCCGCCGACAAACGTCATGACGTTCAGGCCGGTGTATTTGGTCAGGTCGGCGGCGTCCTTGGCGATCTGCACCACCAGCTCGCGGGTCGGCGCGATGATCAGTGCCCTCGGTTCGCCCATGTAGCGCTCTTTGGGCGGTGGCGTCTGCAGCAGCTGGGTGATGATGGAGATCAGGAACGCGGCGGTCTTGCCGGTACCGGTCTGGGCGCGACCGATGGCGTCCTTGCCGGCCAGGGTGTAACCCAGCACCTGGGCCTGGATCGGCGTGCAATAGGGGAAACCCAGGTCCTGGATGGCATGCATCAGTTCCGGGGCAAGCTTGAAATCGTGGAAGCGGGTCTTGCCTTCCTGGGGCTCTACGACAAAGTCCTCGAGCTTCCAGGCGACGACCGGTGGCTTCGGTGCGCGTTCGCGGCGTGGCTTGGGGGCTTCGTTGCGCGGCTTGTCCGGCGCAGGAGCGGCGTCAGGCGAGGTCACCGGCTCTTTTTTCGTCTGCGCAACAGGTGCGGAGCGGCGCGATTGTTGTGGCGCGTCGGTATGGCTCGGGCCTTGGACCGGGGCGCTGGGGCCAGGCGCGAGCTGCTCGGCCTCGCTCTTACCGAACATCTTCTTGAGTGCTTTGAGCACGGTCATCTCAGCGATTGGTTAAGGAATGTACGCCGGCCAGTGTAATGCAAGAAACGGGCGCGGCGTAGTGGGTTCGTCAAAGGCTTGGCGGCGATTCAGCGCAAGCGTTCGGCCAGCCAGGTGCCGATGTCGCGAATCTCCTCGGGTAACACTTCGTGGCCCATTGGGTATTCCTGCCATGTCACGGTGACACCATGCTGCTTCAAATACTCTTTTGCGGTCCGGCCCATGGGGTTGAGCACCACTTCGTCGTATTGCCCGTGTAGCGCCAGGACCGGAATGCGTTGCTGACTGGCGGATAATTGCAGTTCATCACCGAATGTCGGCGCATAGGTGGACAGCGCGATCACGCCGCCCAGCGGCCCCTGCCACTTCACGAAAGCCGTGTGATAGACCACCGCACCGCCTTGGGAAAAACCGGCCAGGAAGATCCTCGAGGCGTCTATTCCGCTGGCTCGCTGGCTTTCGATCAGGTCCATGACTCGTTTGGCCGACACTTCCAGTTGCTGCTCGTCAATGGCGCGCGCCGGGCTCAAGGCACGGATGTCGTACCCACTGGGCATCGCATAGCCACCATTAATCGTTACTGGCTGGGTCGGTGCCTGGGGTAGAACGAAACGCGTGGTGTGCAGGTTTTGCTGCAGGATTTCGGCTACCGGCATGAAGTCATAACGATCGGCGCCCAGGCCGTGGAGCCAGATAACACATGCGTCCGCAGTGCCGTTGGGCTCGAGAATCAGGGGGTCGGTCATGGCTGTGCTCCAAATCTGTGCGGGCGCGCTCTATCAGTGCATGGTTACGGTGCGTGCCCGGCGTCTTAGTTAATTAGATGTCGCAAAATTACAACTTTTTGTCTTGACGTAATTCTCAAGGGCCCAGCGCGACGGTCTGGTACGGGCTTTGCTATGAGGATACCCGAGTGATGAATCTTACGCTGCGCGGTAACACTATCAGCTCGACGCGACGCATGGGATATCGGAAATCCGGTGATGGATGTTCGCCAATAGCCGCTACGGGCTTCGCGAACGTGAAGGGCTACAGCCCGTTCGGCCGATTGGTGAGAAGTGGGTATGGCTGCCAATGGCACACCGTCCTCATTAATAGACTCATAGCGAAGGTCCAGACGTCGGTTGACCCTAAAAAAAGCCAACAAGGGTCGGCAATGCCCCAAAAGGGTGCGATAGGACTCAAGCTCCGACACAACAAGAGCAAAACTGGAGGTTTGAATGAAGTTACTGAAATCCACCCTGGCAGTAGTGCCTGCTGCTGCAGTGCTCGGGGTTAGCGGGTTCGCTCAGGCGGGTGCAACCCTGGACGCCGTACAGAAGAAAGGCTTTGTGCAATGCGGCGTAAGCGATGGCCTGCCGGGTTTCTCGGTGCCTGATTCGACCGGCAAGATCGTCGGTATCGACGCTGACTTCTGCCGCGCGGTTGCCGCTGCGGTATTCGGTGATGCAAGCAAGGTCAAGTTCAGCCAGTTGAACGCCAAGGAGCGCTTCACCGCGCTGCAGTCCGGCGAAATCGATGTGCTTTCGCGTAACTCCACCATGACCAGCTCCCGTGACGCGGGCATGGGCCTGAAGTTTCCAGGCTTCATCACCTACTTCGATGGCATCGGCTTCCTGGCCAACAACAAACTGGGCGTCAAGAGCGCCAAGGAACTGGACGGTGCAACCATCTGCATCCAGGCCGGTACCACCACCGAACTGAACGTCTCCGACTACTTCCGCGCCAATGGCTTGAAGTACACCCCGATCACGTTCGACACCTCCGATGAAAGCGCCAAGTCGCTGGAATCCGGTCGTTGCGACGTACTGACCTCCGACAAATCCCAGCTGTTTGCCCAGCGCAGCAAGCTGGCTTCGCCGAAGGACTACGTGGTTCTGCCGGAAACCATTTCCAAGGAACCCTTGGGCCCGGTCGTGCGTAATGGCGACGACGAGTGGCTGGCCATCGTGCGTTGGACCGGCTATGCACTGCTCAACGCTGAAGAAGCCGGCGTGACCTCGAAGAACGTCGAGGCCGAAGCCAAGTCCACCAAGAACCCGGACGTCGCTCGTATGCTCGGCGCTGACGGAGAATACGGCAAGGACCTGAAACTGCCGAAAGACTGGGTCGTGCAGATCGTCAAGCAAGTCGGCAACTACGGTGAAATGTTCGAGCGCAACCTCGGCAAGGGCACCCCGCTGGAAATCGACCGCGGCCTGAACGCGCTGTGGAACGCCGGCGGCATCCAATACGCACCACCAGTGCGCTGATGGTTCTATCACCCGGTGGGCCAACCACCGGGTGATGTTCTGTTCCATTCTTTGCGGGGCACTTCATGCAAAATTCAATCGGCGCACCAAAGCAGAGGCTCAGCCTCAGCGATCCAAAAGTGCGTGCGTGGGTATTTCAGATCGTCACTGTGGTGGCGGTTATCACGCTGGGCTGGTTCCTGTTCGACAACACACAGACCAACCTCCAGCACCGGGGCATCACGTCCGGTTTCGGCTTCCTGGAACGCAGTGCCGGGTTCGGCATCGCTCAACACCTGATCGACTACACCGAAGCGGACAGTTATGCCCGCGTCTTTGTCATCGGTTTGCTCAACACGTTGCTGGTGACCTTCATCGGGGTGATCCTGGCGACCATCCTCGGCTTCATCATCGGTGTCGCGCGCTTGTCGCAGAACTGGATCATCTCCAAGCTGGCGACCGTCTACGTGGAGGTTTTCCGTAACATCCCACCGCTGCTGCAAATCCTGTTCTGGTACTTCGCTGTATTTCTGAGCATGCCTGGGCCGCGCAACAGTCATAACTTCGGCGACACCTTCTTCGTCAGCAGCCGGGGCCTGAACATGCCGGCCGCGCTGATTGCCGATGGGTTCTGGCCGTTCGTGGTCAGCGTCGTGCTGGCGATTGTCGCCATCGTGTTGATGACTCGCTGGGCCAACAAGCGTTTCGAAGCGACCGGCGAGCCGTTCCACAAGTGCTGGGTGGGCCTGGCGCTGTTCCTGGTGATTCCGGCCGTGTGCGCGTTGGTGTTCGGTGCTCCTGTGCGTTGGGAAATGCCGGAGCTCAAGGGTTTCAACTTCGTCGGTGGCTGGGTGTTGATCCCGGAGCTGCTGGCCTTGACCCTGGCGTTGACCGTATATACCGCGGCATTCATCGCCGAGATCGTGCGTTCGGGCATCAAGTCGGTCAGCCACGGCCAGACCGAGGCGGCCCGCTCCCTGGGGCTGCGCAACGGTCCGACCCTGCGCAAGGTGATCATCCCGCAGGCCCTGCGCGTGATCATTCCGCCGTTGACCAGCCAATACCTGAACCTGGCGAAAAACTCCTCCCTGGCGGCCGGTATCGGTTACCCGGAAATGGTGTCGCTGTTCGCCGGTACGGTGTTGAACCAGACCGGCCAGGCCATCGAGGTGATTGCGATCACCATGAGTGTGTACCTGGCGATCAGTATCAGCATTTCCCTGCTGATGAACTGGTACAACAAGCGCATTGCGCTGATCGAGCGGTGAGGAAACGCGCATGACATCCCATACTTTCAAACCCGACATGCCTCCACCGAGCAACAGCATCGGTGTGGTGGCGTGGATGCGCGCCAACATGTTCTCCAGCTGGATCAACACGCTGCTGACCCTGTTTGCGTTCTACCTGATCTACCTGATTATCCCACCGCTGCTGCACTGGGCGATCCTGGATGCGAACTGGGTAGGTACTACCCGCGCCGACTGCACCAAGGAAGGCGCCTGCTGGGTGTTCATCCAACAGCGTTTCGGTCAGTTCATGTACGGCTACTACCCGACGGATCTGCGCTGGCGCGTGGACCTGACCGTGTGGCTGGCAGTGATCGGCGCGGCGCCGTTGTTCATCTCGCGCTTCCCGCGCAAGGCAATCTATGGCCTGAGCTTCCTGGTGGTGTACCCGATCGTCGCCTGGTGCCTGCTGCATGGTGGCGTGTTCGGCCTGGATGCCGTGGCGACCAGCCAATGGGGCGGCCTGATGCTGACCCTGGTGATCGCTACCGTCGGTATCGCCGGCGCGCTGCCGTTGGGTATCGTGCTGGCCCTGGGGCGACGTTCGAACATGCCGGCGATCCGTGTGGTCTGCGTGACTTTCATCGAGTTCTGGCGTGGCGTGCCGTTGATCACGGTGCTGTTCATGTCGTCGGTGATGCTGCCGCTGTTCCTGCCTGAAGGCATGAACTTCGACAAGCTGCTGCGGGCGCTGATCGGGGTCATCCTGTTCCAGTCGGCCTATGTGGCCGAAGTGGTGCGCGGCGGTCTGCAAGCGATTCCAAAGGGGCAATACGAAGCGGCTGCGGCGATGGGCCTGGGTTACTGGCGCAGTATGGGCCTGGTGATTCTGCCGCAAGCCCTGAAGCTGGTGATCCCGGGCCTCGTCAATACCTGCATTGCGTTGTTCAAGGACACGAGCCTGGTGATCATCATCGGCCTGTTCGACCTGC
>Ga0157373_10002895_pt1 | contig 12991 bp, 13 predicted proteins | sample C65metaG_FD_113460 | JGI IMG/M metagenome (GOLD analysis project Ga0157373, IMG submission 113460) | Corn rhizosphere microbial communities from Kellogg Biological Station, Michigan, USA - C6-5 metaG | ecosystem: Host-associated > Plants > Roots > Rhizosphere > Soil | place: USA: Michigan... | reverse complement strand
GCGAAGAAACCTTGTGGCCAGTCGTGGCGCAGTTCGCCCTGGTAATAGTGCATCGGCAGGCCGGGCAGGCGGTTGTCGCCGAAACGCTGGTCGTCGCGGTAGTGGAAATCGCTGAAGGTGTAGGCCTGGCGCAGGCTCAATTTACGCCCGTCGGCGGCCGACCACAGGGTGCTTTGCAGGCTGGCTTCGACACCCTGATGCACGGTAGGGCTGGCGTTGAGTTCGTACGGCGTGACGGCGTTGGCGTCCGGCAGCACCGAGAGCAATTCGTGGCGCACCTGCGCGTAGTACCACGTCAGGCTCCACTGGCCGATTGCGCTGTCGCCACGGCCGCCGAGTTCGAGGGTGGTGGCGGTCTGGTTTTGCAGTTTGATCGGGTCGCTCTGGGTGCCGGTCGCCGCACCGTTGCCGGCCGGGAAGCGGATGTTCGAGCTGTAGATCAGCGACCACGGATGCGGTGCCTCGACCGAACGGCTGAGGTTGCCGAACAGTTGCAGGTCCGGCGTGAGCTGATAGCGCAGGCCCAGGCGCGGGGCGTAATCCCAGTCGTTCAGGCTGGTCTTGCCGCCGCTTTGCGGGTAAGTGACGGCGCTTTCGCGGCGGGTGTAGATGGCGGCGAGGCCGGTGGTCAGCCACAGGTCGTCTGCGATCTCCAGATCGTTGCCGACGTGCAGAACCGTATCCGAACCCTGATAAGTGAAGTTGCGCATGCGGGTGCCCGGCGCATACGCGGCGGTGTTGCCGGACGGGATGCGCACGAATTCACTGGCGCCATCGTTGGGCAGGTGTTTGGTGGTGCGCAGGCCCACGGTGCTGCGGCTTTCCATGCCGAGAAAGGTGTCGCGGCGCTTGTAGTCGAAGGTGCCGCTGACGTCGGTGTAGGCCACTTTCAGCCGGTTCGGGCCTTCGCGCAGGTCCATCGGGTAGTCGTGATAGACCAGCCCGGTCTGAATGCTCGAATCATCATCGATGTAGTAGGTGGTCTTGTTGCCGATGAAGGTGCTGCCCGGTTGCTTGCGGCTGTCGTCGCGCGTCACGTAGGCTGGGTTGGCTGCCCGTGGAGTGTGCTCGATCGAGTGCTTGGTCACGCGCCCGGCCAGGTCGTTGTCGGTCTGCCGGTAGCGGAAATAGAAGCGGGTTTCCAGGTTCGGATTGAAGCGATAGCCGAAGTTGGCGATCACGCCTTTGCTCTCGCTGGCGGTGTGATCCTGATAGCCGTCGGCGTTCGAATCGGTCAGCGACACGTAGTAGTCGAAGTCGCCCAGCACCTGTCCGGAACTGACCTGACGCTGCTGATAGCCGTGGCTGCCGGTGGCGTAGCGCACCTGCAATTTCGGCGCGTCGTAACCGGTGTGGCTGACGTAATCGACGGCGCCGCCCAGCGCCAGTGCGCCGCGATCGAAGCCGTTGGCGCCGCGCAGCACCTCCACATGGTCGAGCCACAGCGGTTCGAGCAATTCGTAGGGCGTGCCGCCCGGGCCGGTCAGCGGCAGGCCGTCGAGCATCGTGTACAGCCCCGAAGCGTGGGCACCCGGTGCACGGTTGATCCCCGAGCCACGGATCGAAATCTTCACCCCTTCGTTGCCCGCCGACTGCGCGTAGACCCCCGGCTGGTACGCCAGCACGTCCTGATTGCTCGCCACCTTGCCCTGCAACGGCTGGCGCATGTCGACCACATTGCTGCCGCCGGGCACTTGCGCCAGGCGCGCTTCGGCCTCGGCCACGGAGGCATCGGCGCCGCTTTGTTCCTCAGCCGAAATCAGCACCTGGCCCAACTCCATGCCTTTGGGTTCCTCGGCCATGGCCGGACAGGCGAGGGCCAGGCCCAGCAGGGCAGTGGGCAGGGATTTGGGCGCGGGCATCGAGAAAACTCCAGACAGACGGGAACGGGCAATGAACAGTTGCGACGCAACAAGGAACGATGGAAACACATGGCAATTTTGCTTTTTTGCCGGGGAGCGGGGGCTGGACGTGGCGGGGACGGCACTCAGGGCTGTAAAGCCCGGACGACTGGCCGCATGGGAGGGCGGCCAGTCGTCCGGTTTGCCTGCGCGTCAGTCGGCGCGCAAGTGAGCGTCAGGCAATTTTCAATGCCTGCAGAATAACCAGCGATGTCCCGGCAAATGCCTGGGCTTGCTCCGTCAGTTCGGCAAGGTTCTCTTGAGCCGTAAGCAAAGGCTGGTCACCCTTGAGCAGCACTTCGCCCTGATCGCCGATGACGCTCCACGCCAGTTGCGCCCAGTCTTGCGGGTCGGTCATGCCTTGCTTGAGCGCAATCAGGAACAACTGCTGAAAACGGCTGACCGGCACACCGCCGCCGGTGACCGGGCTGGCGAGCACCTGAATGTTGCTGTTGAACAACGCGCGTTTGCACAGTTGCAGGTTGAGTGTTTCGCATCGCTCTTGCACTTGCCGTTCGGCGGCTTCGCTCTGGCATGGGGCGGCGACACCCATGCCGATCAGCACGGTGACCGCCTGCACCAGATCGTCATAAGACACAGCGCCGACAGCCGTCGACAACTGCTGCAAGGTTTTCGGTGCATAGGCGTTCGCGGCAAGCGCGTCGAGCACCGGGCCGTAAATCTCTGCCTGTAGCGAAGCTTCGCCAGCGGGGCCCGTGACCATGCCCGGAATGCTTTCGATGGTTTGCAACAAGGCGAAACGGCTTCGCAGCAGGCCGTCGCGCTGCTCGGCGGCAGACAGCCGATTGGCGCCGCGCACATACAGATCGCGGCGGAAGTTTTGATTGACGAAGTAGTCACGCGCCTGCTCGCGCATGACCGGGTGTTCGATCCCCTCGAGGAAATCCATGCCTTCGGCACTCAAGTTGAGCGGGGCGACCGTGTCCAGTGGCACCGCTGTGGTGGCGTAATCCAGTTTGGCTGCGGTCATGGCATCGACCACGTCAGTGAAATACATGCAGTTCCAGTCGCGGTTGAAGTATTCATGGGCCACGTACTGGCGATTCTGGCCCTTGATGCTGTTCAACTGGGCGCCCAGACTCGGCGCCGCGTGGGCATATTTCGGATTGGCCGCCAGCAGCGCTTCGGAAAATTGCAGCGCGGCATCGATGCGTTTGGCCGGGGTGGTGGCGGCCTGGCTGGCAAAGCGGTTGTGCAGGCTGAACAGATTGCGCAAGGGCGCCGAAGGCGACCAACCTGGGAAGCAGTTGTAGCTGACGTACAACATGCCGCCGGGTTTGAGGTGACGGCGGGCGAATTCGACGATCAGTTTCTGATTGTCCCGGCTGACCCAGGTCCAGATGCCATGCAGGCTGATGCTGTCGAAGGCCGGCAGATCATCACGGGCCAGCAGTTGCTCGAAACTGTCGTCATACAGCCGCGCCTGGCTGTTCCAGTCGTTCGCCAGCGCAATGGCATGCGCGGCCTGGGACGGCGTGAAGTCGGTGCCGACGAAGTTTCCCGGGTTGGCGGCGGCGTGGATGTTGATCGACACACCCTGGCCGAAGCCCAGTTCGCAGTGATAGCCGCCGGCATTCTCCAGCGTGGCAAAACCACGCAACAACAGACAAAAGCGCTGGAACACCGGGTTGATTTCCCGGCTATACGAGTAGGTGTAGCCCTCGTCGGTGAAATACCCTTCGTTCCAGGCATTGCTCATGTGTGCACCCATTATGTCGAGAGAGAAAGCCGCTCTTATAAGGGGTTGGGCTGGCGCACCACAAGCGGAAAAACCTGTAAGTGAATCTTACGATTGCCAAGGCACGTAGACGTCGGTCTGCCATGGCTGCTGCAGGCTGCGAATCGTTCATGCAGTCTTTCGGCACATCGCCCGGATTTACTCAAGCGCCATCCCCTGTAGGAGCTGCCGCAGGCTCGGGCCGCGATCGGACGATCTTTTAAGTCAAAAGATCGTCCGATCGCGGCCCGAGCCTGCGGCAGCTCCTACAGGAGGGACAGGGGATTCAGCGCCCGTGCGCCGCGTCTGCCAGTTGCCCGGTATCGACCCGCACAAACACCGAATCGCCAATCGCTGTCAGCACATCGCCGGCGTATATCTCGCAGATCACCCGCGTCTTGCGCCCGACCTCGCCCTCGACCTTGGCCCGCAAGGTCAGGGTGACGCCCATCGGGGTGGGTTTGATGAACTTGATGCCGAGGTTGCCGGTGACGCAGTCGATGCGCGGCAGGCTGCCCGCTGCACGCTGTTCGGCGCGGTAGTGGTAAGCCATCGCCGTCCAGTTGGAATGGCAGTCGACCAGCATTGCCAGCAAGCCGCCGTACACCAGATCCGGCCAGCCGCTGTATTTGGCGTCCGGCAGGTGTTCGGCGATGACATGCTCGCCGTCCTCGTGCCAGAAGCTTTTGACGTGCAGCCCGTGAGGGTTGCGGCCGCCGCAGCCGTAGCAGACGCCTTCGGGGGCGGCGAGGTCTTGCAGGGGCGTATCGAAACGGGACATGGGGCTGGTCATCCTGGAGAGGTGAGTCCGGTCAGGCGCAGGCGGTTGCGCCCACCGCGCTTAGATTCGTAGAGCGCGGCGTCGCCTTGTTCGATCAGCGCCGCGAGGCTGGCCGGCGGTGTGTTGAACAGGCTGGCGCCGATGCTCAGCGTCACCGGCTCCGAGGTCGGGAAGGCCTGGGTGGCGATGCGCTGAAACTGATCGCGCAGGGTATCGCCGAGGGTGACGATGCGTTCACTCGGCGCGTTGTTCAGCAAAATCACGAACTCGTCCCCGCCCAGCCGAGCGGCCAGCGCCTGATCGGGCGACTCGGCGCGGATCATCTCGCTCAAGGCCACCAGCAGGCGGTCGCCGGCGGTATGGCCATGCTGGTCGTTGACCAATTTGAAGTTGTCGATATCGATCAGCAGCAGAGCGCCGGGATGCGCCGGGGAGACGTCCTGCAGCAGACGCGGGGCGCGCACTTCGAGGGCGCGGCGGTTATAGAGGGCGGTCAGCGGGTCACGGGCGGCCAGCCGAGCGATCTGTTCTTCGCGCCGGTAGCGTTCGGTGCCGGTCATCGACAGTGCGATCAACATGATCGCCATCGCACCCTCGACCAGCGAGATCTGAATGATTACGCCACGGAACGCCGCCAGATCGATCAGTGTGCCGGGGATCAGCACGGTCAGGGCCTTGGCCACATAGAAAATTCCATGGCCCAGCAGCACATAGCGCAGTTGCACCGCGCCGACGCTCAGCGATTTGCCATGCGGGCGCAACAGCAGGCTGGCCTTGAGCGTCGAGGCGGCCACCAGCAGCGAGTTGGCGGCCAGCATCACCTTCGACCACAGCGGCCCGTCCGGCAGCAACAGCATCACCAGCCAAGTGACGACGATCAGGTACCAGGCGCGGGACAGGCGGCTCTGGGTGAAGCGTGCCACCCCCAGCAGAAACAGGAAATGCGCGGTCACCAGCAAGCCGTTGGCGAACCAGATACCAATCAGCAATAAGCCGTTGCTGCGCAGCAGGGCCAGGGTGGAACCGACGGTGATGGTGGCGAAACCGGCGCTCCAGAACAGCAGCGAACGCTCACGGATGCTGCGCCATTCAATCGCCAGGTACAGCGCGGCAGCGGCTGCGAGCGCGATCGAGATGGTCAGCATCGTTGGCGGGTCGAGCGGCATTTCTTCAAGCGCCTGTCTGAAGTCGGTTAGACGGGCGATTGTAAGCGTTCAGACCGGTTTTGGCAGGCGCCGCACGCTATATCAGTGCAGGATGTTCCTCCGTCACGATTGTGGCGCGAGCCAGGTGTCGACGACCCGTCGATCCAGTTCCTCCCAATAGGCCATGCCCAGCACCCGCGTGGTGTTCAGCCCGTGCAGGTAACCACGCAACTGGTTGGCGGTGTCGCGTTTGAGCGCCGCATCAGTGATGTCCTTGTCCAGCAACACGCTTTCGTATTGCACCAGGTATTCCGCCACCCGCTCGCGAAAGTCGGGCAAGACCGCGTTGCGGATCAGGTCAAAGGTTCTCAAATCGGCTTCCTCACTGTTGTTTTAGTCGTTGTGGATGAGTGTGTACCCGTCTTTATCGTGCGCAACTATCGCTAGAAGTAATAGTGACCATCACGAAACGCAAGTTCAGCTTTACGGGCAATAGGCGGAAAATTGCCCTCATTGAACACGCAGCTCAAGGAAATGCGCGATGAAGACACTGACCCGACTGGCGCTGATCGCCCTGCTGATGGGCGGGGTGATAGCCACGGCACCGTCTTACGCAGACGACGCCTGTGCGTGTCATCTTCAACCGATCGCCGGCAGCGTCGCGACCTTGCAGCATTCGCAGAGCGTGGGTGTGTTGTACAGCGAAAACACCCTGGAAAACCTGCAGTACCTGACGCGTTACCACGACATGGCGCTGCACGGTGCCAAGGATGCGCTGGACTCGCGGATACGTGCAGCGTTTGTCAGCAGCTCCGATCCGGAACTGGCCATCGACTGGTTGCTCAGCTCGCTGCAGCGTCAGTTCATGTCGGTGACCGTATACGACAACCTCGATGCATTGATACAGGCACACCCGGACATCGTGGTGAAACTCGACACCTTCAACCGCTTGCTGACCCAGCAGAACAGCCTGTTCGAAGCGCACTTCATCGCGCGTTTCTACGACGCCGACCTGCAGTACATCGGCAAGGCCGAAGGCGCCGTCGAGAAACAGATCCCGTCGGTCTGGGTTCACGACAAAGCGGCGCACGAGATTGCCGCACAGATCGAGAAACAACGGGACCTGCAACTCAACGCCTTGAAGCAGTTCGATGCCACGCTCAAGGCGCTGGTGGCGTCTAACTGAACATTCAAAACCAAAAGGGCCGTGGCGGCGCCGTGACGCCGAACCGCTGCCAGTTGAACCGAATCTTTATTTTCAGGATTACACCGATGCGCACTTTATTTGCCCCGTCCATGGCCGTTGCCTCGTTGCTGCTCGCCGGTTGCGCCTCCGCGCCGAACGACCCGACGCTGACCCTGCAGACCCGCAAGACCCCGGCGCAGTACGCCGATTGCGTGGTGCCGAAGCTGCAGCTCAGTGCGCTGAACCCGACCGTCTCGCAGACCCAGCGCAGCTACCGGATCGTGGTGCCGAGCAAGGTCTCGGCCGACAACGTGCTGGAAGCCTACAAGACCGGCAGCGGCGGCAAGGTGTTCATCTACGAGCGCCACTTGCTGGCCTCGAACTTCCTGCCTTCCAGCTTTGAACGCGCCGCCCAGGATTGCATCTGATCCGGGGCTGCCCACTGTTTTAACCGAGCTCCTTTGGTTGGCCGCAACCAACCAATACTTTGCCCCGCACCTCATTCGGTTGCGGGGCTTTTTTTTCCTGGATTTTTGCGCTTCAGGCGACGTCGATCACCACCTTGCCAATAGCCGTGCCCTGTTGCACCGCGTCGTGTGCTTGTCGCGCCTGGCTGAGGCTGAAGCGTTCGGCATGCAGCAACGGCTTGACCTTGCCTTCTTCAATCAATCGCGTGGCGTAGCCGAGGATTTGCGCGTGGTGCTTGCGCCCGACACCGGTGAGCATCGGCAACAGCACGAAAATCCCCGAGAGCGTGGCACTGCGCAGCGAACCGGTGGCCAGGTTGTGGGTGCCGAACGCCGCGCAACTGGTGACGTGGCCGTAGAGCCGGATCGCCGCGAACGAGTCGTCCAGACTTTTGCCGCCGACGGTGTCGTAGACCACGTCGAACCCCTTGCCGTCGGTGAACTGGCTCACGTACTGCTCGACAGGGACGTTCTTGTAGTCAATCGCCGTGGCACCGTAGCCTTCGACAATCGCGCGCTTGCCCGGCGACACCGTGGCGAACACTTCAGCGCCCAGGGCCGCGGCAATTTGCACCGCCATGTGTCCGACACCGCCCGCGCCGCCATGCACCAGCACCTTCTGGCCGGCCTGGACGTGCGCACGGTCCACCAGACCCTCCCACGCCGTCAGGAACACCAGTGGCACCGCTGCCGCCTCGCGGAAGCTGAGATTTTTTGGCTTGAGCGCCACCAGGTCAGCATCCACCGCCAGGTATTCGGTCAACGAGCCCGGCAGGCCACGTACGCCGCCGACCATGCCGAACACTTCGTCGCCCACCGCCAGATGGCTGACGTTGGCGCCGACCGCTTCAATCACCCCGCCCATGTCAGTTCCGAGAATCGCCGGCAACTCCGGCATCGCGTACGGTGCATTGCCGGTGCGGATTTTATAGTCGATGGGGTTCACGCCACTGGCGACGATGCGCACCAGCACCTCATTTGCCTTGGGCAACGGGCGCTCGATCTGTGCCTCGCGAAAGGTGTTGGCGGCGTAGTCATCAAGGATCAACGCGCGGATGGTGGATGGGCTCATTACAACGCCTCGCTGTCATTTCAAGGAAAGGGGCATGGTGAAACCTGCTGGCGGTTTTGTCGACCGGATACGCGTCGCCGTTAACCAGCGTAGCCGGCGGATTGCGCAGCGGATGGCTGATGCAATGGTTCCCTGTTGATGAGTGCGGTGATGTCCGGGTTACCCCAGAGGAAACTTTCAGTCGATGACGACATAAACAACCGTGTCGTGGTTACCATGAGCATCGTTTCGACAGGAGTTACAACATGGATCTGAAGTTCAGCCACGTCGATGTACTGGTCACTGATCTCGAAGAAGCCTGTGCTTATTACGCACGCATCCTCAACGCCAGGATCTCCAAAACGCTGATCTGGGAGCGGGGCGCGCTGCATGTCCGGTATGCGATCGCGCTGATCGGCCAGGAGCGTTTCATGTTGGTGCAACCGTTGGCCGGCAACCTGAAAGAGCTTTTGGATTCTGCAGGTGAGGGCATGATTTACCGTCACTGCTACTCGACACCGGATATCGAAAAAACCTACGACGAATTGATCGCCGCCGGTGTTCAGCCTGAGGACGAAAACGGTCAGCCATTGGCTCGCGCGAATCTGCAGTCGCCGTCCGGGGGACGCATCATCTGGTTGCCAAAGCGCTTCGGGCATTTTTCCATCGAGATACTGGAAGAGAAGACGCTGGAGGCCTTTGTCGAGGCGGCGTTTACCTGAGACTTGGCTGATTGAAGAGGACGACGCTAGCGCTTTGGCGTCGGCCTTCGAGCCTTGCTCCGCTGCGGCCAGACATTGAAGTGGCGGTGCAAATATCCGCGAGATCTTCCTGAACTCCTATAGCTCGACAAATGGCAATGTTAGTGCTGGTAATACCGCGCCAACCGATCACGCCAGTTGCCACCCTGCGTGCGCAGGCACTCTTGCTCTGAGTCGAAGCGCAGCCAGCGGTCTGAAGGGGTCAGGTCGATGTCGGCCTCTCGCAGCGCGGTGGCAGTCAATTCAAAGATGCGTGCTTTGGCGTGCGTCAGGGCGAGGGTTTTGTCAGCCTCGGTTTCGAACACCCAGATGACTTTCAGGGTGGCCGGCAACGCGTTCAGGTCAGCGGTGTGGGTGAGCCAGGTGAAGCCTTTGATTTCTGCTTTTGCGGTTTCACACGCCTGCGTGAGCGTGGCAATCAAGCGCCGTTCGATCCGCGCCAGTTCGCGTTTTCCAGGGGGCATTTCGGGTTCCTTTACTGACAATGGCGAGCGATCAAAGACGCTCATCATATATCGCCGGCAACGGAAGTTCCTTGTCCAGGACAGATCTGTACGCCATACCCGATCCGCATTTTTTCCTTCGGGTCTGGTGCAATCAACCTTCAGCATCCCTGCAATTAACGCGCAGGCACAGTGATAAGAAGCTGCGGTACCATGCCTCACCTCATCACCCACGAGCATTGAAAATGGATTCTCACTCGATTCTGGCCTTTACCCTCGTCGCGGCGATTGCCATCGCCAGCCCTGGGCCTGCGACGCTGATGGCGATCAACAACAGTCTGGCGCACGGTCAACGCAGTGCAATCTGGTCGTCACTGGGCAATGCCAGTGGCCTGTTCTGCCTGTCGGCGGCGGCGATGCTGGGGTTGGGCGCGTTGCTGGCGAGTTCCGAGTGGCTGTTCAATGCGGTGAAAATTCTCGGTGCCGGCTATCTGTTCTATCTCGGGATCAAGCAGTTGTTCAAGAAGGGCTCGATGCTGCCCGACGGCATCGCCGATGACGTGAGCAAGAGCAAGCCGACCCGAATGAAACTGTACAAGTCGGCATTTCTCACGGCGGTGACCAACCCCAAGGCGACGATGTTTTTCACCGCGCTGTTCCCGCAGTTCATCGATCAGGGCGCGGCATTGCTGCCGCAGTTCCTGATCCTGACGTCGATCTTCATGGCGTTGTCGGTGTCGTCGCTGAGCCTGTATGCCGCGCTGGCTTCACGGGCCAAGGGCGTGCTGACCCGGCCCGCGTTGTCGCGTTGGGTCAGCCGGGTAGTGGGCACTACATTCATCGGTTTTGGTGCGGCGATTTTGACCATGCGCCGGCAAACCGTTTAAGCCCTGGGCTTAATCCAGATCGCTGGCCTGATGCCGTTCCGCAACCTGGCTTGCCTCGTCACCCCAGGTGCGGTTGACGCGCTGGCCACGCATCACCGCAGGGCGTTGGGCGATCTCTTCTGCCCAGCGCTGCACGTGGGTGTATTCCTGAGCCGCTAGGAACTCGGCAGCCGAATACACGTTGTTGCGCACCAGTTGCCCGTACCACGGCCAGACCGCGATGTCGGCGATGGTGTAGCTGTCGCCGGCCAGATAGCGTTTTTCAGCGAGGCGTCGGTCGAGCACATCGAGCTGACGCTTGGTTTCCATGGTGAAGCGGTTGATCGGGTATTCGAGCTTCTCCGGCGCATACGCGTAAAAGTGCCCGAACCCGCCGCCCAGATAAGGCGCCGCGCCCATCTGCCAGAACAGCCAGTTAAGGGTTTCGGTGCGGCCGGCCGGATCTTTTGGCAGGAAGGCGCCGAATTTCTCCGCGAGGTACAGCAGGATCGAACCGGACTCGAACACGCGAATCGGCGGCTGCGCACTATGGTCGAGCAGTGCCGGAATCTTCGAGTTCGGGTTGATCTCGACAAAGCCGCTGGAGAACTGGTCGCCTTCGTTGATGCGAATCAGCCACGCATCGTATTCGGCACCGCTATGCCCCAGCGCAAGCAACTCTTCCAGGAGGATGGTCACCTTCACGCCGTTGGGCGTCGCCAGCGAATACAGCTGCAGCGGATGCTTGCCCACGGGCAGCGTCTTGTCATGCGTCGGCCCGGCAATCGGCCGGTTGATGCTGGCGAACTGGCCGCCGGACGGTGCCTCGTGCTTCCAGACTTTGGGCGGAACGTAGGGCGCTTTACTCATGAACTGGGCCTCATCCTTAACTTGCCAAAAAAGAACCTGACGGGTATCAGACGCAACAGCATAAACGCTCTGGCGCAAGACTGCGCAACCCCCGGGATCATCAGTTACCCCAGTCAAGCAGAGCGGTGCCATTGTGCGCGCCAGTGGTTAACCCGCGGTTGTGTTGAGCGGGTGTTCCAGCGGCCAGCGCTTCTTCAGGTGTTCCGTCAGATAATCCATGAAAGCCCTGACCTTCGGCGTCAGCGCCGCACGCTCCTGCACGCAGGCATAGATGTCCATCGGCTCGACATAAGCGTGGGTTTCACCTTGGCGATGTTCAAACAGCGGTACCAGTTGACCGCTTTCGAGGTAGGGCGCGGCGACGAATTCGGCCAGGCGCGTGATGCCCGCGCCGTTGATTGCCATTTGCGCCAGCGCGTCGATGTCGTCGCTGATGGCGGTGGCGTTGATCGGCGCGTCGTAGCGCTGGCCGTCGCGGATCAAACCCCAACGCAGAAAACGTCCGTCCAGTGGATAGCGGAATGCCAGGCAGGCGTGGTGCTGCAGGTCTTGCGGTGATTGCGGCACGCCGGCGCGCTCGAGGTAGGCGGGTGCCGCGCAGAAGATGAAGGGCAGGGACACGATGCGGCGCGCGACGATGCCGTCTTCCAGTTGTGGCTTGATCCGCAGGCTCAGGTCGATGTTGTCCTGGATGTGATTGATCTTGCCATTGGTGGTCGACAGTTCCAGCAGCAGACCCGGGTGCAGCGCGGCGAAACCGGCGATCAGCGGTGCCAGCACGTGGCGGCCGAACGCCGAGGTGGAGGCGATGCTCAAGCGGCCTTGCAGTTCGCCTTGATCGCTGAGGATCGAGCTTTGCGCCGACTCCAGGTCTGCCGCGATACGTTTGACCTTTTCGTAATACAGCGCGCCGTTTTCGGTCAGGGCCATGCGGCGGGTGGTGCGTTGCAACAAGCGCACGCCAAGGTGCGTTTCGAGGCGATTGAGGGTCTGGCTCACAGCGGCGGCACTGACGCCCAGGGTCTTGGCGGCGCCGACGATGGAGCCGGCTTCAACCACCTTGATAAAACTGGCAATCGCCGCCAACAGGTTCATCCGTGCTCCGCCAAGGGGGTTCGATTCGTAAGTTCTGCTTTATAAAGTACCTGTGGCGGGCCGTCTAGTTGGGGGCAGGGGGGCTTTGCTAAGGTGCCGGCTCCCTGTCAATGGATGGAAAAGCCATATGAATCAAAGAACCACCACCGATGCCCTGTATCCCTCGCGTCGCAAGCTGTCACCGCGGGCGACGCCCTATGTGTTTGCGTTGTACATGGCGACGATCATGGCGTTCCTGATGTCGCTGGTGATCACCGCCGCCAATTCCGGCATTGATAATGACTACCTGAGTAATGCGCTGCACGCCTACAAACTGGCGATGCCCGTGGCGTTTCTGTGCATCCTCGTGGTGCGCCCGATCGTGGTCAAACTGGTATCGATGACGGTGCACCCGCCTCGTTGATTCACCCATCGCAAAACCTTGTCCGGCATCCCGCGCCGGGTAATGACCGATGCCCGGCGTAACCGGCCAGCGGCTAAAACAATCGAAACTTCACGCGCGGCTCGACTGTCCAGACCCTTGTACTGCCCGACGGATATCTCGTCGGGCAGGCTTCATGCATCGGTGACAGGCGAGGAACGAGATGACGACGACAGTGGGAGATTTTCTGGTTGAGCGGCTCAGCCAATGGGGCGTCACGCGGATTTTTGGTTATCCGGGAGACGGCATCAATGGCGTGTTCGGCG
>Ga0157373_10002894_pt1 | contig 12991 bp, 14 predicted proteins | sample C65metaG_FD_113460 | JGI IMG/M metagenome (GOLD analysis project Ga0157373, IMG submission 113460) | Corn rhizosphere microbial communities from Kellogg Biological Station, Michigan, USA - C6-5 metaG | ecosystem: Host-associated > Plants > Roots > Rhizosphere > Soil | place: USA: Michigan... | reverse complement strand
ATACGAACGATATACGGCCAGTAATATGATTAATTGATTTCTTCCATTTTTGCGGTCCATTCTTTGATCAAAGGCCTGAATACTTTTACTCGCTTTTGATAATTTTTGACCCCTGTCATCTCTTCAAAAAGATCCACCAGCTTACTGCGATATTCTTCAATTAAAGCGGTTTGGTCAGTCGTCCTGGGCAAAAAAGCCTGCCCCTGGTCTTTTACTAAGCTTTCAAAGAACTGCATCACCATTTTGTTGTTGAATGCGTTCCCGGGATAGGCATGCGCATACAGAACAACCATTGAAATACGTTTCATGTACATACTTACCAGCCTCTTGATTTTCTGGCCAAAACATATATTGCAGAGCATAAAGTTGAAACTTAGTCGTAGCCTGCCATCACCTTCAAGCACTAATTCCTGGGGATAATTGGTGAGGGGGCGCGCTTCTTTCTCCCAGCTGTCAATTAATAGTATGCTTTGTTGATCATGCGCTGGTGGCGAAAGCTTAGTATCATTGCTAAGTTTGACCAGCAGTTCACAGTACCGCTGATTGATTTCTTCAAGTATGGGATCAACGTAAATGTTCCCACTTTGCTGAAACTCAGTAAATCCATGTCTAACGCTGGATAGAATACCTGATTTTTCCTGTTCGCTCCTCGTGCTGAAGTACGGATAAAAACGAAAGGTGTCAAAGTATTGCTGCATCATTTCTGCCGGCTCAATATGTAATGCAGTAACCGTATCCCTCAGATCCTGAGGGATACGGATAAGTAGACTAAGATTGCTCATAAAAATAGGCTTCTTGTGCTGATCCAACTAAACGTAATTTACCATTACCATCAGCCTGAAACCTTTCTAGTGCAAACTGAATAAAATATGGGTTTATGGGTTCGGGCCTGAGCTTATTGATGGTTTCAAAGATTTCATATGGTATTTTAGGCTCATAGAAATATCCTGTGCGGATCAGCACCTCTATAGTATCACTCACCAGATCTATCGTCTCTTCACTTTTGATCATGTCATTGAATTCAGGGGAACCCTCTTCGTATAGCCTGAAAAGTTCTTCCTGGTGATCATCTTCGTTAACACGATAATAAGCATGAATAAACTTGCCCTGATCATATTCTTTGCACACAATGATTCTATAAATGGTTTCACTTTCTGAACGGGGAAACATACTTTCAGGATTGCTCTCTTCAAGAGCAATTACAATTCTATCGAGGTCTTGCGGGGAGTAAAAAGGTCTTTCAAGTTCTTCGATCTCCTGTATGTAACGCTCAGGTGCGCCAATCAGGAAGGACAACTGTTCGGCGGTATAACCTTTACCAATTCTTTTGAGCATGATACGGTAGATGGTTTCAAATTGTAATGCGGGGATTTCTTTGATGGTTGTCATTTTGATTTTAGTTTACGGTTAATAATTGGACAATTTGGACAAAGCGCGGCCATAGCGAGTATTTCGTCGCTAGCGTGGATTAGGAAAAAAAGGCAAAAACGGATGGATCAATCAGGCGGCTTGGCGCTGATTTGGCTGTTGATGGATGAAAAGTGGTTACTGCTGGCGGTACTGAATTTCTTCTTTTTCATTTGGATACTATTGATTTAAGTTTTCAATAGAACCATTGTACAAGAAATGAAAAAGGGCCTTAAAAAACATAGGTCCGGCGACAGTTCTTGTAGTCAAAACTTACCCGGTGGAAGCGGGGAATAGCAAAGCTATTCTGATCTCTACAATAAGCTGCGCCGGACCTACATTTGCAAATATAGGCAGCCCGGCATTCTACTTATCCTCGAGATCATAAATTTCCACATTTGTTTTGACGAGGTTCTTAAATAGAACACCTCAATTTTTTTGAGATGTTACAAAATTAATATAATGTTTAACAATTACTCATATTCAATTTATTTTAACATCACAAATATAATAATTAAGATTTAATTAAACAATAAAGAAATTAATGAGATGCATGTATTTACAACTTTACCCCAAGTCGTCTTTACCAGTCGCCAGCTTCGAATAAACTTTATTAATGGAAATAATTTGCCCATCATGAGCTAAATCCGCAACCCGGATCTAGAAATCAGGAAAAACATCAAGGGGTAACGCATCCTGTGCGCCTGTATAAAAAAGTTACTATCTAGTAATAGTGTTCCAATCATTCTTCTTAATATAATATCATATGGACTAGTTAACATCAAAGTTGATGATCAAAATTTTGTAGTTATTTCAGTGAAAGGTCAAAAGGGACTATATAATATTGCTTTGAACCGAATGTTAGTTGGATATATCGACCTTCCAGGAAAAGACACAAATGTTTCTCAGGTGTATGTAACTAAAGAAGGTGTATTGAAATTGGAAAAGGAGATAAGGAAGGTATACGAAACGTGATAGCTTAGCAAGCTATATTAGTTTTGATCGAAAAACTCTTTCAATTTGGTACGCACAAAGTTTTCTTGAAATGCCTTAAACCAGATTTTTATCGACTGTGAGGAGCCTAGAGCCATAATGTAACTGGAACATCAGGTTGAAAATTATGATATATATCTCATTGTTATGGATAGCTTGTATAAAAGTACCTAATACTAATACCTGATCGATTTCCAAATGTCCCGAAACGTTTGATGAAGATTCTATGGTTCATTTATCCGGCTATGCCATGCCTATAGTCAGTAAATTGAATAAAAAATTCGATGGTATGGCTAGTCAGGGAAATAAGTTTGAAAGCATCCTCAAGGGTATTAGCAGTTACGATACTAATAGCAGGCATGCTCATTCTTCAATGGGAGGATTTGAATTGAAAGAAGATAGCGACCTAAGTTCCGATTTATCTGGCGGGGTCGGGGCTTTTTTTGTAAGGTCAGTAATCGGACATATGCAGATAGATGAACATCATATATTTCAATGGCATTTGCAAAATAAGTACATGCAATACCTGGTATTTAATCATTATGCTGAGGGATGTATGCCGAAAACTTATAGCTTATCGGCCCTTATAAATAGTTCCGGCGGCAAAACGTTAGTCGAGGAACTATTTCAACAACATTATTTTTTAAAATCAACTATGGGTCATGGGTCTGGAAAAAATAACAATTTTGATCGAACACGCGATTACGAAGGTATTCTAACATCTTATAGTAATAAACCAGATTTTGATGAAGAATGGATATTACAGAAAAAATTAAAATTAGTAGGGGAATACCGCATTCATACCTTTAGCAAAGATTTAATTAATGGACTAACTTTTACAATTAGCGGAGAAAGTCAATCTTATGTACATGCCGAAAAATTTTTAAAACATTTCTTAGCAAAGGTTCCGGCCTCACTCTTTCTTGGCACCCTGATAGGTTGGGATATTGGTCTGGATGATAACAATCATTATCATATCATCGAAGCTAATTTCACAGGATTTCATCCGGAATACCGCCGGGGATTCCAGACTACTGGTTATGTTGAAGACAATTCGTACGGTCCCATCTGCTGTGCACTTTTAAACTTATACTGGAAGCTTCATCACGGCTGTTTCATTGATTCTATAAGTGAGGGGTTGCTCTCGATATTTAAATTTTATCAGGATAGTCTATTTTATATAAGCCTATTCAAGAATACGAACTCCGAGCTTCTACATTGTCCAACGGATAATAAATTATCTTCCGCCATTATATACTGGGGCAGTCATAACAACCAGCGAACTACCACCTTAATATCATATTTCCGACTGGCGAATATAGCTGAAAAATATTTCATTATTGTCGAGAAAGGACTTGAAGTAGAAGCCTACTGCACATTTACAAGCTTAACTAACATACAGATAATTTACGAAAGATCATTATTTACTATCAACCAGCAGGTCGTGATTGAAAAATTAAGCTATTTAAGAAAGAAAGTTATTTGCTGCTATCATGTGATCAGGGCAATGAAGTTGAATAGTGCACTTATAATCTAACTGACGTAAACTAAATCATGACACCTGATCTCACTTCATTTAAAACCTGACTATTATGAGACTTTTATCCGATTACTCCTTATATCACGTTATCCTTTGGAATAAGCAAGGCCCTCGTAATCATTATGATATGCTGTTTTTCAGCTTCGAGTTCCTCAATGAAAAATTTGATTACATATTGGTTTTGAAATTCGACTTTCCAACTGACTTACGCGATCCTGATATTGCTGCACTTATTAAGGCACTTGAAAAGATCTATGATAAGGAAGAAAATACATTTGTTATTTTAACTTATCGGCAGGAATTACCACTTTATAAAGAAGGCCCCGGAGAGTTTATCTACTCGTTCAGCTGCAGCTTTGAAAATTTTAAACGACTGATTGCCGGATATCATAACAGTGCATTCCTAAAAAAGAACTTGTTGTATGAGATTTTAGATAATCTGATAATTCACCGCTTAATATTTACGAAAATCCTGGTAAGACAAATTCCTATTATAGAAACAGAATTGAGCTTTTCAATTCAACCTGATGTAATTATACCACATCGTGGATCAAATCTGTATTTACGAAACTTATTATTTTACATGGATCATATCAACGGTATCAATGTACACATAGGCATTGACCAATTGATGCCAGGGGATTCAAGTAAAATGTCTAGAAAATTCCCCTTATTTAATTTTTATAGCATTGAACCAAATCCGGTGGGACCTTATGTAATCCGAAACTGGCTGATTGACCACAGTGAAAGTGACATTATTTTCTTTCAAGATTCAGACGATCTTCCAACCTCTGACAGGTTTGCTATGTTGACTGATTACATTTATAAATACCAATGCCAATTATGTGGGTCTCATGAAATTAGTGTCGATTCTTTTAATCGAACAGTTCGTGCAGTAAGATTCCCTGCAGATGTAAAGGCAGCATTGGACTATGGCCCTGGTCATTGTTTATTACACCCCGCTTCTGCAATTTTAAGGTCCAGCTTTTACCATTGTGGCAAATTGTCAGAGGAAAGACGGTTCGGAAACGATACCAAGTTTTTATATAACAGTTATTTCATACTCAACACCATGAAGAACATTGATGAATTCTTATACATCCGTAGGAAAAGGCCAAATTCTTTAACGACTACTCCGGGAATAATGATAGGGTCTGAGGCAAGATTAGCACTGATTAGACAATGGATTGAGGATTTTGCTTTGATAAAGCAGGGATCGCTAAAGCTTGAAAATTCCAGTTTGGTATTTACCCCTACCCCTTACCGGTTTCGGGTAAAGAAGTCAATCTCAAACTGATTTCTTTGGTTTCATGCTTCTAAATGGTGATGATGGCAGAAAGTCTTTTGGCGACACTTTGAAATAAAGAGCCAGCTGATTAATGTGGTTAACATTATACTTAGATACATCTTTCTTCATTTCCACTTTAGCAATAAATGATTGGTCTACGCCTAATATTTCTCCCAGCTCCTTTTGTGACAATTTGTTTTGTTTGCGAAGATTTCGAACGTAATCAACCATATACTGTTCAATAGCTGTCAGCGGTCCATCCATTATACTTCTGTTAGGTTTACTTTTCCTTTAAAAGGTCGGTTATATCAATCTCCAGAACTTTAGCGATTGTAGCAACCATAGAAATCGTGGGATTAACTAAACCCCTTTCCATCTTACTGACTTGGCCATAGAAGTTTTTGTCAATATCAATCAGATCCGCGAGTTGCTGAATACTCAGTCCCTTTTCTTTCCTGTGTTTCCTGATATTTTGACTCAACAGTGTGATTATATGCTCGTCTCTCCTTTGTTTTGACCCCATCTGACCCACGAATCACAGTATAAATTGTCATTCTAAAAAAGTATTATAATACTTATTTAGAGCTAACAAGAATAACGTTAAGTCATTAAAGGATAATCGATTTAGGTAAGAGACACTTATCAGTTAGTTGTCAACGGAAATAGTTCATTAACTGAATAGGTTAATTTCAAATTTTGGGTCACTTGACTATTTACAAAACTTCCCTTATGATACTAGTCTAAGGGATAATTAGAGTGCCCGATCACAACATATATTTGCTGATTTTAAAGCGAAAAAGGGATAGAGCTGATTTGCTCTATCCCTTTTCTGGACAATTGACATTGTTATTAGTATTTCCAGGAGTCCTGACTTCTAAAAATCATTCGAATATGACTCAGGACTTAATTGGAATCATTGATTGGCCCTTTTGAATCTCTGAATCAAATCCGACACTTCTCCCATTGGAACGTCTGTATCGGTGATTTCAAATGAATATTCAAACTTTGCAACATCGAAATTGGCATTAGGAAATGTTCCTTTGCGACTTGCATTACAGATGGCCCTTGCTTTATAAAGGTGCATATTATCTTTTCGCGGCTGTTTCATATTAAATGAAATCTCAAGCGGTTGCTTTCTGAAGTAGAAGTATAATGAATCTGGTTCTTGAATTTCCATCCTCTTATAAACGTACTTCTCCACTAATAAACCCCGGCTCTCATCCCTTACAATATTTACTGAATCCTTTCCCTTACTTCTAAGTTTGTAAAAAAAGGAAGGAGCGCCTAGAATTGCTTGTACTGTTGAATCCACATTGACTGGGGTGGGTTTTCCAGTTGTGAATGATACTGAGTCGAAAGCAAGTCCAAATTTCTCACCTCTTTTACAGATGTAATAGATATAACTTGTATCAAGGGTTAATTTTCCCTCGGAAACATTACTACTTCCAGGGGTCATTGAACTTCCAATACTGTAAACATTTAGTTGGCCTCTTGCAATAAGATAGTCTTTGGAATAATATACATCCAATGATTGTCTATCCGGATGAATGCGACCAGGTTCCAAGAACTGGAACATCCCACTAAAATGGATGCCCTTAAATCCTGGATCTACTCTGCTGGACATGAAGCCGAAAATAATAAAAGTAACACCAACAATTGATAATATTACAGAACCTTTAAAAACGTTTTTCATATGGATTCAATTAAACTTGAAAAGACTTTTCGGCGTATCCATCTGTTGTGCCATCGGTAAATTTGATATCCCATTCAAATGGCGCTCCACCACAATATAATAACCTTCGAATTCTAAAATATAATTTGATGGTTGCTACCCCAGGGGTAACAATAGTTACAGGTGAAAGGGTATTATACCATTGGTATGTAAATCCGCTAAATATACCTGCTGCAATTACACTCAAATGTGAGAGCCCAGTATATTGCCACTGACCGCTAATGAATTGCTGTGTAGCAACTTCACGACTTTCAAATCTCCAAATATTCGCTACTGATCTAAAAGGAACCCATGTATATGTGATTGTTCGATCTGTAGGACTAATATCATTGATTTCTTCATCTATTATTTCGTCAGAAAACGTGGAATTTCCGATCAACCAATCTGCATAACCTCCGCATCCGCCTCCCGATCCTCCAGATCCGGGATCTCCTCCGGGGAAGGGATCATTACCAGGGAATGTTCCTCCACCCCCACCCCCTTCCCAAGGTGGGGGGGTGTTGATATTTCCAAATAATATAATTGGTCCTTTACTCGACCTTTCTTTTGTTTGGGCCGGGTTCATGTTCAGTTTTAACATTTCTTTTTTCATAAGATTTCAAAACTACGTAACGCCTCATTTATTCGGGTTCGGCAATTCCTTATCCTTTTTACAAAGTCGGGCGACTCCGTATCGAAGATATATAATCCAAATTATCTTCAATACTAATTATATAATTATTCTAGAAATGTCGTTCTAGGAAAATAAATGGCGTAATGGTCTAATTGTAAAATATGAGATATATCTCATATTTTATGGATCACCTTCTCAATACCTTCATTGAACGTACATCTAAACAAATTTACCTTTTGGTATTACACAGCAAAAGGACAGTTGAGCCAATAACGCCAAGTAATTTCATCCATACTACATAGGTGAAAACAGGGACTACTATCTAAATTGATACTGCCCCCTCAATTTTTTTGAGATGTTACAACATTAATATATTGTTTAACAATTACTCATATTCAATTTATTTTAACATCACAAATGTAATAATTAAGATTTAATTAAACAATAAAGAAAATATTTAATTACTTTTGTTGTGCCTTAACCAATCTAGTTTTAACGATTCTAAAGATTCTTAATTTCGAAAACATGAGCATCTTCATCACGAAAATCACCTTAAATAACTTTTCCCATCTTAACAACTTATCCATTGAGATTGATGATTCGGAAAAGAAACATCTTATTTTGACTGGTACAAACGGAGCCGGCAAATCAGTTCTATTATCAGCCATTGCAGATTTTCTACAGCATATTAAACAGAATGAGAGTGGGGAAGCGCTATCGCATGAGAATGATATAAATATAATGAGAGAGCCAGCCGAAATCTATCATCCTACGGCTGGTGTACATAATTACGAAGACCGCGTGAATAATCAAGGTAAAAGTGATTCGGAGACAATTGATCTTACTTTTAACAACATCGAAGACTTAAAACAGAAATTGATTGCAGGTAATTTCTTATTATCTTATTACGATGCGGGCATGAAGACTAATAAGTCTTATGTTCAGGAGACCGCTGCCTCCTATTTAAAAGCCAAATCCACCATTTTTAATCCCAAAATAACTGAGTTTCATACATTCCTGGTAGATCTGAAACTCCGGGAGAAATTAGCCAGACAAGAGAATAACTATGCTTCTGCGGATGAGATCAAAATCTGGTTTGATAATTTCACCATATTGCTCACAGAACTTTTAGGAAGTAAAAAACTGGATCTACGGTTTAGTGAGTACGATTATACTTTTACAATAGTTCAAAATGAAAGGGAGTTTAAATTCACAGAACTATCTGATGGATATTCAACAATAATAGATCTCGTTGCGGATCTGATTATCAAAATGCAAATTCGGAATACACTGACCAAGGCTTATGAGATGGAAGGAATAGTTTTGATAGATGAAGTAGAGGCTCACCTACACTTAAAACTCCAAAGATTATTATTGCCGATGCTCACCAAGATATTTCCTAATATCCAATTTATCATTACCACACACTCCCCTTTTGTGCTGAATTCGGTATCCAACGCTGTAGCATTTGATCTGGATAAAGCGGAAAGGTACACAGATCTGACTAAGTACTCCTACGAAGCGTTAGCTGAAGGTTATTTTGAAGTCGAAACTGACTCTATCTTTCTATTAGATAAGCTAAAGCGCTTTCAGCAATTATCAATAACTCATGAAAGAGATATTGCCGAAGAGACAGAATACCAGATGCTAGATCAGGAATTTGCTTCAATGAATGAATTATTAACGCCGCAACACATCAAGGGTAGGTATTTAGAAGTAAAACTTGGAATTGCTTAAGATATGATCAAAGTTAGAAAAAGAGTAATAGTGCCCGCATCACTTCGCCATCCCCTCCGTAATACTTATAATGGTCAAGATGTGCAGGAAGCACTTTTAGAGGATTCGGATAGAAAATGTTATATATGCGAACAATATGTTAATAAATCATTTCAGGTAGAACATCACATGTCACAGTTACAATTCCCTCATTTACGATATGAGTGGAAAAATTTGTTCTTAAGTTGCGCATATTGCAACAGCAGAAAATCTGCGAGGTATGACCTTCTTGACCCTATATCAAATAATATCGAAGTTTTAATTACGCAACAATTAGATCTAAAACAAAAAACAGTGCTGCTTGCAGGCGATGAATCAAATCCGCAAATTGTTTCAACGATCAATTTCTTGAAAAAATTATTCAATGGGAAGAATGGCCTCAGGGATGTGAGATGTAAAGAATTGTATAATGATCTTCTCCGTGAATATGTACTCTTTTTAAAATTCCTACTCGGATATAAGCAAAATAAGAACTACAATAATAAACAAAGGGTCATTGATAGTTTACTATTGACAAAAGAATTTTTGGCTTTTAAGTATTGGATTTTAAAAAATGATTCCGCCTCGTATGCAGAGTTCAAAGATTACCTGAGATTTAACAAATTATTCCAATAAACGATGTCAGACACGAACCTATTTTACTTGATACAATGATTTGTCCCTTTCACTACACTATTTGTCCAGTTCGCAACCCTAAGAGATAATTCCAGATATAATATTGGGAATTTGCATCGAAATCTCGAATGCAATACATATAATAATTGAACATGTCCTCCTCTGACCTTACGCAATCACATTTTTCTGGCTACCAAAAATTTGTCATCACGATACTGGCGCTTACACAATTCACCGTCATCCTTGATTTCATGGTAATGGCACCCCTGGGCGACTTACTGATGAAGTCATTAAAAATGACGCCCGGGGAATTTGCCTTTTCAGTTTCAGCCTATGCGTTCAGCGCCGGACTGTCGGGGTTACTGACAGCAGGGTTTGCCGACCGGTTTGATCGTAAAAAGCTCCTTCTGTTTTTCTACCTGGGTTTCATCATTGGTACATTTTTTTGTGCGCTTGCAAATTCTTATGCCACACTAATAGCGGCAAGAATCTTTACAGGCTTATTTGGTGGTGTTATCGCTTCGATTTCAATGGCCATCGTTACTGATATTTTTGGTCTCGGAAAACGGGGTCGGGTAATGGGTTTTGTGCAAATGGGCTTAGGCGGAAGCCAGGTTTTAGGAGTTCCTGTAAGTATATACATCGCTTCCAAGTGGGGCTGGGAAGCACCCTTTTGGCTGGTTGTTGGACTTGGAGTTTTAACTTTTACGGCAATTTTTCTTAAGCTGCAGCCCATAACAGCCCACCTGAAAGTCAAGCAACACACCTCTCCTCTTACTCATTTATGGCATACATTAACATTTCGGAATTACCGGATATGTTATGTGGCAACAGCGCTTATCGCAGTTAGTAGCTTTATGATGTCGCCCTTCAGCACTTCATTCACATTGAACAATCTGGGAATGAGTTACGATCAGTTAACGCTTTTAATGATGATTGCTGGCATTAGTTCCCTTTTTATCATGCCATTTATTGGAAGGCTGAGCGACAAGATTGAAAAGATCAATATTTTTTCAGTTGCAATCATCATCACCATAGTGGTTGTAATCATTTACACCCATATGGGTCAGAGTTCATTCACTATGGTGCTGATAATTAACATACTGTTATCCGGAGGAATGATATCCAGGATGATCCCTGCAACGGCGCTAACAACAGGAGTGCCTCAACATACTGATCGCGGGGCTTTCATGAGTGTAAATTCATCCATCCAGCAAATTGCCGGAGGTATTGGAGCAGCAATTGCCGGACAGGTAGTAACTCAACATGGACAGGGAATGCCATTAGGAAATTATGGTATTCTTGGATTTACTGTGGCTTCCTTTTCAATGCTCGCCTGGTTTTTTATTTATAGGGTAGACAAATTAGTGAAGTTCCTTGACCATCCAAATGGTACAAGCAAAATGGCCGGAGTTACCCAAAGCACCGCTTAAGTGTTTAAAGTCGGCCTTTTCATAAAGGCTCACTGCTTTTGCCAGCTGAGGAAATGATTCCAGATACAAATGAGTATATCCCATTTCTTTGGCTGCCTCATAACATTTGTCCATCACCAGTTTCCCAAATCCCTTGCCACGGGTAGCAGTGCTGAGGTATAGTTTCACCAGTTCGGCATGTCCAGCAGGTAATCCATCTGTTGGAAATATGCCGCAACCGCCGATCAGCACACCATCCTCTTCTACTACGTAGTAGCAGCTTGCAGGTGTTTCTTCAAACAACTCAAATAATCTATCTGTATCCGGATCAGAGTAAACTGTACCAATTTTAGGTACATCAAACTCAACTAAAGAAGCGCGGATAATACGCGCCAGTTCTTCATTATCTTCTTTCTTTATTTTTCTTAGCGTAACGGGCATCGTTGTTATAATTTAGTGTTTTTAGACTCATTTGCTGCCATGATGACTTTTGCACGCTGGTAAAAGCCCTGCAGCTCCATCTGCCGCTCCACCTCTTCCATCGCTTTCATCAGGTTATTTTCAGTTTCTGTAAGCTGACTCGCGGCGGCGATCATCACCTCCCAGGCAGGTTTCATCTGGTTGATGAGTGATTGTCCTTTTTCGGTTAACTGAATCAGGCGCTTCCGCTCATCGGTTTTATCCTTTCCGGACTTGATCAGCTTCTGCTTCTCCAGCTCCTTGAGTAAACTTATCGTAGATGGATGCGAATAACCGATCTCAGCTGAAAGCTCTACCACACTCAGCACGGGTTTAACATGCAGGGTGTAGATGACCGGAAACCATTTAGGTTCGAAATCAATTCCATGAGCTTTGTAGATCAGGACACCATCCTTGCGTATTTGCTCTGCAAGGCGCTGAAGACGTGCGGCAATTGCCAGGATACCAAGGTCGTTTATGATATTCATACTGCGGCAGGTTGATTTACATGTAGCTGAAAAAACATATTATCAGTGAGCATAAGCGGGAAATATGTCGGCAATTCTGCTTTCTCTATTGCAGTAAAACCATTGCGTTCATAGAACCTGTGAGCTGCTTTTAGCTGATGGACAGTACCCAGGTAGAGGTGTGTGATCTGCTTTTGTTCACAGAATGCCAAGAGGGTATTCAGCAATTGCTGCGCCGTGCCCCACTCCCTGCCACGGTATTCCGGTTTGACAAACATCTTGCGGATACAGCCTGAGTTGTGCCCGCAGTTGATCAGTGCAATCGTGCCTACCAGCTCATCACCTACGAAAGCGCCCCAGAAGTGGCCGCCATCCTGATGGTAATTGGTTTCTATATCCAGCAAGTCAGGTTGCTGATTGATAGTAATAGTCAGGTTGAATTCTTTTTGCTGAATGGACAAGATCAGGTCGATGATTTCATCGCAACGATCGTTAAGAATGGGTTTGATTATAAGGGTGTTTTCCATACTGCTTAATTTATGTTCAAATATATGTAGATAACTACATATGTTCAAACATTTTTAGATTATTCTGATAAATTTTCAACAGATCCACCTCTTTGAAGTTTCTGATTAACGCAGGTTTTTAGTTAGAGAATGGCACTGTTCGTAAGAAAGGAGATAAAAGGT
>Ga0157373_10002891_pt1 | contig 12993 bp, 11 predicted proteins | sample C65metaG_FD_113460 | JGI IMG/M metagenome (GOLD analysis project Ga0157373, IMG submission 113460) | Corn rhizosphere microbial communities from Kellogg Biological Station, Michigan, USA - C6-5 metaG | ecosystem: Host-associated > Plants > Roots > Rhizosphere > Soil | place: USA: Michigan... | reverse complement strand
CATCGGTGGTGCTGCCCAAGCACTGCTTGATGCGCACTCCGTATCAATCGGAGATGGCGCTATAGCCTTACACGATGCGGACGGTATCCCCCTGAGATCGCTTGGTACCGGCTCGTCCCGACTTCTGGTTGCGGGTCTTCAACGGCGAGCGGCTCAAGCGGCCTCTATTGCGCTGGTAGACGAAGTTGAGTTCGGCCTCGAACCACATCGATTGATACGCTTTCTGGACTCAATGGGAGCGAAGGAAAGCGTACCGCCCCTCCAGGTATTCCTGACAACTCACTCCCCGGTGGCTCTACGAGAGCTATCGGGCAATCAACTTCATATCGTGCGTAAGCGAGGTGATCAGCACGAAGTACGCCTGGCAGGAACGTCAAACGACGTCCAGAGCACGCTGAGGGCTGATCCTGAGGCTTTCTTGGCAAAGCATGTAATTGTCTGCGAAGGAGCTAGCGAGGTTGGTCTCGTCCGTGGCCTGGATCTTTACTGGGGAACACAGGGACTCCCCTCATTCATGGCGCTGGGAGGAGCCTATGTCGACGTTAACGGCGGCTCTACCGACAACTGCTACAACCGGGGTCTCGCTTTACTCGGACTGGGCTATCGCGTCCTCGCCATCGTTGACGCTGACAAACCACCCACCCCAGGGGTTCTACAAAGTTTTCTCGCTGCCGGAGGACGGTCGATAACCTGGGGAGTTGGCCGTGCATTGGAGGATGAGCTTTTTGCCAGCCTGCCCGACGCGGCTTTGGATGCCCTGATCACCAAGGCGCTCGAAGACCCAGGGCAAGAGCTGGTAGCTGAACATATCCGGTCGAAATCAGAAGGCCGGCTGTCCCTGAACGAAGTGCTTGATAGCCGCCAACAGCTCAACCCTTATCAACCTGAGCAGCGCAGGTTTTTGGGAATCGCCTCGCGGATCAGAAGGAATGGATGGTTCAAGTCGGTGACGTCCTATCAATACGTAGCGAAAGACATCATAGGGCCCCACTTGGCCAACTCAACTGTCGGCTTCCAGCAAATCATCAACGGGATAAAGGATTGGATTCATGCCGCCTGAGATCCGCCTATTCGACTTCCCTCGTGGCTCAGTTACTGCCCCAGCTGGCTGCGGAAAGACCCAGCTCATTGCCGATATCCTAGCCGAGCACCGAGAAGCCAAGCCGGTACTTGTGCTCACCCACACCAACGCCGGCGTCGCCGCTTTGCGGAACCGTTTGAAACGGGCAGGAATACCCGGCGCGTCCTATGAAATCGGCACTTTGGACGGGTTCTGCATTCGTATCATCAGCAAGTTTCCGATGCGAAGCGGGCATAATCCAGCGATTCTTTTGCTGCTGGATCGTCGCAATGACTATCCCGCAATTCGAGCAGCTGCAGGGCAGTTGCTGAGCGCAGGTCACATCAGCGGAGTGTTGAGGGCCACCTACTCGCGAGTAATTGTCGATGAATATCAGGACTGCAATCAAGCTCAGCACGTGATCGTCGCCTGGCTTGGCCAAGCGCTACCTACGTACGTTCTAGGCGATCCTATGCAAGCGATTTTCGGCTTCGGCGGTAATCGACTGGTAGATTGGAATGACGATGTACTACCTCACTTTCCTGCTATCGGGATGCTGAACACCCCGTGGCGGTGGCGCCGTGTAGGCAGGGAAGATATCGGCACTTGGTTACTCCAAGTTCGAAGGCTGTTGGAGGCCGGGCACTCAGTCGATTTGCGGGGTGCTCCTGCCGATATCCAGTGGATTCAAACGACGCATGCAAACGCAGATCAGCAACGCCGGAATGCTGCCATGGTGCGCGTGCAGGAAGGGGAAAACGTACTGATTATTGCAGACCCCATTAACGTAAATAGCCGCCATCGACTGACAAGCCAGATACCAGGTGCGACAGTCGTCGAAAACGTGGAGCTGACCGATCTCGTCAGCTTCTCAAGAAACTTCGATCCGGGCGCGGCAGGAGCGTTGGATCTCTTGGTTCGATTTACTGCAAGCCTAATGACCGGCATCGGCCCAGCTGCCTTGTTACCTAGAATTCAAAGCATCCTAAATGGTAGGAACCGTACTGCGCCCTCCCCGCTTGAACACGCCACAGTCACATATGGTCAAGCGCCGAGCTTAGGAAGTGCCGCTGAGCTTCTAGAGCGATATTCGCGACTACCTGAAACCCATTTGTATCGCCCAGAAATGCTGAGATGTTGCGTAGCTGCGTTAAGAATGGCTATGTCAGGAACGCACACCTTCCATCAGGCCGTTGTTCAAATTCGTGACAAAGCGCGATTCTCAGGTAGGCCGTTAAACCGCAGAGCAGTAGGCAGCACACTTTTATTGAAAGGTCTTGAGGCAGACGTGGCGGTGATCCTTGAGCCCCAGGGCATGGACGCTCGTCATCTATACGTCGCGTTGACCCGAGGAGCCAAAAAAATTCTGGTGTGCTCGGATACACCAGTGCTACAGCCGGTTTGAACTGCAGAGACAACGGGGCAGATCCAGTTCGCCGCCAGTTGCCGCGTATTCAGTGGCTGTACCAATGTCTTCCACATTATATCGGTAGGTGTCAGTAAAGATGCCACCGTCAGCCAAACATCATCTAAAGGAACGTTTCAATGGAAGAGGATGAGGGCAAAGCTAATCGTCAGGCGATAGCAGATCGAGGGATGTTAGGTGAAGAGCCGTCCATGACCTATCTAGAACGGGTCAACGGCCTCGACAACGTTGTTCGAGAATGCATGCATATCTCCCAAGGCTATGCCGGCATCAAATCACCATCCAGCAAACACTTCTACGCCTCAGTTCTATTCACAGCGTTGTGTACGAGAGCCGTTTCGCTACTCACCTTAGTTCCCCACACGCCTTGGGCGTCGAAGCTTATTGAGCACTGGGACTACGCTTCAGTCGCTGGCATCACGAGGACGATCCTAGAGCTTCGCTTGGCCTTTCACTACCTATGTGCCGAGCGATGCAGCGACGAGGAATGGAACTGCCGCTGGAACATTTTTAACCTCCACGACTGTAATTCACGTCGCAGGATGTTTGAGGCTACAGGAGATAGCCCTGAGCAAGTTGCAAGATTCGATGCCCAAGCCGAAGAGCTCCGAGAGCGGATTCGAGCTAATGCCTTTTTCCAATCCCTCCCTCCGCAGAAGCAGAAAAGCTTACTCCATGGTCAGACGGCCTACCTTATGCCTCTCGAAGACATCGGGGAGCGAGTTGGAGTAGAGAAAGCGAGGTTCCGGTGGCTCTACGTACTATTATCTAGCCATGTTCATGGCTTACCTATGTCGTTCTACCGCATAGGAACCGGAGATGATGAGCGAGGACGCGGTCTCCCCAGTCAAACTGAAGAAAGCTATACGAGCCTGTTCTTGTCTTTCACGATGACACTGATGGTAGGAGCTCGCGATGAACTACACGAGCTTTTCAAGGGACTCGTTCCAGAACAGCCAGAAAAGAACCCCACTTCTCCCATCCCGGATGTGGAAGTGATAACAGATGAAATGCAGATAGGCGATACCTTGGAGATCCATGACGACGGCTCGATACGGATAGAGGTGACGCGAGAGTCCGAATCGGCAGTTACCGTTGTGTTTGTTGACGTTTCGTCTGCGCAGCCCGTATTACGCCAACAAGAATCCGAGAATGAAGGGCGCTTCCTGAAGTGGTTTGACCCATTTTTCTGGAAGGTCACTATCAATGGCACGCCCGCGACTAAAAGTACATTTGAGAAGTTGCAGGACTCGCCCCATGCATTCCGTTTTGACGTTGACGCACGCGAAGTGCTTTTTAAAACCTAACCACGAAGGACTGTGAAGGTAGCCACATGGCATCGAATCCAACGATCTGCAGCTGCGACTCAACCTTTCTTGTTAATGGTTTCTGCCTGGCGTGTGACAACACCAAGATTCGAGACCGTGATAGAGAATTCACAATCATCCGGAATCGAAATCGGAAGATACCTACACAGCAAGAATACTTGGTATTCGACGGAGGTCATTGCAGGCGCAAATATCAAGACCTTTGCGAACAGTGGCGTTGCCCATGCTGCAATCGCACAAAATATGAACTGTTACGGTGGACGATGCGATTCCCTAAACGTCCTAATCGCTTCGAAGGTTGGGTCGTGGGCCTTCACACTCACCATGACCATGCCATGGATGTCCATGGTGGCATGTATTCCCCACACGCCGCAGCTATCGCTAGGTTCGCCCCCGTCATCATTTGCGAGCAATGTAATGCTGCCGATGCCACGGCTAAACGAAAGCTCGGCCTGCCAGAAAATTTTTCATTCACGCCTTTCGAGATTAGAAGCTTTATTTTCCCGACGGCGCACGGTTGGCATATCGTCAACTACAAGGTCGCACAGGATGCGTACCGCAAAACCATAGAGGCCAAGCCAGTGCCAAAATTCTTCTGAGGTCGACCCCGGCATTGGAAAGATTTTAGGCCAAGCATATTCAGGAATCGGTATTGAGATGAATGATGAAGAAATGGTAGAGAGACAATTCAAGGAGCATGGATTTCTCGCGAAAGACATCCAGCTTGGGATTAACTTCATCACCAGTGAAAACAAAAATTGGTTTTCGCTATTGCGCGACCTCAACCACACACTTCAAAAAATGGTCGTTGCAGGAGCAGAAAAGCATCATGGCTCGACGCTTGACTCTACGGTACTAGCTACATTCTCGGGCATCAGGTCATTGGGTAATTTACAAGCTACCATTATGACTTTGGAACGCGGAATGGTGGCTGAAGCTAGAATCATGATTCGCTGCTTGTTTGAAAATGCCTTCTGCATAGCCGCGCTAGCTGAGAACCCAGAAGAATTCATCCCCATGCTACGGCATGACAATTTTGCGGCTAAGCGTGGCCAAGCTAGAGCGTTAAAGGATGGCAGTTACTCGCTAACTAAAGATGTGCAGGCTGCAATCGAAGACATCTCAAACGGCAAAAAAGGAGAACATTTAAACTGGAAGAAAATCTCCGACTTATCCTCTATAAAAACTTCATACTTATTTTACAAGCATCTCTCCGACGACTCATCACACTACTCCGCCTCGTCCTTAAATAGATACCTTGTCACCGACAAGAATACCAATACCTGGTCAGGCTACAACTTTTGCCCCGGGACAAAAGAGGAGGTGGCACTCACGGCCAACCTCTGCGCTTCAGCTGCTCTTTCAATAATAGTTGGATATTCTCAGGTCACAGCTGACTCTACTCACACGCATGAAATTAATTCTTTGCTTGAGAGGTATTCTTCACTAAACAACATCACATCTCGGAACGATGAAGCTCCGAAGAAAAAGGAGTAAAGGGAACTGGCAAAGCCTTTGAAACCCTCAATGCCTTTCAGGACAACACCTTCCTCGAATTGCACGTACGATATTTCCTTGACCGACATGATCTTGCACCACAGGACGGAAGAGCCCTACCACGTCACCCAGATCAATATGTAATTCTTCCATTTGAAATCCTAGAAGGTGACTTATGATCGGTTTGTTTGGGAAACTGCATTAAGAGTAGCTCCCCCTATCTTTGAATTAAAGTGACAGGTATTGCCTGCATGGCAGCGCCGAGAGACATCCGCACAGTGAATCGCATCAGCCGAAGCGTTTACGAACCGTCCAAGCTCGCGGGAACCGCAAGGCGGTCGGTTTCTTACATACCCCTGAATACGTAAAAGACAGAAGGTGGAGCGGGATCAAGAGCTGCCTCGATATCCGCTCTTCAAAATCCTCCCTGTCGAATGTACGGAAACGTATTGGTTCTTCATATTTCGACCCAAACGAGTCATCTGGTCGGAGGAGGTCTTCCGATGCGATACACACACGTACGGTATGCGGATCATCATCAGATGATTGGGCCAAAACTACATCAATGGCCACTGCGCCACATTTGCCGGGGTGAGCGTAGAAGCGGTTAGAGTATGGAAGCAAGCACTCCGAAATGAAGTCAAAGCTGGATGATGTTGAGGCGTATCGCTGCAGGCTGAAGAGCTCGTTAAATCTACTGTCCTTAGGGGTATCACGGATCTCGCCATCGCTATTGAAAAAAACTTCGAAGAGCATTCCATCGAGTAATGCTTTCCGTTTCTCGGGCTTAAGCCCATTAGTTCTGGCGACAAAGTCATCAATAAGGGCGACTGCCGCATTAGCGTTGCCACACGCTGCCTGGTAGACATTTCGACCTATGACAAAAAGACTATCCCTGCTAAACCGCGCCGCGACGGTTGCGTTAAACCGGGCGAGCGCAGGATTTTGCACGCCCCATGTATCGATCTTCAACTTCCGGATAATTTCATGCGATTCGCGCGTTTCATCTAACTCCAACAAACCGTCCCTTATTGACGTTGCTCGGTACGAGTCAATTCGGGCGCCGACGCTTAAGTTGAAGAAAAATTCGCTCGCTAGGGAAGTGTGCTCCCACGAGATTTGCTTCCCCTTTGTTGCTACACTTAATGTGTTCCTTACTCTCTTGAACATCGCTTCGATGGTACAATCTGGCGCACCGATATGCTGAAGCAGTGCGCTCGTGTAGGCGCCATTGCGCTCTCCAGGGCCATCGCTGGCAACTTGGCCTGGGGAGGTAGCGAACGCAATTAACGTCCCTCTAGGCGCGTAGACTGAAGCGAGACCTCTTCCTGACGCAGATCGCTGCCACCTTCGTTCCCAAGGATTATTCCGGCATGCATCTAGGATGATCACACTCGTTGATGTACCGGTTTTCTCCATGGAGTCGATCACAAAGTCAAGGCTCATTGCCGTGTGCTTTGCATCGATCTCACTCCCCATTTCGCTATCCGTTGCGAGTAGGTAATTCACACCGTCGATTTGCAGACCGTGCCCGGCGAAGAAAAATAGCCCGACATCGGCGTCATAAAGCTCTCCACGAAAATCCCGCACAGCCCCGTCCATTTCGCGGTGGGTGCCGTTCACGCACTCATGCACAATGAAATCGAAATTTCGGAGAGTCGCCGCCATGTCCTGAGCATCGTTGCCAGGGTTGGCTAAAGGGTTTTCATGATATTCAGCATTACCGATGACGAGGGCTACCCGTTTCATATGATCAGTTTAGAATCTGCAGACCAAAAATGGCGATAAGCCATTAGAATCGCTTTCGAAAATCCGATCAATGCTTGTAGTTGCCCGCACCCACCATTAGAAAAACATCAGTTCCTGAAGATCTGGATTTGGGAAAGCCAAAACCTCTCGAGGTTGGCAAGTCGCAAAAAGTGGAAGTTTGGCTCAGCTCCCAGTAATGTCACGGCAGCATTTGCATAGAAAGAATACCCGCTAGCCTCAAGCTGGGTGGGCCAGATCTCATTTAAGGACAATGAATGTTCCCACCAATGGCGAACCCCAACCTCGAAATCACAGCTACCGAATTTGAGTGTTTGGTCAGGGACTGGATCCTCAAACAGGGTGGTGAACTGACCTCACTCGAGGTGACACACGACGTGAAGGTAGAGGCCTACGACTCAACCTACCAGATCGACGTGCTAGCGAAATTCCAGGCCTTTGCAGGTGCCGAATTCACCGTGCTGATTGAGTGCAAAAAATACCGTAGTGCAGTCGAACGAGAGTTGGTTCAGGTGCTGCACGACAAAGTCAGATCTGTGGGTGCTCATAAAGGAATGTTATTCACCACATCGGGATTTCAGTCCGGAGCGATAAAGTATGCGACAGCCCACGGCATTGCTCTGGTGTCGATAATCGAAGGTGCAGCTACCTATGAAACTCGCTCGGCGTATCCAGTTGCGGCGAAGCCACCGATTTGGCTCAACCTTCCGAAATTTGCGCTCTGGCACATTGGTGAGAACGACGCTGGTAACATCTCGATGAAGTCCCTGGGCCGTGCTGATACGGAAATCAAGGAGATGTTCAGCTAAAATTGAGCGGAGCAGCCTTGGCTTTTTTAGCGCGGGGTCAATCTACTCGTGCTATCGAGCGCAAACAGCTTCGAACAACCGATCCTAAATGTTCGAAGCATCTGCGCGTTGGGTATTGAATCCAACGCTCATAAAAGAGGGTCTTTTCGGGCTCTTTTTGTACTTGAATTAAAATCACTTGATCAGCCAGGACTCGGCGGTCGCGGAGCTGTGTTCTGCTTTCCATTCTTTCAAAGTGCTCCGACAACCCAGCCGACTGCTATTGGCTGCACGTGCTGCACGAAGCAGCAGGTATTGAGCCAACTTTCAGTGTCCGCCCCCTTAAGATATTCATTGGACAGGAGCCGGCCACCAAGGCCCCTTGCTCTGCGTCCAGCCTTTCGCCACCACCGTGCCTTGGGTGATGTTAGAGCCTTAGAAGCTTCAAGCCATTATCTCCAAGAAGGAAGTCGCTCAATTGAAGAGTGAAGAAATCAAGAAAAACAATCACTACGTTTGGGCACACTACCTCAGGGGGTGGGCAGAAAACGGTAGAGATGTATACCGGAAGACAAAAAAAGGCGTGGAGCTTTACAGCGTCCGTGGTGTGGCCTGCGAGCCTCACTTCTACAGGATAACTCCCCTGGATGACCGAGACGTAGAATTTATCCAGGTTTGGCTTGACAAAGCAGACGAGCGCCTTCGAGCATTCCACTACAAGATGCTCGAAAAGATGATCTATTTGTCATGCGCCATCGAAGTGCTAGACAGAGAAGATCAAGCTCACAAACGTGAATTGCTTTTAGCGAATACCTTAGAGAACATCCACACTACGGTCGAAAATGACTTTAGGCCTATTCTCGACTCACTCCGAAACGGCGATCTGTCAGTTCTTAAATCAGCTCAGAACAGAAATAACCTACACAGTTATATCGGTCATCAGTTTGCCCGAACAAAGTTTCTCAGGGATACATTTATCGACTCGTGGAGTCACGCAGGCGTCGAGTATGTGAGCATCGCCAAGAAGACCTGGTGGTTCATGAGCCTAGTTTATGGTGTCAACGTCGGCTTTAATCTTGACCGGTTCTACTATCGAAAAAATGTGGTATGGCTCGTCAATAAAACTAAAACCCCTTTTTTAACCAGTGACCATCCTGTTATCAGTGTTCATCCCTCAGTCGTTGATACTCCCTCAGGGCCACCACCAGAACACTCTGACTTCTATTTTCCCATCTCGCCAACTATGGCATATATGGTCAATGACTCTGAAGTGTATGGCAGAGGGGTCATGGAGGCGACGGAGGAATGCGTGGAACTCCTAAATCGAAACATGCTACTCCGGTGCGGTCAGACGGTCTTCGGATCAACCGCAGCTGTAGTGCAAAACACCAAGAGACCTAAACAGAAAACAGCATAGGATATCCGCGCACATCACTGTTTTATTTATCGGTTCATCTAGAAATAGTCCCCGAGAACAGAAAAGGGCCCACAAGGCCCACTCTGAACCGCACTTATGGTGCTTCGATTTTGATAAGTGAGGCCATCAGCACTTGATCTAATTCCGAGAAATGAGCTTCAAGGCCGTCAAACGCTTCGTCGCCATTAACGTTGAAATCCCCGCAATACAAAGGCGGGTACTTAAGCTTAAAGATCGACGGAATTAGCGTTTTCCTTTCCAAAATCTCCTTATTGTTATGAATCAACGCTGTTTTGGCGCATTCAAAATACTCCGGAGCCACCTCTGCAGTACGAGTAATTTCTGCCAAAAAACCTTCATGGCTTTTCTCGAAATAATCTGCCTTGAAAGCCTTCCAGCAGTCGAAAAGTTCGTAAACTAGCTCTTGACGCAGAGTGCCTCGCACTGCTGGTGGCAGAGTGCGAAGTTTGTTCAGTGTCGCAACGATGATCGACTCATATGGCCAATTTTTTGCGTAGCCTGCGAGGTAGTCGTTTTGGGTATGTCGCTTATTCCATTCGCACGCTTCAGTCACGCTAGCTCTGAGCATATCGTCTGGCATGTTAAGCAACCAGAAGCACAGCGAAGAGCAAAATTCGTAGGTGGTCAGCATATCAGGTTCACTTACAGCGCCTGCAAATGCGTGAGCTAGGCAATGGTATTCTGCGAGACTCGAATCATATACAAACGCCTTCTCATCCCGAGCAAACAGGTGTTTGTCAAGTGCCCATGTGCCAGATCTCCGCATGTTGGGCGCGGCATCGATCAGTTCCTGGAAGTAAGCAGCACATTCGAGCATGCTTCCAAGATAGATCGGAGACTTGAACAGATGATTTTTCCCGTATTTATCGTCACCTTTGTAGAAGCAGACGGAGAAGTGTTCAATATTTTCAGCGAAAAGTGGCTTGCTGATTTTTATTGCATGACGCCAAGGGAAGGGAATCCCCGCGTCTGGCTCCATGATAAAAAACTTCAGGCCTATATCCCGTTTCAACTGATCAATCGACGGGTTTTCCGAGGTGGGATTTTTTATCAAATTGAAGATGTGCCAGGACGTCTTCATACCCCGGATGGAGCAGTTCATATCAACCCAGTGGCGAAGCTCATGCACCATTGGCCGCAAAATCCCTTTAGTCCCCTGCACGAGCTCGAAGCCCTGGTTTAGCGGATCATTCATTGCCGACCGCAGCCGAAGCATTGCATCCCGCTCAACTGTGTGAAGGTGCACAGTCTGGGTGAACATATTGTATGCAGCCATGCTGGACTTGAGGACGTGGGTATTTCCATTCGCAGCCATTACAGCTCCTTGAAAAAAAAGGCCCCGCAAGGCCCATTTGCATTCAAACTGAAATCATACTGCCAGCACAGCCGGTTCAGCCAGCGGCGGCTCCGAGTGAAGCCGCTGTGTACTGGCCTTCGAGGTCGGTCGGCGCGTTTGAAGGATCATAAGCCGGTACAGGGCTGATCCAGTTTCTAGCCTGCTCTAGGTATTCCAGAACGCCGAGTTGCAGACTGCCCCTATACGCATCCAGGGCAGACTCATAATGCAGGAAATCGACTGCAGTTTCGTCGACTTCTGAGCGACCACTCCCGTACACGTGCATAGGGCCGTAATCCATGCTCTCGGGATCTTGACCGTAGTTGTCGACCAAAAGCCTAACCTTGTCAGTTAGCACGAGCCACTGGAGAGCACGCTCAGAGCTGATCGACGAAGCAATGGTCAAGGTAGCTGAAAAATCTGAATACCTTGAGTGGGCTGTGAACAGTGCACATTTAAGCTTCCCAAAGTTAGGGTTCTTCTTTACCTCTGTAATCAGCTTATCGAGGTTGTCGAGTGCCAGTAGCTCAGGGTTTAACTGGGTGATAGCCATTGTGTGACCGAACCAGTGAGCCTTAGCGTAGGAGTCGACGATGGAGGCAACTAGGCGATTCAAGACCACCATGTTTTGCTTCTCCTTCCTCATCCGTGGGACGACGTCGATCACCACATAAAAGAAGTACGCTGCAATCAAGCCTGTCAGAAGGTCTCCAACGATGTCTTCGAAAGCCTTCGACTGGAAGAACACCACGACCCTGGGCCAATTGATGAGCATGTAGTCGCTGGCCGTAAGCTTGATTTTGACCAAGCAGAGGCAAACTAAAGCCACGTTCGCCCAGGCACATAACTTCCGCTCAGACTTATCCTTCAGAAATTCGAACATGTCCGTATCTCATGAAAAAGGGACCCGCAGGGCCCTGATTGTTTGTACTCGAACAGTCTTACTGAGTGCGCCACGACTCAACAACGTCCGCGCCGAATTCGTTTTTCCACTCTTTCAATTGGCGATGATTGCCACCCTTGGTCTCAATCAGCTCACCTGAGTTCGGGTTCTTGTAGATCTTAACGTCACGAGGCTTGCGGGTGCCTGCCTTGGACTCTGCAGCGGCTGGAGCACGGCGAATCGAGGCTTGTGGGTCAAGGATGGCGATGATGTTACGCAAGCTGTAGCCGTACTCACCCAACAGGTTGCGAAGCTTCTGCTCGAACTCGATTTCGCGCTTCAGGCCATCATCATTTTTCAGGGTTTCGAGCTCGGCAAGTTGAGCTGCGAGCTGCTGCTCAAGGGCACGGAATTCTGCGAGACGAGACATTTGACGCTCCTGTAAGGTATTAAGCCATTATCCGGTGATGATCAAGGTCAAGTCTAGCGATCATCAAGCTGAAAAGGAGCTTCAATGCATCTAGTAATGCTCGACACCTGCGTCTGGCTTGATATGTCATCACAAAAGGCCGAGCTTCCTATGCTTACCGCCCTGGAGCACTTAGTCCAGGATGACGCAATCAAGATCTTGCTGCCCGACCTGGTACGCATAGAGTATGAGCGAAACAAGGACAGGGTTATCGAAGCGACACGTAAGCGCCTCGCCAACGAGTTCCGGGTGGTGAAAGGTGTGATTGAGTCAATCGGTGGTGATGGGAAAGAAGCTGCACTCGACACCCTGGATGACGTCAATCAAAGGTTGCCAATCCTCTCTGAAGCGACTCAAGTGACGGTGAACCGAGTTCTGAAGCTGTTCGAGAACGCCATTGAATTTCAGATTTCTGATGCTTCGAAGATCAGAACTGCAGAGCGAGCAATCGCCAAGCGGGCTCCTTTCCACAAACAGAAGAACAGCGTTGCTGATGCAGTGCTGGTTGAGGCCTTCCAGGAGTTCCGGACACAACACGTGGACGAATACGAGAGCTTCCGTTTTGTCACCCACAATGTCACCGACTTTTCTGCAAAAGATCATAGAAAACTACACGATGATTTTGCAGAAATCTTTGATGACAAAACATCGCTGTTCTTCAACTCGACCAGCACCGCCATCGATGACTTACTAGACCTCGAAGAACTCCATTATGAGTACAACTTTGCCTGGGAAAACGAGACTCGTGGTCTCCAGGAAATAATGTCAGCCATCGACGAGCTTTTCGACAAGGTCTGGTACAACCGACACATGAACATGATGTACCACATAGAGGAAGAGGAAACAGAAATCGTCCCTGCAGGCACGCCACGCTGCGGCAATGGCGTGATCCACGAGGATGTCTTGATCAGGGCGAAGGCTGCCGCTCAACGCGTTAGAGAACAATACAAAGACACCGGGCCTTGGAGCGATTTCGAATGGGGCATGCTTAACGGAAAGCT
>Ga0157373_10002888_pt1 | contig 12997 bp, 10 predicted proteins | sample C65metaG_FD_113460 | JGI IMG/M metagenome (GOLD analysis project Ga0157373, IMG submission 113460) | Corn rhizosphere microbial communities from Kellogg Biological Station, Michigan, USA - C6-5 metaG | ecosystem: Host-associated > Plants > Roots > Rhizosphere > Soil | place: USA: Michigan... | reverse complement strand
GAGAAATCCGCCTTGCCGGCCACGCGCCGGATGTGCGCGCCGATGCCGCGGAACAGCAGCACGTCGCTGTCGATCAGCACGAACTCGCGGTGCTCGGGGTGGGCGCGCAGGTATTCCGACAGCAGGAAGTAGCGCCGGAAGCAGATCTTCTCGAACTCCGGCGGATTGCTCGACAGGTGCACGTAGGTGCGGCACAGGCGCTCGTAGCCGGGCCCGGCGTCGGTGCCCGACAGCACGATCAGCGGCTCCTCGGCACGCGCCGCGGATTCGCGGCACAGCAGCAGGGGCTTGTTCTGGCGGTCTTCCACCACGATGAAGGCAAGTGAATGGGTCATGGTCATGGGGTCAGGGCCGGGGCGCCGTCGCATTGCGGACCAGCGCGACGTGCGCGGGAAGAAACTGGAATTCGTCGTCCAGCGGCAGGTCGAGCGTGAAGAGCCCGCCGCGGGCGTTCGCCTGCGCGATCCAGCCGCGCACCTGGGCGGCCGTGAAGCGCGGCGGCGTCGGCTGGCCCCAGGAGGCGCCGAGCGGCGTCAGCAGATGGAACTTCAGCTCCGAGCGCGGTGCGTTCAGCTGCGCGGGAGGCTGCATGAATTCGCCGGCCATCAGGTTCTGGCAGGGCGCGGCCTTGGTGCTGAAGCGCGCCGGGCCCTCGCCGGCATTGAAGGCCAGCCAGCGGTCGGGGGCGCCGCTGCGCGCCGCGGCGCACAGCGCGTCCCAGCCGGACGGCGAGATGCCCCGCGTGTTGTAGACGCCGTCGAACCACCAGCCCCTGGCCAGCGCGCCGTAGTGCTGCGACCAGTCGCGGATCACCGCGGTCCATGCGGCGATGAAATCGGCCGGCGGCGGCTTCTGCTCGGAGATGTCGCCCAGGCAATTCATCAGCTCGGGGTCTGCCTGCGGCGCGCGAAACGGCAGGTAGAGCACCAGGGCGATGCCGCGGCTGCGCAGCGCGCGGCCGATCTCCAGCGGCAGGTCGCGCGGCGGCCGGTCCGCGGCGCTGTGCGGGCACAGCGCCTCGAGCGCCGCATTCGGCGCGATGTACTGGCCGTTGTTCTGCCCGAGCGTCAGGATGAGATGGGAGGCGCGCATTTGCGCGAGCGATGCCGCAAATGCCTCGACGTCGAAGCGGGCGGCATCGGCGATCGACTGCCTGTCGGGCAGGTAGTGCACCATCACGCCAAAGCCGGTGTCCGCCGCTGCCGCAGTTGCCGCGCAGGCGGCACCGAGCAGCCCCGCCGCGAGCAGCTGCCGAAGAGCGCCTGCAGTGCGCGTCATTGCATGGCTCCGGCCAGCGAGACGGCCTCGCGCTTGAGCATGAGATAGCGCCTGGCCACCGCGCCGGGCGCGCAGGCTTCGGCATGCAGCCAGGGCGGCTGCGTGTCCCGGTGCTCGTCCAGGTAGCGCGCCAGCCGGCCCATGTCGCATGGCTCGCTGCCGATGAGGAAGGCGTAGCCGCCGAACAGCTCGCGGTGCACCGGAATGTCCGAGAGCAGCAGCGGCACGCCCAGGGTGGCGGCTTCGGCGGCCGAGAGGTTGAAGCCCTCGAAGGCCGACAGCGAGATGAAGGCCGTGGCGCCGCAATAAAGCCGCGTCAGGTCCTGGCGCGAGACCAGCCCGCGGTGCCGCACGCAGTTGCCGAGCTCGGGTGCCATGCTGGCGACCATCCGTTTCACCTCGGCCGCGCCGTTGCCCGTGATGTCGAGCCAGTCGACCAGCCCCTCGCGCTTCATGCGCTCGAAGAGCTTCAGCGCGGCGCCGAAATTCTTGTGCGGGTAGTAGTGGTAGGACGCGATCAGGTAGCGCTCGCCCACGGGCGGCTCGCGGGACGCACTGGCCGAGCCGGCCGCGCGCGTGGCCTCCACCGGGTTGAAGATGACGCTCGCGTGCTCGCAGCATCCGAAGTACCGCTCGAAATCCTGCTGGCTGCTCCTGCTGATGAACACCACGTCGGCCGCGCTGCGGGCCACGCGCCTGAGGTTCCAGTCGAGCCACAGGCGCTTGGTGCGGCTGAAGTACGCGGGGTAGTAGCGGTACTGCAGGTCGTGGACGATCACGATCGAATCCCGGTGGCGCCCGAACAGCGTGAACGGCAGGAAGTAGTTGGGGAACAGCGAGAACACCCGCTCGCCCGATACCAGCGCCTGCAGCCGGTGGTAGTTGTAGAGCAGTATCTCGACCAGGAACCGGCTGATGCGCAGGCGCCGTGCCACCGCGAAGAGGCGCGGATGCCGTTCGCTGGCCGGCTGGATGTGGTCGCCCTTGCACAGGCGCATCCTGCGCAGCAGCAGGTCCGACACGTTCAGCACGCCGCCCGCGCCGCGGTTCAGGCGGATCGTGTCGTAGAACAGGTACTTGTACATGCTGGACCTCAGGCTGCGCGCGCGGCGTAGCGCGCCGCGCGGCGCACCGGGCGGAAGCGCGAACTCAGCAGGCCGGCGAGCAGCGCCGCAATCAGCCCCGATGCCGCGAACGGCCCCCAGCCGAGGATCGGCCCGCGCAGGAACGGCACGTAGGCGGCCAGCAGCACCAGCGCGCACAGATAGCTGCCGGACAGCGCGGCGCGCGGATCGACCATCCTGTCCAGCACCCGGAAGCCGGCCGAGATCGCAAGGCCGAACATCACGGGCCCGGCCAGCCCGAAGTCGAAGTACGCCGTGGTGAAGGGCGGCAGCGACAGGTTGGACTGCGAGAAGTTGCCCAGGATGGCAGGCCACCCCAGCGGATCGAAGTCCGGAAACAGCTTCAGGTCGCGCGGCAGGATGAACGAGAACGCCGACAGCAGGTAGCGCCCCCATCCGAGCTCGGGCTCGGATGCGCGCTCCAGGATGCCGGCCACGACGTACATCGCGTCGAAGTCCGGGCTGAAGGGAAAGGTGGCGAGCGTCTCGCCCCAGAAGCTGCCGCGCGACACCAGGTTGAGCACCGGGCCCAGCCCGGCGATGGCGCCGAAGATCAGCAGGGCCAGCATCCAGCGCCGGCCCCGGCCGAAGAGATGGATGAAAAGAGGCAGCAGGCCGATCAGCAGGACCTGGCGCGCCGTGTTGACCGGGTTCGCGGCGAAGGCAGCCATTGCCAGCGAAAGGCCCGCGGCGCACCACGCCCAGAGCGTGCCGCGGCGCATGGCATGGATCGCCAGCGCCACGAAGCAGACCAGCACGATCAGCTTGGGCAGCGTCGAATAGACGATGTAGTCGACCGGCAGGTTTTCCTCGGTTCCCGGCATGCCGCGCGCGATGAAGTTCAGGTCGGGGCGGATGAACAGCGAACCGAAGGCCGAGACCGCGCCGCTCAGCAGCAGCAGCGCCGGGTGGGCCACGCCGGCCACCGGCAGCTCGGGCGCCGCCGCGCGCGCGCGCGCCGGCGCCGGTGCCGTTGCGTCAGGCAGGCCCAGCCGGGCTGCTTCGACACCCGCCATGTACAGCAGCAGCAGCGTGAGCGCCTGCATGTGCGCCACCGGGCCGATCACCCCCGTGTCCCAGAACGAGACGTCGGCGGCGATCTGCATCGCCGGTGCCACCGAGAAGTAGGTCAGGATCGTGGCGTAGTGGATCAGCAGGAAGACGCTGGCCCCCGGCGTGCGGAGCATCGACAGCTGGACCAGCGACAGCGCGCACACCGCCGCATAGCCCCAGGCCGGCTCGAGCAGGCCGCACAGGAAGGCGATGGCGATGCCTGACCAGAAGGAGAGCGCTCTCATGGGAGGCCTTGTGCTTGTTTGTTGTTGCGTGCGGGAGCCGGCGCGGGCTCAGGCGTGCGCCAGTTCCTGCGCGGCGGGCTGCAGCGACTTCTGGTAGTCCGCATAGGTGCGCTGCAAGCCCTCGGCCAGCGACACCGTGGGGTGCCATCCGATGGCGGCCGCGCACGACACGTCGAGCAGCTTTCTGGGCGCGCCGTCCGGCCGCGAGGGATCGAAGCGGATGCGGCCCCGGTAGCCCACGACCTCGCCGACCAGCCGCGCCAGCTCGGCGATCGTCTGGTCCTCGCCCATGCCCAGGTTGATGTGGGCGCACATCGGCGTGGTGTGCTGCTCGTAGCCCGCGCGGCTCAGGCCCATCACGGTGGTGCAGCCTTCGGCCATGTCGTCCACGTAGAGGAACTCGCGCTTGGCCTGGCCCGTGCCCCAGATCAGCACCTCGGGCGCATTGGTGGTCTTGGCAAGGTGGAAGCGCCGGATCAGCGCCGGCACCACGTGGCTGTTCTCGGCGTGGTAGTTGTCGCCGGGGCCGTACAGGTTGCACGGCATCACGCTGCGGTAGTCGATGCCGTGCGAGGCGCCGTACTGGCGGTTGTAGCTCTCGCACAGCTTGATGCCGGCGATCTTGGCGATGGCATAGGGCTCGTTGGTGGGCTCGAGCTGGCCGCCCAGCAGCGCGTCCTCGCGGATCGGCTGCTCGGTGATCCGTGGATAGATGCAGCTGGAGCCGAGGAACAGCAGGCGCTTGACGTTCGCAAGGAAGGCCTGGTGCGTGACATTGGCGGCAATCAGCAGGTTCTGGTAGATGAACTCCGCCGGATAGGTCATGTTGGCGTGGATGCCGCCGACCTTCGCTGCCGCCAGGTACACCTGGTCGACGCGCTCGGTGGCGAAGAAACGGCGAACGGCCTCCTGGTCGAGCAGATCGAGTTCCTCGTGGCTGCGCGTGACGACCTCGTGCCCGAGGCTGCCCAGGCGCTTCACGAGCGACTGCCCCACCATGCCGCGATGACCAGCAACGTAGATACGCATATGTTCTTTCGGTTAAAGGTTGAGGGTTGAGGGATGTGGCGCCTAGCGCGAGCCGCGTGCCCCGGCCACCACGAGAAAGGTCTTCAGGAGAATTGCGATGTCCTGGCGGATCGAGAGGGTGGCGACGTAGTCCGCATCCATCGCCGCGCGGCGCCGGTAGCTGATCTCGTTGCGCCCGCTCACCTGCCACAGCCCGGTGATGCCGGGCCGCACGGCGCAGTAGCTGCTCCAATAGACGCCGTACAGCTCCTTCTGGGCAAACATGCAGGGCCTCGGGCCGACCACGCTCATGTCGCCCTTGAGCACGTTCCAGAACTGGGGCAGCTCGTCCAGGCTGTACTTGCGCAGCACCGCGCCGAAGCGCGTGATGCGCGGATCACGGTCCAGCTTCTGGTACATCTCCCATTGCCGCCGGGCCGCCTCGTTGCCGCGCAGGTAGCGCTCCAGCACGGCGTCGGCATCGGGCACCATGGTGCGGAACTTGTAGAAGCTGAAGACGCGCCCGTCCCGGCCGTAGCGCGGCTGCTTGTAGATGCCGGGCTTGCCGGAAGTCAGCAGCACGCCGATCCAGACCAGCGCGAACGCCCACCCCAGCAGAAGGAAGAAGCCGCCTGCCAGCAGCACGTCCACGGCCCGCTTGGTGCCCATCAGCAGCCGTGAATTGCCAGGCGAATGGACGGCGGCATCCGATCGCAGTGTGTTCATGATGCGGCGCTCGCACGGGCAGGTTGGGGAAGCTCGGCCACCGCGCTCGGGTACTCGTGCGCCCGCGGCTGGTAGCCGCCGTAGCGGTAGGCCAGCTTGCCGTAGTAGCGGCGGCTGGTGTCCATCGCGTTCAGCACCACGCCCTGGAACTGCGAGCCGGAATGCCGCAGCTGGTTCGCGCTTTCCGACAGGTCGCCCAGTTCGTTGTCCCCGGCGCGCGCCACCATCAGCAGCGTGCCCATCCAGGGCGCCAGCTCGGCGGTCTCGGAAGCCAGCAGCATCGGCGGCGTGTCCACGATCACCACGTCGTAGTGTTCCGAGGCTTTTTCGAGAACCTCGGCAAAGGCGTCGCTCGTCAGGAGCGCGCTCGGGTCCGAGGGCAGCGCCCCGGTGGTCATCACGTCCAGGTGCCCGAGCACGCCCGTGTGGACGGCGTTCTGAAATTCGATCGAGCCGCGGATCAGTTCCGACAGGCCGCCGCGGCGCTTCAGCCCGAACATGCTTGCCAGGCTGCTGCGCCGCAGGTCGGCGTCGATCAGCAGCACGCGGCGGCCGGTCGAGGCGAGCACCGCCGCCAGGTTGCCCGCCACGAAGGTCTTGCCGGCACCCGGCGTGGCGCTGGAGATCATGACGCGGTTGTTCGACGCCTTGGGCATGGCGAACTTCAGCGCGGTGCGCAGCCGCCGCAGCCCCTCCAGCGCCGGGTCGTTCGGATGCTGCGCCGCCAGCAGGTGCACGCCGGGCTTGGCGTGGCGAATGGCGCGGTCGAGCAGGGGCTGGTTCGTGCTGAGCGTCACGGTGCTGTAGACGTCCAGGCCCGTGTGGGTCTCGATCTCGGCCGGGCTGGCGATGGTCTTGCGCCACGACCTGCGCAGGAACGCGGAGCCCGCCCCGAACGAAAGGCCCGCGATCAGCGCGATGCCCATGACGATCGAGGGCTTGGGCCGGATCGGCTTTTCCGGGAGCAGCGCCTGGTCGAGCACGCGCACGTTGCCGATGCGGCCTTCCTTGGCCAGGCGCATTTGCAGCGAGCTGTTGAGCAGCGACACGTACAGGTCGGTGTTGACCTTGATGTCCCGCTGCATGCGCAGCGAGTTCTGCTGCAGCATGGGCATGCGGCGGATGCGCTGCTCCACGGTGCCCATCGCCTTCTTGAGCGAGGCGATCTGCGCGTCGACGGTCATCACGCTCGGGTCCCTGGACGTGAAGCGCTCGGAGAGCTCGATGCGCTTTTGCGTGGCATCGAACAGCTTCGTCTGCAGCTCCAGGTTCTGCGACAGCGCGTTGCGCGCCTCGTCGTCCAGGCTGATGGTTCCGTTCTGGTTGCGGTACTGGTTGTAGATTTCCTCGGACTGCTCCAGCTGCAGCTTGAGCTTGGGCAGCTCCGTGCCCAGGAAGTTGAGGGCGCGCTGCGCCTGGGCCGTCTTCTGGTCGATGTTCACGCGCACGTAGAGCTGCGCGACCTCATTGAGCAGGTTGGCCAGCTGCGTCCGGTTGCCGTCGCGCCAGCTCACTTCCACGACCGACGACTGCTTGCCCTTCTCGATCACGCGCAGCTCGCGCTGCAGGTCGAGCAGCACCAGCTGCTTGGACTGGCGCACCAGCTCGAAGGCCGCGCCGGGCAGGCCCGAGATCGAGCCGACCAGCAGGTGGATCGGGCCGAGCGGGGTCTGCGCGTCGAGCGGCACGCCGACGGTGCCGGCGATCGGCTTGTCCAGCTTGGGGTGGGTCAGTGTGTAGCTGCCGTTCGCGCCCGCGGTCAGCAGGAAGCGCTTGCCTTCGAGATCCACCGGCACGTCCATCTGCGCGACCACGATCTGCTCCTTGCCGCTCACGTAGCCCGACAGGCCCGCGAAGCCCGGCTCGGAGAGCGCCTTGGCGTGGCGCGCCAGCCAGGCGCCGACGATCGGCACGTACAGCGGCTGCGCCTCGATGTAGAGCTTGGTGTTCTCGATCGCCTGCTCGAGCACCAGGCGCGACTTGAGGATCTCGGCCTCGCCCGCGGTCGGCGTCTTGGCGTTGAGCGCGTTGCTCGCGGAGTCGCCGACCAGCGTGCCGCCCGAGCGGTCCGGGTCCTCGACCTGGATCAGCACGTTGGCCTCGTACACGCGCGGCCCGAACATGGCGTAGGCCGCGCCCAGCAGCAGCGCGACAGCGGTGATGCCCGCGATCCTCCACCGGTTGTCCAGCAGCAGGTCGACATGCTCCCTGAGCCTGGAAGGAGGGTTGTCGGATGCCGCGGCATCGGGGACCGAGGGAGCGGGGAGTGCAGGTTGCCAGTGCGCATTCATGGGGATCACCTTTGTGTGTTGCCTGGACGGGTTGGGGGCGCGGCTTCAGCGGCGGCTGGTGGTGCCGCCGAGGTTCACGACCTGCGCGGCGGGAAGGATCAGGCTGATCACGCGGTTCCAGCGCGCCAGCGGCACGGGGTCGATGTAGACCACGTCGCGCGGCTGCAGCTCGAAGCGGTCGGCCAGCGCCAGCGCCACCGGGTTCTTCGCATCGAGGTGGAACACCTCGGGCACGTCGCCGCTCGAATTGCGCACCACGTAGATCTGGTCGGTCGACGCGGTCTGCAGCGCCGGGCCGCCCGCATCGCCCAGCGCCTCGTTCAGGCTCAGGCGGCCGTCGCGCATCGTCAGGGCCGTCGGGCGCTGGATCTCGCCCATCACGTAGATGCGGCTGTCGTCGCGGCTGCCCACGTTCACGATGTCGCCGTTCTGCAGCGGGATGCGGGTCGGGTCGAGCCCCAGGCGCCGAAGCAGCGGCAGGTCGATCACCATCGTGCGCTCCCCGCGCGTCAGGGTCACGCGCGAACGGTCGCCCGCCTGCGTGATGCTGCCGGCGCGGTTGATGGCCTCGGCCAGCGTCATCGGCACGTCGGTGAAGATCTGCAGGCCCGGCGTGCGGACCTCGCCCTCCACATAGACGCGCCGGCTGCGGAACGACTGGATCCTGACGCTCACGAGCGGATCCTTGACGAAGGGCGAGATCTTGCTGGAGATCATCTCGGCGGCGGACCTCTCCGTCATGCCCTCGATCCTGGTGCGGCCGATGTAGGGAAAGCTGATCTCGCCCTCGGCATCGACGATGAAGCCGGGCGCCACGCTCACCCCGGTCGGGTCCGTCTGCTGCGAGATGACCGCGCCCGCGGTGGGCATCAGCTCGGGATGGCGGTAGACCACGATGCCGACCACGTCGCCCGGGGCGATCGTGTAGGCCGGCGCCTTGCCGAACAGCTGCCGCACATCGGCCGGCAGCGCGGCGGGGTTGCGCGTTGCCATCGTGCGGATCAGCTCGGGCGTGATGGAGACGATCTTCGGCTCGCCCTTCGCGTCGCCGCTCGAGCGGTAGGCGCCCCAGTTGCCGCTGTCGGGCGGACCGAACCCCGGAACCCCGCAGCCGGCCAGGCACAGCGGCAGCAGCAGCAGTGCCGCCGATCGGATGCGGGGGCGGGTGCGGGCGGGAACGGCGCGGGCGATGCGCAAGGAACTGGCCGGAGCGGGGTGTGCCATGGGGTGTGTCCTTTCTTCCTGGGGAATCGGTTCACTGCGGGACGTAGGCGCCGTGCTCGGGGCGCTCCACGACGGGTGCGAGCGGGCTCGGGCTGGTGCTGGGGCTGCGGCGTTCCGGGCCGGCGCCGATGGCGCAGGCGGCCACCCAGCCGCCGACGGAGCGCAGGAACAGCTGCTGTCCCCGCGCCGTGCACAGCGTGTGGTCGGCTTCGCGCATGAATTCGTACTGCACGGCCTGCGCGAACGGCTCGCTGCGGAACGGGCCGAGCTGGTCGCGGTCGTGGTCGCAGACATGCAGCGAGCCCGAATAGAGCAGCTGCACCGCCACCTTGCGCTCGACCAGGCGCCGCATGGTGGCGCCGAACCACACGGCGTTGACCTCGGGCGGCTTGCGTTCGGCGAAGAAGCCAGGCAGCGGCTTGGTCGAATGGCTGGGCAGCAGGTGGCGCTGCAGCCAGCGCTTGGCCTTGCCCGCGAACGACGGATGCGCAGGCGCCGCCAGCGCGCGCCGCAGCGTGCGTTCCCAGCGCGAGCGCCGGTCCGGAAAAGCGAAGCCGTCGAACAGCGAGAGCGCCACCACGCGCGTGTCCGTCGCGGCCGCGGTCATGGCGTGCTCCACGCCCGAGCACATGCCCACGATCGCGAACTTGCGGATGCCCAGCATGTTCGAGAAGGTCCATGCCGGCGCGCAGGTCGCGCACCGCGCGGGCCTGCAGGTCGGACGAGGCGTCGGACGCGTCGCTGTCCCCCACGCCGCCAAGGTCGAAGCGCAGGCTGCTCACGCCGCGCGCGGCCAGCACGTGCGCCAGCTTCACGTTGATGCGGCGCGGCCCGACCCGGTGGTTGGCGCCCATGTTGAGCATCAGGCAGGCGACGTCGGCCGGCGCCCGGTACATGGGAATGGTGATCATGCCCATCAGTGCGTCTCCTGGTCCGAAGCGGACGGGGCATTGCGTCATGTCATTCATGGAGGGCCCCCTGCAGGCGGTTGAGCGCGTCGGCCGGAACCATGGCGCTGTTGGGATAGGGATCGGCGGTCCAGTCGAGCCGGTGCTGGAAGTAGGCGAGCCGCACCGGCATGTGGCGCGACTGCTGCTCGGCGGCCCACTGCGCGGTGTGCTGGTCGTCGGGCGAGGTCAGCACCAGCGTGTCGTGCAGGGCCGTGAGCGGCAGCGATTCGGGCGCCAGCGCGCCGAGCTGCGTGCGCAGCGCGGGCGACAGCACGGTGCCCAGCGCTTCCTCGGGCAGCGCGTCGGGGTCCTGCGCAAGGTTGCGGCGCCAGACCAGGTCCGGAATGCAGAAGGTCGTGTCGATGGCCGCCACATGCTGCTCGCGCAGGTGGCGCGCATAGCGCCGGCCGTCGATCACCGGCTCCCACAGCACGAGCCGCGCCGGGTCGCAGCGCCCGTTGCGCGCCGCCAGCACGGCCAGGGTGGCGCCCAGCCGCGCGCCGACCCAGACGATGCGGCTTCCCGGGGCCCTGCGGCGCAGCTCCTCGTGGGCCGAGCACAGGTCGCGGCGCCAGCCGTCGAGCTCGCCTTCGCTTTCATCGCCGGGCGAGTCGCCCGCGCCGTGGAAGTCGAAACGCAGCGTGGCAATGCCCGAGCGCGCGAGGCGCTCGGCCAGCACCTTGAAGAAGCGGTGGGTCCGCAGGCCCTCCTGGCCGAAGGGCGGGCACACGAGCACCGCGGTACTGCCGTGCCGTCCGTCGCCGGCGGCATGGAACACACCGAAGATCTGGCGCGACGCCGGTCCGAACATGAAGGGGTGTGCGTTCATTGCGGCACCCTTTGCGCTGCGCGCCTTTCCGCCGCGCGGGAGCGGGTGCAGGTCTGCGCCGCGAAACTCGGCACGCTGGCGCGCACGTGCGTCTGCCGCCATTCCGCAATCGCTCCCACGCTGTCCACGCGCGGCGGCGCGGGCTGCAGCACGAGCCACAGGATGCGGCCGGCCACGGGCACTTCCACGCTCCGGCAGTCCGGCTCCAGCCCCACCTCGAAGCGCTCGGTCGGTACGATCAGCCCGAGGCCGATGGCCTTGAGGCAGGCTTCCTTGCGCGTCCAGCAGGTCAGGAAGGCATGCTCGCGCTCGGCGGCGGGCAGGGCCAGCAGCGCCTCGCTCTCGCCGTCCGTGAAATGCTGCGCGGCCAGCGCGAGCGCGTCGGGAATCGGCCGCAGCAGCTCGACGTCGGCCCCCAGCGGACCGCGCTCTCCGATGGCGAGCAGTCCCAGCCCCAGGCTGTGGCTCAGCGAGAACCGCACCCGCGGCCAGCCCGACAGCGAAGGCTTGCCGAATGCGCTGCGGGTGAAGCGCAGCGCCTCGGGGCGTTCGCCCGTCTGCGCAGCCAGCGCGCAGCGCAGCGCGGCATGCGCGGCCACGAAGCGCTGCCGGTCGGCCGCGAACCGGAACTGCGCGGCGCGCTCCAGTTCCTCGTCGGAGAGGAGCCGCTCGGCCTCGGGGCCGGGTTCGCCGTCCAGTTCGAGATACCGGCAGACCGGCGCATCGACGGAAGTCAGGGAGAAAGCTGCGGAGCCCATGATGAATCACTCCTTGCGCAGCCAGTTGCCGAAGGCGCGGCTCAGCAGGCCGTCGCTGCGCGCCGTGCCCTTCAGGTTGCCGAGCGGCAGTTTTCCGAGATCCGAGAGCTCCGCGTCCTCCGCGGCCTGCTGCGCGGACGAGGCGATCTGCCCGAGGTTCTCGAACAGGTAGCGGCGCGGCTGCACGCGGTATCCCAGCGTCTTCTCGGCCTGCTGGATCGCGCGCAGCACCAGCAGCGAATCTCCGCCGAGGTCGAAGAAGTTGTCGCTCGAGCGGATGTCGTTGACGTCGATCCCGATCACCGAGGCCCAGATCTGCGCGAGCCGCGCGTGCTCGGGGATCAGGATGCTGCCTTCCTCCGCGGCCGCGGCACCGGCCGGCGCATCCACCGGCGCCGCGGCCCTGAGCGGATCGACGGCCGCGAGCCTGCGCAGGTAGGCGGCGCTCGCGGAGCCTTCTTCGCTCGCGAGCTCGGCCAGCGAGGCCTCGGGACGTTCGGCCACTTTCTGCAGCAGCTCGAGATAGCGGTCGCGCAGCTGCGCCCCGGTCTCGCGCAGATAGATGTCGGCGTTGTAGATCAGCGCGCCTTCCAGCCCGTGCGGCTTGTCCATCAGCCACACGCCGATGTCGTCGGTGGCGCCGCGCTGCATCAGGTGCAGCTGCCGCGTCTGCAGGCTGCCGAGCCGGCGCGCACGGTCGCGCGCATCCTGGAACGAGAACATCGCCTGGTAGGGCCCCACGGCGCGGATGCGCGCGGCCAGCGCGGGCTCCGCCATGAGGCGCTCGAACGGCACCTGCTGGTAGTTCATGAGCGAGAGCAGCTCGCGCTTCACGTAGCGCATGAACTCCGCGAGCGGCTGCTGCAGGCCGACCTGCAGCGACACCGGCAGCACGTTGTTGAAGAAGCCGATCACGTCCTCGGTCTCGGGCTGCTGGCGGCCGCGCACCGGGTTGGCGATGACGATGGTCTCGGAGCCGATGATGCTGCTCATCGCAAACGCATACACGCCGAAGGTCAGCATGCTGAGCGTCACGTCCATGTCGCGCGCCACCTTGCGCAGCTGCTGCGTGGTGGCCAGGTCGACACGGATCCAGTGGGCGCCGCCCTGGCCGCTCTTGCCGGCGCGCCGCGGCATGTCGGTGTTGGGCTGGCGCGGCATCGGCGCGCTCGCAAAGCGCTTGAGCCAGAAGTCGAGCTGGTCCTGGAACGAGGGCTCCTTCATCCAGTGGGCCAGCCACTCGGCATAGTCGCCCTGCGTGGTGGCGATGGGCGCCAGCCCGTGCGGCCGGCCGCGCTCCGCCGCGTCGTAGATGGCGGAGAGTTCGCGCTGCAGCAGGTCGAAGGACCAGCCATCCCAGATCAGGTGGTGCGGCACGAAGACGAACACATGCTCGTGCACGTCGAGCTGGAACAACGCCGCATGCAGCATCGGCGCGCGGTGGATGTCGATCGGCCGGTCGGCGAGCTCCTGCATGCGTTCGGCCAGCTCGGCCTCGCGCTGGTCGGCCG
>Ga0157373_10002885_pt1 | contig 13003 bp, 11 predicted proteins | sample C65metaG_FD_113460 | JGI IMG/M metagenome (GOLD analysis project Ga0157373, IMG submission 113460) | Corn rhizosphere microbial communities from Kellogg Biological Station, Michigan, USA - C6-5 metaG | ecosystem: Host-associated > Plants > Roots > Rhizosphere > Soil | place: USA: Michigan... | reverse complement strand
TCGTCGAGGGGGGCGCTGGCCAGGGCGTCGACGTAGGCATACGTCACGCGCAGGCGGTCGGCGTTGGTCATGCGCCAGTCGAGTTGGGTTTCGGCGCCGGAAAACTGCGATTCGTTGGCGTTGCTGGCGATGTACTGATTGTTGCGCAGCGGTTCGCTGATCATGCCGGTGATTTCGTCATGGAACAGCCTGACGTCAACCGTCAGGCCCAGGTCCATGAAATAACCGTTGTAGCCCAATTCCCGGGAACGCATGTGCTCCTGCTCGAGGTTCCCCGGGCCACGGGTCTGGACAAAGTAACGCGCGCTGCTTCGGCCAAAGGCGGTGGGTTGCAGGTTCGTGACCGGGTAGCTCCAGTTGACGTTGTTTTCGAACATGTCCGGTGAGCGTACCGCTTCGGAGTACACCGCCCGCAGGCCATGCCGTGGCGTGATCAGGTAGTTGACCGCCACCCGCGGCGTCAGCGAACTGCCGGTCAGGCGGGTGTCTTCGAACATCGCGCCGCCCTGCAACAGCCAGTGTTCGGTGGCCCGCCATTCGAACTGGCCAAACAGCCGCCAGGTGGTGTCATCCAGGGTGCCATCGAAGTACGTCTCGGAGTCGGCCCGGTCATAGCGATAGTTCGCCCCGGTCACCAGTCGCAGGCTGTCGGACAGGCTCAGGGTGTCCTGGATCTCCAGGTCGTAGCGTGACTCCCGGGCGCTCTGGTCGATATCGCCGCACACGGTTCGCGAGGCGCCGTTGCGCCATTGGTCGAGCACCTGGTTGGCCAACGCCTGTTCCTGCGCCGTACCGGCTGGAGCCCCGGTGCTGGTGAAGCCGGGCATGTTGCGCGCCAGCTTCTCGGCGTAGTTGGGATTGAGCAGCCACAGGTCGGTCAGTTGTGGGCTGAAGGACACCTCGGCATCGCAGGCGCGCCAGGTCTGCTGGCGATCCCAGTGCTGGATCGAGTTCTGCACATACAAACTGTGGTCGGGATTAAGGTCCAGGTTCCAACGCACCGAACCGGCATAGTCCTTGGCGATGACGTCCGAGTTATCCCCAGCGGCGGTAATCCCGGCAAATACCGGGCGGTAGGTATAAGGCCGCTGGTTGGTCCCGTCCTTGGCGTTCAACTGCCAGTCGATGCTCTGCTGTTCATTCAGCGTCTGGCTGACCGACAGGTTGATGCGGTTCAAGCGGCGGCTGTCGCGGTAGTCGGCGCCATTGCGGTTGCTGTCAAAGCCATCGTCTTCCTGGCCGGACAAGGAAAGCCGCAGATCGCCACCGTCCCAGCCGGTGCCCTGGCTGGCGTACCAGTCGCTGATGCCGCGCTGGCCCTGGGTGAGTTTCACCCGCGTACCGTGGCTGTTGGCCGGCGCCCGGGTGATGATGTTGACTACCGCCATCAGCGCGTTGGCGCCATAGCTGACAGTGTTGGGACCGCGGAAGACTTCGATTCGCTCGATGTCCTCCATGGCCACTGGGATGTCGCTCCAGTCCACGGTGGCGAGACCGGCGCGGTACACCGAGCGGCCGTCGATCAGCACCTGCATGCGGCGGGCTTCGCTGGCGTTGGTGCCGTGGTAGTTCACCGTGGGCTGATTGCCGCTGAGGTTGCCGACCATCATGCCGGGGACCAGGCGCAGCAGCTCGCTGATGTCCCGGGCGCCGCTGGCCTTGATCAGTTCGCTGTCCAGCACGGTCATGCTGCCCGGCACCGCCGCTGGCGATTGCTTCAGGCGCGTGGCGGTCAGGACCTGAGGCAGGGGTTGGCTGTCGACAAACAAGTCATCGGCCCACACTGGCGGGCTGACGAGCAGCGCCAATAGCAGTGACGAACCTGAGCGGGAGGGGCCAACGGTCACGGCAGAGCCTTTGATAACAGAACGATGGCAGGCATGTTAACTGAGCTGAGAGACTTTTCCAGTTGCGTTGGCAGCATTTTCCGAGCAATTGATGGTCAGCTTCCTACAGTGGGGGGTAATTAATGACGGGGCTAGTCGCGATCTGGGCGCTCCGTATAATGCCCGGCATCGCCACTTGGTATGGATGAACGGATTGCATATGACTGAACAGCGCCCGATTGCGGTCCTGGGAGGCGGGAGTTTCGGTACCGCCGTGGCTAACCTGCTGGCCGAGAATGGTCACCCGGTGCGCCAATGGATGCGTGACCCGGAGCAGGCCGAGGCCATCCGGGTCAACCGCGAGAACCCGCGTTACCTCAAGGGCATCAAGATCCGTCCGGAAGTGGAACCGGTGACCGACCTGCAGGCCACGCTCCAGGGCAGTGACCTGTTTTTTGTCGCCTTGCCCTCAAGTGCCTTGCGCTCGGTGCTGGCGCCCCATGCCGACTGCCTGAGCGGCAAGTTTCTGGTCAGCCTGACCAAGGGCATCGAAGCCCAGACCTTCAAGCTGATGAGCGAGATTCTTGAAGAGATCGCGCCAAAAGCGCGGATCGGGGTGATTTCCGGGCCGAACCTGGCGCGGGAAATCGCCGAGCACGCCTTGACCGCCACCGTAGTGGCCAGTGAAGACGAAGAACTGTGCCAGCGGGTCCAGGCCGCACTCCATGGTCGCACCTTCCGGGTCTATGCCAGTGCCGACCGTTTCGGCGTGGAGCTGGGTGGGGCGCTGAAGAACGTCTATGCGATCATCTCCGGCATGGCGGTGGCGCTGGGCATGGGCGAGAACACCAAGAGCATGCTGATCACCCGGGCCCTGGCGGAAATGACCCGCTTTGCCGTCAGCCAGGGTGCCAATCCAATGACCGTTCTCGGGTTGGCCGGGGTGGGCGACCTCATCGTCACCTGCTCTTCGCCCAAGAGTCGCAACTACCAGGTCGGTTTCGCCCTCGGCGAGGGCCTGAGCCTGGATGAGGCCGTGTCGCGCCTGGGCGAAGTGGCGGAAGGCGTGAACACCCTCAAGGTGCTCAGGGCCAAGTCCCAGGAGGCCGGGGTCTATATGCCGCTGGTCGCGGGGTTGCACGCGATACTGTTCGAAGGGCGCACGTTGGAACAGGTGATCGAACTGTTGATGCGTGGCGAGCCGAAGACCGATGTCGATTTCATTTCCACCAGTGGCTTCAATTGAGCCGCTGTCGATGACAAGCAGGAGTGAGCTATGAACGATCCGAAAGGGCAGGCCCAATACGAGTCCATCCTGTTGCGGGTGCTGTGGATGGTGGTTTACCTGCTGGTCTAGCAAGTGGCGCAATTCATCCTCGGCGCCGTGGTGCTGGTGCAATTGATCTATCGGCTGATCTACGGCGCACCCAGCGCCAGCCTGATGAATTTCGGCGACAGCCTCAGCCAGTTCCTGGCCCAGATCGGCCGTTTCGGCACCTTCCACAGCGACCAGAAGCCCTGGCCGTTCGCTGACTGGCCGAGCCCGCGCCCACCGGAAGGCGAAGCGCCCCACGTCGTGGCGCCGGCGCCGCATCCTGTCCAGGATGAGGAGCCCAAGCTATGAAAGTGTGGGTACTGCGCCATGGAGAAGCCGAGCCATACGGTGCCCGTCCCGATCCCGAACGGGCCTTGACGGTTCACGGGCGTGAAGAAGTCTTGCGCAGTGCCGCCGAATTGATCGGCCGGCCGTTGACCGCCATTTATGCCAGCCCTTATCTGCGCGCCCAGCAGACGGCGCAACTGGTGCGCGAGGCGTTGGGTTTCGAACCGGAGTTGATCACGGTCGACTGGCTCAAGCCGGAAAGCCGGCCACAAACCGTCCTGAAACACCTCGAGGACCGGGATGATGTGCTGCTGGTCAGCCATAACCCGCTGGTGGGCAGCCTGTTGGGCTTCGCGCAGCACGGTCACCTGCAACAACCCGAGCAGGTGAAAACGGCCGGCCTGGCTGAACTGGAAGGTGACCTGCCGTTGGCCGGTGCGATGCGACTCAAGGGCCTTCGGCATCCATGAGAAAGACCGGGCCTTGCTGCCAGTCAAACCATATGACTTGTGGGAGCGAGACTGCTCGCGATGGCGGTGTGTCAGTCAATGTGTCTGCTGATTGATCCACCGCCATCGCGAGCAGGCTCGCTCCCACAGAAATATCGCTTGATCCTTGATTGGCACTGGGGCCTTGTTCCCACATAAACATAAGGAAGGGTAACGATGAGTCTGTGGCGCACCACACCCAACATTGAACAACTGAACGCTGCCGCTAAAAACACCATCAGCGAAGTGCTGGATATTCGTTTCGAGTCGTTCGACGACGAATCCCTGACCGCCAGCATGGTGGTCGATCACCGCACTCACCAGCCGTTCGGCCTGTTGCATTGCGGTGCTTCGGTGGTCCTGGCCGAAACGGTCGGTTCCATGGCCGCCTACCTGTGCGTGGACACCAGCAAGTTCTATTGCGTGGGCCTGGAAATCAATGCCAACCACCTGCGCGGTGTGCGCAGTGGACGGGTGACGGCCACGGCCAGGATGGTTCATCTGGGCCGTACCACCCAGGTCTGGGACATCCGCCTGAGCAACGACGAAGGTAAGGTCAACTGCGTGTCGCGTCTGACCATGGCGGTGGTGCCGCTGGGCGAGCAACCGCCGGCGCCCTGAGTCCACAGATCCTTTGTAGCGAAGGGATTTGTGGGAGCAAGGCTTGCCCGCGATGAAGCCAACGCAGTCCTTCAGAAATGGCGGCGTCTGCGTCGCGAGCAAGCTCTGCTCCCACAGGTGTCGTTGCCACAAAATTTGCGGCTGGCCAGCCATAACGCCATAGCCCAACCCAGACTGTCATCATTCCTGTCAGTTACGGTCATTGCCGCGCCACTGGCTTGTGCGGACAATCTGTCTCAGTTTCCCAATGGATCGGCTGTCATGTCGCAACAGGTGTTTTTCACTCACGCCAATGGTTTTCCCTCGGCCACATACGGCAAGCTGTTTGCCGCGCTGGCGCCGCAGTATCAGGTCGCGCATCTGGAGCTACATGGCCATGACCCGCGTTTTCCGGTGGACGATAACTGGAACAACCTGGTGGACGAGCTGATTCATCACCTGGAACAACAGCCGGAACCGGTGCGGGGTGTCGGTCATTCCCTGGGCGGTGTGTTGCACCTGCACGCGGCGTTGCGCTGCCCTCGGTTGTACCGTGGCGTGGTCATGCTCGATTCGCCAGTCCTGTCCCGCACGGACCGCTGGGTGATCCTGGCGGCCAAGCGCCTGGGCTTCCTCGACCGCCTGACCCCGGCAGGCCGGACCCTGGGCCGACGCGAGGAGTTCGCCGACCTGGAGGCGGCCCGGCAATATTTTTCCGGCAAGATCCTGTTTCGCGGTTTCGACCCGGATTGCTTCGACGCTTACCTGCAACATGGTCTGCAACAAGTCGGTGATCGCTGGCGACTGCGCTTCGATCCGGCCACGGAAATCAGCATCTACCGCGGCGTGCCGCACACCAGCCCCGGTCGCGCCCGCACGCTCAAGGTGCCCCTGGCGGTGGTGCGCGGTCGGCAAAGTCGCGTGGTGATGCGTCATCACACCCGCTCGGTGGGCAGCATGCCATTGGGCGAGACCCTGAGCATGCCTGGCGGTCACATGTTTCCCCTGGAGCATCCCCTGGATACGGCGGACCTGCTCAAGGGGCTGTTCCAGCGTTGGCAAGGACTTGGCGCATGAACGGAGTCGAAGAAGTCCGCCTGAGCCTGCCCCACATCGAACTGGCCGCCCACCTGTTCGGACCGGAAGATGGCCGCCCGGTGATCGCCCTGCATGGCTGGCTGGACAATGCCAACAGTTTCGCCCGCCTGGCTCCCCGGCTGGAGGGCTTGCGGATCATTGCCCTGGACATGGCCGGGCATGGTCATTCGGGGCATCGCCCGCCCGGTGCCGGCTACGCCCTGTGGGACTATGCCCATGATGTATTGCAGGTCGCCGAACAACTGGGCCTGCAACGTTTCGCCCTGTTGGGGCATTCCCTGGGGGCCATCGTGTCGCTGGTATTGGCCGGGTCCCTGCCGGAGCGGGTGACGCACCTGGGGCTGATCGACGGCATCATTCCGCCGACCGCCCAGGGCGACAATGCGGCCGAACGCATGGGCATGGCCTTGCAGGCGCAGCTCGATCTGCAGAAAAAGATCAAACCGGTCTACAAAACCCTCGACCGGGCCATCGAGGCCCGCATGAAAGGATTGGTGGCGGTCAGTCGCGAGGCTGCCGAGCTGCTTGCCCAGCGCGGCCTGATGCCGGTGCCGGGAGGCTATACCTGGCGCACCGACAACCGCTTGACCTTGCCCTCGCCGCTGCGCCTGACCGACGAACAGGCCATGGCCTTCGTGGCGCGGGTCGGTTGCCCGGCCCATCTGATCGTGGCAGCCGAGGGCATGCTGGCCCGGCACGCCGACCTGCTGGAGCGTCTACCCTTCAGTCATGAACAATTGCCCGGCGGCCATCATTTGCACCTGAACGACGAGGCCTGTGCCGTGCTTGTAGCAGACTGTTTCAATCGGTTCTTCAGCGCTTCTTGACTTGCGTCGGGCAACTGTCGAGGCTGGGCGGGTTGAAAGGGAGACCACTATGACAGAGCTCTGTTTACCCGCCTTGTGGCGCAGGGACGACGCCGGTTTCGTCCACGAGCGCCAGGCCAAGTTCATCCGATGAAATCATTCGTTCATTCACTTACCTTATGGGTGCTGGCCATCAGCCCGGCGTCATTCGCCGCCGATGTGCCCGGCAGCCGGGACCTGGAGCGCGTGCCGCGCCTGCCCGACGCGCAGATTGTCGATTACCGGCAAACCAGCGACGTCGAGCGTATCTACCCCCTGGGCTCGATTCGCAAGATCAGTGGCCAGTTGCGTTTCGACTGGCAGGTCGATGGCCGTGGCGCCGTCACCTCGGTGACCTATGAGCTGCCGCCGGAACATTCCGCCACCCAGGCCTTCACCGCCGCTCGCGAAGCCTTGCAGCAGCAGGGCGCCGAGCTGTTGTACTGGTGCCAGGCCCGTGATTGCGGGGAAAGCAGCCTCTGGGCCAACGAAGTGTTCGGCAACGCCAAGCTCTACGGTGCCGACAACGGTCAGGCCTATCTGTTGCTGCGCCTGGCGCCACCGACGGACAACACCTTGATTGCGCTGTATGGCATCACTCGCGGCAATCGCAAGGTCTACCTGCATGTCGAGCAGTTCGAGGCGAGCAATCCCCTGGGGGACTTGCTGCCGACCTCCGCCACGCTGCTGCGCCAGCTCAAGGACACCGGCGTGCTGGATCTGCCACGCCTTGCCGGCGAGCCGGACGAGACCTGGCTGCGCCTGCTGGCCCGGGCGCTGAACCTGGACACCGGCCTGCGGGTCAGCCTCGCCGGTCCCAAGGCCGAGGCCTGGCGCCAGGCGCTGGCGGAGCAGGGGGTTCGCGAGGCGCGGATGGAGGCGGCCGGTGGCGGCAATACGGCGGGCCTTCACCTTGAGTTGCTGCGCTAAGCTGTGCCGGGCGGCGGACGTCGCGCCGCTGCCACGGTCCTGTTCATTCTTCGAGACTTTTCATGCTCAATAACGATCGGCTGTTGGTGCAGATCCTGCTTCTGGTGTTGTTCGGTGCAAGCCTGTGGGTCATGGCGCCGTTCTGGTCGGCGCTGTTCTGGGGAGCGGTGCTGGCCTTCGCCAGTTGGCCGCTGATGCGCCTGCTGACCCGCTGGGTCAATGGTCGCGAATCCCTCGCGGCGGCGGTGCTGACGGTGGGCTGGATGTTGCTGGTGGCGGTGCCTCTGGTGTGGCTGGGGTTCAACCTGGCCGATCATGTACGCGATGCCACGGCGTTCATCAGGGACGTGCAGGTCGATGGCCTGCCCGATGCCCCGGCCTGGCTGGGCGGCTTGCGGCTGGTGGGTGGGCGGTTGGTCGCTATCTGGAACAGCGTCGACCAGCAGGGGGCGGCGATGATGGTATCCATCAAGCCGTATCTGGGGCAGGTCGGCAACTGGCTGCTGGCCCGCAGCAAGCAGATTGGCGGGGGCATGCTCGAGCTGACCCTGAGCATCGTGTTCGTGTTCTTTTTCTATCGCGACGGTCCGCGCCTGGCGGCGTTTGTCCACGGCCTGCTCGAGCGCCTGATCGGCGGCCGTGCCGGTTACTACATCGAGCTGGTGGCCGGTACGGTGCAACGGGTGGTCAACGGCGTGATCGGTACCGCCGCCGCCCAGGCCTTGCTCGCACTGATCGGCTTCCTGATCGCTGGAGTACCGGGTGCGCTGGTGCTGGGCATCGCCACCTTCCTGCTCAGCCTGATTCCCAGGGGGCCGCCGCTGGTGTGGATCCCCGCAACGGCCTGGCTGGTGTGGAAGGGCGAATATGGTATGGCGATATTCCTCGGCATCTGGGGCACGTTCATCATCAGCGGCGTGGACAACGTGCTCAAACCCTACCTGATCAGCCGTGGTGGAAACCTGCCATTGGTCATTGTGTTGCTAGGGGTGTTCGGTGGCTTGATCGCCTTTGGTTTCATCGGCCTGTTCATCGGCCCGACGCTGCTGGCGGTGGCGTATAGCCTGCTGACGGATTGGAGCAAGAGCCAGGCGCGGTAAGCCGAAGGGCAACGCACTGTAGGAGCTGCCGAAGGCTGCGATCTTTTGATCGGAATTTTTGCTCAGGCTGACGGCGGCGGACGATAACTGGCTGGCGTGTTGCCCGGATGTCCTGAATGTATCGACTTGGACACAAAAGGCACTGTTGTCGGGGCGTAGTGATGATTTACCGATCATCGGGTCCCGCACGGGCGCTGGTTCCGCTACAATGCGCGCCGATTTCGACTTGCCTGAGAGCCCGCTCATGTCCGCCTGCCAGACGCCTATCATCGTCGCCCTGGATTTCCCCACCCGTGACGCCGCCCTGAAGCTGGCCGACCAGTTGGACCCCAAGCTCTGCCGGGTCAAAGTCGGCAAGGAACTGTTCACCAGCTGCGCGTCGGAAATCGTCGGCACCCTGCGTGACAAGGGGTTCGAGGTGTTCCTCGACCTGAAATTCCACGATATCCCCAACACCACCGCCATGGCCGTCAAGGCTGCCGCTGAGATGGGCGTATGGATGGTCAATGTGCACTGTTCCGGCGGCCTGCGCATGATGGCGGCTTGCCGTGAAGTGCTGGATCAACGCAGCGGCCCGAAACCGTTGCTGATCGGCGTGACCGTGCTGACCAGCATGGAACGTGAGGACCTGGCGGGGATCGGCCTGGACATCGAGCCTCAGGAGCAGGTGTTGCGCCTGGCGGCGCTGGCCGCGAAGGCCGGCATGGACGGTCTGGTCTGCTCGGCCCTGGAAGCCAGTGCCTTGAAAGCGGCGCACCCGTCGCTGCAATTGGTCACCCCGGGTATCCGTCCGGCGGGCAGCGCCCAGGACGATCAACGCCGCATCCTGACCCCGCGCCAGGCACTGGACGCCGGTTCCGATGATCTGGTGATCGGCCGTCCCATCAGCCAGGCGGCGGATCCGGCCAAGGCCCTGGCGGCGGTCGTGGCCGAACTGGCCTGATCCCGCACCGAAACCAATGTGGGAGCGAGCCTGCTCGCGATGAGGCCGTGTCAGTCGACATCCCTGTCAACTGACAGACCGCTATCGCGAGCAGGCTCGCTCCCACAGGTTTTTGGATCGTGACCGGTCAGACCTTGAGGACGAGTTTTCCGAAGTTCTTCCCGCTGAACAATTTGGTCAGCGTCTCGGGAAATGTTTCCAGCCCTTCAACGATGTCTTCCTTGCTCTTGAGCTGCCCCTTGGCCATCCAGCCGGCCATTTCCTGGCCGGCGGCGGCGAACTGGGCGGCGTAGTCCATGACCACAAAGCCTTCCATACGCGCTCGGTTCACCAGCAGAGACAGGTAGTTGGCGGGGCCTTTCACCGCTTCCTTGTTGTTGTACTGGCTGATGGCGCCACAAATCACCACGCGGGCCTTGAGGTTCAAGCGGCTGAGCACGGCATCCAGGATGTCGCCGCCAACGTTGTCGAAATACACATCGACGCCTTTGGGGCATTCGCGTTTGAGGCCGGCCTGGACGTCTTCGCTCTTGTAATCGATGGCACCGTCGAAGCCCAGCTCATCGATCAGGAACTTGCATTTGTCGGCGCCACCGGCGATGCCCACCACGCGACAGCCTTTGATCTTGGCAATCTGCCCGGCGATGCTGCCCACCGCACCGGCGGCACCCGACAGCACCACGGTCTCACCAGCCTTGGGGGCGCCGACGTCCAGTAGCGCAAAGTAAGCGGTCATGCCCGTCATGCCCAAGGCGGACAAGTAACGCGGCAGCGGCGCCAGTTTCGGATCGACCTTGTAGAAACCTCTTGGCTCGCCAAGGAAATAATCCTGCACGCCCAGTGCGCCATTGACGTAGTCCCCGACCGCAAAGCCTGGATTGTTCAAGGCAATCACCTGGCCCACGCCCAGCGCACGCATCACTTCACCGATGCCCACCGGCGGGATATAGGACTTGCCCTCGTTCATCCAGCCACGCATGGCCGGGTCCAGGGACAGGTATTCGTTTTTCACCAGGATCTGACCGGCCGCCGGTTCGCCGACCGGTACTTGCTGATAAGTGAAGGTCTCGCGGGTCGCGGCGCCCACCGGGCGTTTGGCGAGCAGGAACTGGCGATTGGTCTGGGCAGTCATGGTGGGTACTCGAGATGAAATGAAGCTTTGTTGATAGCCCTTCGAAGCGCTTGCCGCAAGGTTTGCCGGAGTAGCGAATGCAGGCCGATACAACCCGGTGATAATGCCGCCAGTGCTGTTATCACTGGTGTCCATGCATGCCCAACCGGCATCTGGATAGTGCTGCTGCGCGGTGCTTGGCTGTGGCTACACTGGCGCCACCCTGCATCCTTCAAGGAATTGACCATGAGCATGACGTTTTCCGGACAAGTCGCCGTAGTTACCGGTGCCGCCGCGGGTATCGGTCGCGCCACCGCCCGCGCGTTCGCCACTGAAGGCCTGAAAGTCGTGGTGGCCGACCTGGATGTGGCGGGTGGCGAGGGCACGGTGCAGTTGATTCGCGAAGCAGGCGGCGAGTCGGTATTCGTGCGCTGCGACGTGACATTGGAAAGCGACGTGCAGAACCTGATGAACGAAGTGATCAGCACTTACGGTCGTCTCGATTACGCCTTCAACAACGCCGGGATCGAGATCGAGAAGGGCAAGCTGGCCGACGGCACACTCGACGAGTTCGACGCGATCATGGGCGTCAATGTGAAGGGCGTCTGGCTGTGCATGAAATACCAATTGCCGCTGCTGCTGGCCCAGGGCGGCGGTGCCATCGTCAACACCGCCTCGGTAGCCGGCCTGGGCGCCGCGCCGAAAATGAGCATCTATGCGGCCTCCAAGCATGCCGTGATCGGCCTGACCAAATCGGCCGCCATCGAATACGCCAAGAAGAAGATCCGCGTGAACGCGGTCTGCCCGGCAGTGATCGACACCGACATGTTCCGCCGTGCCTATGAGGCTGACCCGAAGAAGGGCGAGTTCGCCAACGCCATGCACCCGGTAGGACGTATCGGCAAGGTCGAGGAAATCGCCAGTGCCGTGCTGTACTTGTGCAGCGATGGCGCAGCCTTCACCACTGGCCATTCGCTGGCGGTCGACGGTGGTGTCACGGCCTTCTGAGGGCGGTGGGTTGTAGGAAAAAGCCCGCACTTGCTGCGGGCTTTTTCTTGGGTGGCTGGAAATTCCCTGGATCGGCACCGTCAATGTGTTTCAAGGCGTGAGAATCGGCCTTTTTGGCGACGTTGTCGTACATCGTCCGGCGGCACCCTGTGCTTAACTGCCATCGGGAACCGACTGTTTCTGGAAATAAAACAATCGCTTAGGAGCTTGGTTACTCATGGAGTTGAGAATCGACCGGCAGGCCCTGGTGCCTGTCGTGCAGCAAATTGTCGACGCGCTGGCCGGCTGGATTCGACAGGCTGGGGTGCAACCGGGGACTCGTCTGCCCTCCATCCGCCAATTGGCGAGGGAAAATCTGCTCAGCCAGTCCAGCGTCAATGAAGCGTGTGAACGCCTGGTTGCCCAAGGGATATTGGCCTCGCGCCATGGCTCGGGGTTTTTCGTCGCATCGCCTTCTTCGATCAGGCCTGGATCCTACGGCAAGGGCGTGCTGGATGAGGTGCGGTGTCCCCGGGCCGATTCAGCCGACAATGTGCAGTGGGAACTGAGGTTGGGCAGTGGCGGATTGCCCGAACGTTGGCGTGAAAGCGATGACCTGGCCTACGCGATCCGCCAGGTCTCCCGCACCGACATGGCGGGGCTGTTCAACTACAGTACGCCGCTGGGGTTGCCCGCCTTGCGTGAACAACTGTCCAGGCGGCTGAAGCAGCTCAATATCAACGTGGATGAAAACCTCATCCTGACGACGACGGGGGCGACCCATGGCCTGGACCTGATCGTGCGGACACTGCTGCGGCCGGGGTGTTGCGTGGTGGTGGAAAGTCCCGGCTATTCGAATCTGTTCGAGCTGCTCAGGCTCCATGGGATCGACATGATCGAGTTGCCCAGGACACCCCGGGGCCCGGATGTCGATGCGTTGCAAGCGTTGTTGGCGACTCATCGGCCCAGCGCCTTGTTCATCAACAGCGCGTGTCACAACCCGACCGGCAGTTGCCTGGCGCCGGCCGTGGCCCAGCGGTTACTGCAACTGACCCGAAAGCACGCCGTGCTGGTCATCGAAGACGACGTCTATGCCGACTTCCAGAGCACGACGCGGACCCGCTTGGCCGCGTTGGATGCCGACGTTCTTTACGTGGGCAGCTTCTCGAAAACCCTGACCAGCTCCTTGAGAGTCGGGTTCGTGGTGGCCGGGGCTGCAATCATCGAGCGTCTGAGCAAGGTCAAGGAGGTCACCAGCATGGGCGGGTCGCGGTTCTGCGAAACGGTTGTCGCCAGCCTGTTGGCCAACGGCGCCTATCGCAAGCTGGTCCAGCGCCAGCGGCAACGCCTGGCTACCGATATGGCGGCGGTGCTCCAGGTACTGGAAGACGCCGATTGGACCGTCTTCGGCAAGCCGGCCGGCGGGCTGTTTATCTGGGCGCGTCCGCCCATGTGCGACTACGCTGGATTAC
>Ga0157373_10002883_pt1 | contig 13006 bp, 13 predicted proteins | sample C65metaG_FD_113460 | JGI IMG/M metagenome (GOLD analysis project Ga0157373, IMG submission 113460) | Corn rhizosphere microbial communities from Kellogg Biological Station, Michigan, USA - C6-5 metaG | ecosystem: Host-associated > Plants > Roots > Rhizosphere > Soil | place: USA: Michigan... | reverse complement strand
TTGTCAGTCTGGAGACGAGTACTGACGCGGCATTACCGCGCACGGCTCTGGATTCGTGGTATTGCCTAGTAACCCAGGTAGTCAGTGTAGTCATCGGGCACAACCGTCATCGAGCTGGTCGCATCCCCGGTCGTTAGGGCGTTGAACGCCAACAGGATTGCATCGCTGATAAGCACGCCATCACTGATGAGCACGCCATCGCTGATAAGCACGCCGTCGCTGATAAGCACGCCATCGCTGATGAGCACGCCGTTTCCAAGCAGAAACGCGACGTCGCAGAACGACTGGCCTTCGCTCATCGTCGAGCCGTTGCTCGTGAGAAGCGTGTCAGAGATGAGCACTCCAGTTGAAAACATCGTCGTATCGCTGATCAAAACACCATCGCTAATCAACACCCCATCACTAATCAACACCCCATCGCTGATCAGAACACCATCGCCGATCATGACGCCGTCACCAAGCAACACACCCTTCGCGTACACGCGCTGGTATTGATTAATCAGTGCCGCGCCGGTTGCAAAGGTTTGACCAACGATTGCTCCCTGCGCCCATTTGAAGGTGAAAACGCCACCCTGGGACGTGATGCTTGTGTGCGGTGCTGGTGCTGGACCAGTCAGCAAAGGAGATCCGAGTGCAGTGGAGCTGTTGATAGTGGTGCGAACAAGCTTTGCAAGACGAACAGCGCCGTCGATGTTCAGTTCGCCCGCTCCCTGTTCCAGCATATTAAAGTTGGGAAGCTGTTGGGCGGTGTACATCAACAGGGTCTTAAGCAGGTTGGGGGTGAGAGTCGGATTGGCTTCGAACATCAGCGCCGCAGTACCGGCGACGAGTGGCGCAGCCATCGACGTTCCGCTCAGCATCATCTGCTTGCGCGTGGCAACGCTGCTGACGCCGGCGTCGAGTGCAGGGTTCTGCGACAAAAGGAAATTGTTTGGCGACTCTGCAAAGATCGTTTTGTTACCGGGTGCTGAAATCTCCGGTTTGATCACGTGGTCGTAGTGTCTGATGCCACTTTCGTCAACCCACGAGCTGCGCGTTGGTCCACGCGAGCTGTAGGTGGCGATTGAATCGTCGTCTCTTTGATCGGTTCCTTTGGTATCAACTGCGCCAACGGTGATTGCGGAAGGCTCGTTGCCTGGCGAATGAATGTGGCCGTAGAGCTTCTGGCCTTCGCTGTTCTTTCCGTTGTTACCGGCGGCCGCAACCACCACGATGCCACGGTCGACGAGTGCACGTGTGGCAACGCAGAGCGGATCGAACAAGTAAGAATTAACAGCCGGCATGCCCAGGCTGAGATTGGCGACGCGCACGTTGTACGCGGAACCATTGCTCATCAACCAGTCGAACGCCGCGAGAACGTTAGACACCGAGCCGGTGCCTCGCGAATTCAAAACACGCAGGTTTAGAATCTTCGCGCGCGGAGCAATGCCGATGTACTCACCTCTTGCAACAACTCCGTTGCCCGCGGCTGCGGCGGCAACGTGAGTTCCGTGACCGTATGGATCGTCAGTACGGCCTTCGCCGGTGAAATCGATATTGACGACGATTCGTGATTGACCAGTCTGACTGTCGGTGAAAGATGTGTGCGCGCCGTAGATGCCGGAGTCGAGAATCGCGATTCCGATTCCGTTTCCGTCGAGTGCGCCGTCAGTGCTCATTGAGCGGACGTTGTCTGCGGCGGAGGTGTGAGCAACGTGACCACCAAGCGTCATTACTTCGCTATCGATTGAGATGAAAGCAACTTCAGGAAAAGTAGATAAAGCATCGACCACGCGGCCGGGCAATTCGAGGGCAAAAGAGTTGAGGTGGGTGAAATGTCTACGGATCTTGACGCCGTTTGCGGCCAACAGTGCATTGAGTTGACCAGTCGGCTTTTGATTAAGTTGAACGATTACTTTTACTTGCGCTTCGCTGGTCTTGCTGCGGAGCAGGTCACCGAGGTCGGAGGCTACCTTGTTTGGCTTCTGGGTCCCCTGCGTCGGGCCTTTACCTTTCGCGGAAACGCTCGTCAGCAGGTGGCCGCCGAGGAGGGTTGGTCCTAACGACAGGGCCGTCAATAGGGCCAGCGCCAGATAGCGTTTTGTTTTGTGGCTCGATGTCAACTTAATCATCTCCGTGAACGTTGAGGTTTTGCCGGGCCGGACAGCAAACCGGCGAAACCCCATGTGCAGGGATCGTGCCAAATCCGCGAAGATGACTCAGATCGTTCTGGTCCAACAACTTACGCGAATTCGGTCGAAAGTGAGAGTAGCCTTTGACCGTGACCGATCTACTCAGATTGACTGCTCGGCCAATTCACTTTGATAGAATCCGCCCATGCTGCCGGAAGAGATCGAGGTTTACCGGGATCGCATGTGGAGACGCGATCCTGAGAATCGTGTCGAAGACGTTTTCGCGGCTGAACGCTTCATCGAAGACGTTGGTTTTTGCGAAGCATTGACCGACTCACGGCGGCCTGGACCGTCGCTTTATGTCGCTGTTTGTGGCCGTCGCGACGCCCACATGCCTCGTAACGTCCAGAAAGATCCGGAGAGCAGCCTGGCGTGGACCATCAAGGACGACGTGATGCGGCGCGGCCGGTGTTTTTATGGGAAAGTGCTGCGCGGGCGCTCTACGTTCATTGCGCCGCGGTTAATTCCGTTCTTTAACTCGTTGTGGGGAATCCCTCCGAGAATGGAGAAAAAGGTTCTTTCACCGGATTCGCTGACGATTCTGAAGATCATGCGAAGTGAGTGGGAAATGGCGACACGCGACCTGCGCGAGGCCAGCGGCATTGCCGAGCGCGCTCGTTTTGACAAGGCAATGACTCAGCTTCAAAAGGGCCTGAAGATAATTCCGAGTGAAGTGCTGTACGAGCCAACGTTTACCTACATCTGGTCGATTCCGGAAGCTCGTTTTCCTGAACAACTGAAAGAAAATGTGAAAAGGGAAGACGCGCTGAAGGAGATTGCGCGCGCGTATCTGACGGGCGCCGGGATGACCTTGCGCAGGGAACTTGCGCGGGTTACGGGTCTCAATGCACCTGAAGCAGGTTTAGGAAACTGGGCATTGGTGGATGAGGGTTTTGCGCAACGACTGGCGCCCGGCGTTTATAAAATCCATAATTTATCTGTGTAATCTGTGGCTACTGCTGAGGTAGCCGTTTCAGACCTTCATCAACAGTCGCTTCTCGAAGCGCCTGTTGTTCGAGTTGTTCGAGCTCGAGCACCAACGGCAGTTGATCGGTTGCACGCCCGAGACGTTGCATCATCTGATCTGTTTCGCCATGGCTCAGTTTTCGGCTCGCCGTCGCTTCAATAACCTGCAATCTCGTCTTTGCCTTGGCCAGGTGCTCACTGGCCTGCCGCCGCACTTGATCCAACCGGTCGCGGTCGTCCGTCAGTTCCTTTTGAAGCGCTTGTGATTCGGGTGTCCGGACGGTTCGTGCGCGGTTGAGCTGCCTTTCGACCTTCAGCATTTCCCGTTTTGAGCGCGAAATAACGCGAGATGCGGTAAGGCGGTTGGCAAGTGTTTCCATGTAGGCATCGGCCAGAACCGGATTACTTCGCTCGATTTCCGCCAACGCTTTCCGCTCCGCAGACGTCAATTCTGAACGGAACCATACAACCTCATTCGCCGCGATTCCATCCGATGCTAACCGGTCTCGCAATTTTGAGAGCCATCTCCGGCGGTAAACCAGGAGAATGGCGGCAATCACCACCCCCAAAGCGAACCCGAAGGTCAGCGAGAGACCGGCCAGCAGTAAGTAAACCGCAGCCGATTCTGTGGTTGAGGACATCAGAAAAAGTACCAGTAAAACCAGCGGAACCGGGATCGAGGCCGCCGGCACCGCGATCCACGGGGCAATTTTCAGCAGGCTCGACGTCCTTGCATCTTTGTCTGAGAGTTTGCCTGGTAACTGTTTCATGGCGCCGTTCGTCTAATCAAGTGTTCGGGATCTTAGCTCATGCGGCAGGTGTCTGTATAATGTCCGCCAAGTAAAGGAATGAAGCGATGAAGACGCTCCGACGATTCCAACCTATTCTATTCCAGCTATTCCTGGCATTGGGCTTTGCCGTGGCGAGCGAGCCTGCTTTCGGACAGCAACAAAGCATCAACGGAGCAGCCGCTTCCGGTACTCCGGGACGTCCTGTCACCATTCCGGTTACGATAAAAGTAAACGACAAGACCGAAGTACAAACAGAATTACAAAACATCGATCTGGCAGTCAGCGAGGACGGCCAACCACAGACCGTCATTTCCGTTAGAGGCTACGGAAACTCACCTGTCACGCTCGCCATTTTGATTCAGGAAGACGTCGTTCCGTCAGTCGGAACAGAGATCAAGTCGCTGGCGGATTTCATCAGAGCCTTACCGAAAGGATCGAGAGTGATGGTTGGATACCTGCGAACAGGAAGTCTGCAGGTGAAACAAAGATTCACGACCGATCTCGAAAAGGCTGCGAAGGCTTTGCGTCCGCCGAGCGGCTTTGCCAGTGCGGGTCCTTATAATCCGTACGTCGAAGTTATCGAAGCGTTGAAGAAGTTTGATTCGCAACCGTTGGGCCGTCGCGCGATCTTGCTCGTGTCTGACGGTCTCGACATTTCGCGCGGTGTTGATTCTTCGTCGCCGACTCAAAGTATCGATTTGCAGCGCGCAGTAAACGAATCGCAACGTCGCGCGGTCGCGATTTACGGTTTCTACGCACCGACGCAGGCTGCAGTCGCTAACCCGTTGTTGAGTGCGAACGCTCAGAGCTCGTTGCTGCGTTTGTCGAACGAGACTGGCGGTCTCGCATTCTTCCAGGGCACAGGCGCGCCTGTGAGTTTCGAACCGTTCATTCGCGAGCTTGATGTTTCACTCGATAAACAAGCGGCGCTGACGTATCTCTCGACTCACCTCGACAAGGGATTCCATCGGATCGAGATCAAATCTTCGACACCTGGTGTGAAGGTCGCGTACCCTTCGGGCTATGTGAGGTAAAGCTACTGAACTGTTGCGGCGAGTAACGAGCCGCGATGGTCGCTCGCAATGGCCCAACCATCCGCAAGCTGTCCGATCATTCCGTGGAAGTGAATCTCGCTGCCGCTCAGTACCACGAGCACATCACCTGCGTGATACTGCGGATCGGCGAGTCGAAACCGAATCACCGTCGCCTGCCCGTTCTTCTGTTCCAGAGTTTCAAATTGAAAAGTATCAGCGTCTGCTACGTAAGTCTGAGAGTTATTTGCTACGCGTTGCTCATCAGGCATTGGAAATCCTTCTTCGTTTTGGTGATCTTGTGGCGGAACTTAAGGTGATGGGGCGGCTAGTGGGACTCGAACCCACGACCTCTTGATCCACAATCAAGCGTTCTAACCTACTGAACTATAGCCGCCATATTTGGTTGTGGTGCCCCCGGCAGGACTCGAACCTGCGGCCCTCTGCTTAGCTTCCAGCATCAGGCTTTCCCTGACCGCCCGTCAAAGCTGGGGTTGCTGGCTGGACTATATCTTGGACATCACAGTCCCGGCCCGTATAGTCTCTGAGGATCCCTGTCATCAGACAGGTTTCCTGCGGATTACCCAATCCTCGAGGATTGTTACTTGGACCACACTTGGATCGAAGTACCTGAGGCTCTCAGGGCGTTCCCGCATACAGGGCCGTCCACTCAATGGGTTCCCATGCCGCACTTCCCCATTAAGGCTCCAACAAGGCAGATGCTCTATCCGCTGAGCTACAGGGGCACTTTTCAATGGCTGTCGCATGTTAGCACGTCGAAGACTGGTGTCAACCGCGCTGCGACTGGTGAAACTGCTAACAAAAAGAGATCGCCCACAGCGGGCGATCTCTTTTGAATTACTTGAGAGATTACGCTTTAAGCGGCGCGAGTGTGTTCCTTTGTTTCAGCAAACACGCGACGACCGTTAAGCGCATCGTCGATGATCTCGCGCACTGCCGAAGTTTCCGGATTAACGTCCATTCGGTCGCATGCTTTCAAGTGTCTGACGATACCCTCAGTAGCTATCTCGAGAGCGACGCCGTTCAGCTTTGAAAAGCGCCGTGCCTGTATATGATCGATCCTCATAAGCCGCTCATGCAGCGGCAAGTGTGTATCAAAAGTCACGATTGCCTCTACTCCTCCAATTAATAATCTACCGGTGCCAAATGTATGAACTATAGATGCTTAACCAGCCCCCTTGGATGCAGCCTCCGACCCCAAGACAAAGCTTTGGATTCGGGGTAAAACCCCAAACACAAAGGTTCGCTCATAAGCATTTGCCGCAGGGGTGTTCAGCGAAACGTCGGATTATATCGAACGAGGCGACGGTCGTAAACAATTTTCTTTTGGAAGTGAGTAGGGGTTCCTAAGTGGTGGAAAGGCGAGATTTACGGACAACGGCGCCGCCCAGATACCCGTAAGGTGGTTTGGGACGGCGCCGATGGTGAAAAATAATAGTGCCCGAGCGTTTACTTTTTTGGAAGCACGGTATCTTTCATTGCCTTGCCAACTCGAAACTTCAACGTTGTTTTTGCGGGAATCTGAATGGTTTCACCGGTCGCCGGGTTTCGACCTTCACGAGCTTTTCGCTCCGATTTCACGAGTTTTCCGAATCCTGGAAGAACGAACTCTCCATTTGATTTGACTTCGCGTGCGGCGAGAGTGGACAGTTCTTCGAAGAACTCCTTAACTTGTGCTCGCTTCATTCCTGTGGAATCAGAGAAGTGGTTGATTACTTCCGATTGAGTCATGCGCTTCTTGCCTGTCGCGGCTTTGGTCGCCATAGTCTGGTGTGACACCTCCAACGAGAACTAGAATTAAAAATCGGTCGCACACTCATATATCACACTCAAGCGGCAAAGTCTTCAATAAAAACCAGCATTTCACTAGGTTTTTTGAGGTTTACGGCTGGCCGGGTGAGCTTCCGCCCGCGACTCGTATCCGCGGTAGGGTCAGACGGAGTAGCTGGAGACACGCACCTGCTACGGTTTCATTTTTTCCTCGAACCGCTTTGTGCTGACGGGCAGGTTGGGCGCCGCTTCGAAATCAGGTTCGCCCAGAACTACTTGAATCGCCTCATGAACGGTCTTGCTTCGCGGCCCACCGGTGACCATTCTCAACGGGTAGCCCTGAAGAGCCGGACACATGTAAGTGTCGGAATACTCTCCGGTCGCGTTGTTTTCCCAGTGAATACGATAAGTCCTGTAGCCCAGGATTGTTTCTTCTCCGGCGTAGCCCGGTTGAATTGGCCACACTACATCGGCGAGGGGTCTGGCGGAGGATCCTGATAAGTACTCCAATTTTTGGTTCTTCTCATCAACTGCGAATACCCCGCGACCTGGTTCACCGTAGCCGATATCTATTCTCCCGTATCTGTATGAAGTCTGTACCTTCCAGCTGCCGTCTGCTTTCTGCTGACGAATCTTAGTCGCAGAAAGAAACGGCGCGCGATCCGATGGATAGGCAGTTTGCGTGATATATAACGTGAAGCCTTGCAGCGGCGGTTTTGCCGTACTTCCTCGCATCCCCACTAGAAGACTCGCTGACGCCATACAGAGTACGAGAAAAGAAGCCCACAGAATGCTCTTGAGTTTCACACTCCCTCCATTTCATGTATAGGTACAACCGCCTACGTAGCACTTCTTGAAATAAAAGGTTCCAAAACCACCGCGCACACATGATCCAAACTCGAAATAACAACAATGGTTCGCAATTAGGTTGCAATTAGGAAACGTGCCACCTGACGTGCCGCAGCCCAACGTATTCCATTCGCAGCCAGAATCTATAACGTCCCAAACGCCACATCGGGCATCCGATTGACATTGCGCAAACGCTACATGATTAAATGAAAACGCGACGATTAAGAGGACAGCGCCAACAAACTTGAGCATGGAGGTGAGTCTCCTTTCACGGCAAACGTCAAGGCGGATGGGAGGATTAGACCGGCGGAACCTTACGCCCCAACTGCTGCGCTGTCAATTGGGAATTTTGGGACACAGATAGATCCTGGCGCGGCAATAGCCTGAGGTTTTCCTTACGCAAGCAATCCTTGATACAAATACTACTTTTCGTAGAGCTTTCGTTGTAAGGCTTGGGCCCCTCCCCAATTTTGGCGCACGTATGTCTCCGCACGAATATCGCACCAGAAGCTGCAGCTCGCATCGTGTGAAGGTCTCACCGCAGTACTTGGCCCCTGAAAAAGACGCCGTCCATCTGGAATACTTCTCTAGTCCGTCGATCGGACCACGCCTCTTCGATAGCACACAGCCGAAACCCTAACCCGTAAAGGTAGTCCAACATCTCAAACATTGACGGTTCTTCGTGGTAACACGGCGAGACTGACAACTCGACGCGCAGTCCAACTATTCTAGGCATGGTTTCGCGGGCGCCTTCCAGCACTTTGCGCTCGTAGCCCTGCACGTCCAGTTTCAGAAAAAGCCGATCACCCGTCGGGTAATGTTCAAGTGCCTTATGGTCTACCGTGGAGATGCGAACGCGCTCGCGATCGACGTATTCGAGTTCGGGTGCGCACTCCCACATCGTTCCCTTTTTCTCGAGGAACGAACTCGCTCCGCCGTGGCCCCCGGAGACGTTAATTGCCAGCTCGCCCTCCGCGTCGGCAAGCGCAATGTTCTCAGTCGTCCAGAGCGGATCTGCATCGGCCTGCTGAGCTAGCATTTTGTAATACCGCTCGACCGGTTCGAAGGAGACGATGCTGCCTTTAAACCCCAGGTTGCGGAAGTAGCGGCCTGACACTCCGGCATTGGCCCCGATGTCAAAGATAGTCTCGACGGAGTAGAGTCGCAGGAGTTCCCCGAGGTCGTGTGTAGGGTCGTAGCGTCGGAGGTTGATCCCGAAAGGGACGAGGATTGTCTTTAAGAGAGATTTCATCAAAACCTCGTAACTTTGAGGAGCTTCTTTATACGCTTTCACATTAAGAAGAAGCAATCAACACGACTCAAAACTGCGACCAACGATTAACGCGGTCAATGGCACTCAGCACACGCGACTTCTTACTTCCTCAGCCTTGCCATGATCTGCTGATACTCCGGATCGTCACGAAGAGAATCAAATGCTTTATTAGCGGTGATCATGGCCGCATCGGAAAAGCCTTTCTCAACTGCAGTGTTTAGAGACTGCAAAGACTTCTTCTTCTCGCGATTGGCAGCGTAGGCCCATGCAAGGTAGAAGAACGCGCCGGGTCGATCAGGATTGACTTCGGTCGCCAGTTTCAGAGGCTTGATGGAATCGGAGTAATTCTTGCCCGTTTGTAGGAGACCGATGCCTTGCTCAATCAGGCCTACGAATAAACCATCTAACACGCGACGAGCGACTCTGCGCTGAGTGGAGTCTTCAGATGCTTTTGACTGCTTTCGCAAATCGGTGAGAATTTTCTGCAGCAGGGTCCCAGAATCAAACGCTTCTTCGCTTTGGTTAACCGGAGCTCCGCCATCACGGCCGGCAATCAAAGAATTTAGCCGACTCTCCAACTCTCGTTGTTTTCTAATTTGCGCTTGCTCTTCGCGGATTCCGGCTTTCAATTCGCGGCTGTCAGCGAGTTGATTTACCTTCGTTTCAATCTCCGCAACGTCTCGTAGTCCTTTGAAGCTCTGGGCCATGTCGAGATACAGCTGATACGCTTCATTGTGTTTCTTCGCTTCCTCGAGTGTTCTTGCGTCATTAAGGATCTGTTGCCACTTTGCGTTTATAAAGTCATCGTCGCGCGCCCGCTTGCCGGCCGTTATTGCATGCAATTCCATCCATTCAACTGCTGCAGTAGCGATTGAAACCGGCGGCCATTCGTGACGACCATCAAACATCTGAACGCGATGGCTGATGCCTGCCTTGGTTAGTGGTTCGTCGAGGCTCTTGAGTTCGGGATAGTTAAAGTCATCGAAGCCAGCTGCACCAAAGAAGACAAAATGCATCTCTGGCGACGGAGCAAGATCGAGGGGAAACCCCGCGCCGTTGGCTATTATTCCGGCCAGGCATTTGCAGCCTACTGCGATGCTGACGGCCACTCGTGCGCCACCCGAAAAACCGGTCGCGTACATACGCTCATCGTCGATTGCGAAACGCTGATGACTGTCCGTCGTCATCGCATTCCACGCATTCACGACAACCCTCCATGGACCATTGCGTGAATTGTTCGAGCCAAGCACGATCCAGCCGTACTTCTCCGCTGCTTCCTTAAAACGCTCGACCGGCACGCGGCCCCGCGCGCCCGGATCGAACGCGTATAGCACCGGCCACTTCCGATCCGGCGTGTAATTCGATGGAAGATAGAGCGCGTAACTTTGCGACGAGTCGTTGAGCGCTTCAATTCTGTCAACGATCTGGCCTCTTGGAATCGAGTCGGTTTGTGTGATTGCGAGGGCGGTTGAGTGGGCGAGTAAGACGACCATCACACTCGAGCGCACACATGAAGAAATAATCATCGCCGTTCGTTACCGCACTAGAATCGCGAAACGATGAACAGGCTGCCACCGATCGCAATCAGGTCTTCGAGCAAAGCAATGTTGAATCTGGCTGGCGCAGGGATCTTACGAGCCGAGCGCGAACCTGATAGCCGCCGTTCGATGTTTGTCGAGCCGCGCTTTATAAGTCCATTTTGCCACGGTCTGGATGACAGGGTGCAAGGGTGAGCTCCCACATTGTCCTTCAAAGCCGAGTGGCTGCTCAAAGGGATCGTAAAATCGCAGGCCCCATCCATTTCATCCGTGCCCTGGAGTCATAGAGTCAGTGGCCCTACCGCCTCAATGTCGCACGCCGGCGAACTTGTGTTGTCGTCCAATCAACACGATCGTTTCGAACAAACCCGGTGGGAATCGTTCGAGGCGGACGCACTCGTTGGATTGTCAGGGGAACCTCCACGAGGTTGTACCCTCGGTGAGACAATGTGGAAAAGGATTTGTCAGCAGTGAATTACTGATTATGTTGGTCGGGGCGAGAGGATTCGAACCTCCGCCCTCTCGGTCCCAAATCACAGGTTCGGCAAAAAGTTAAGTCTTTGCCATTTCGAAAGTTGCAGCCACCACGAGTTTATTAGGGTTTTGCGGTTCTTTCCCATTCGTTATCAGTCTGCGCGGTGCTATGAATTCTGTTCACAAATTGGCCACACGTGACATTTTGTTTGCGCACATTTCTTGGAAGCGGACACTCGATAGATTATTCTTTTCCTCCAGCTACGGGCCATGCTTCCTGTAGGATTTCCTTAGATCTAAATGGAAGTGCGTCTAACAAACACTTGAGACGCTTAACAACTCCCTCATCCTTATTAATTAATCGTGCCGCTTTAAAAGCTTTAATAGCATCGAGTCTGCGATCAACCTGTTCGCAGAGGCTAAGCCCACATAAAGCGAGACCTTTGATATCCAAGGCGCTGTAATTTTGGGTGTTTTGGATTAATCTTTCGTTTGCTTTCGTTAGAGCAGACGTAAACGCTTCTTGAGCCTTAGCCTCGTCATTCTGTCGCAGGGCGATTATCCCGAGAAGTGCAAGAACTTTGTAGTTATTTGATGGTATATCGAATCGTTGGGCGGCCTCGATAGAAGATCGCGCAGCATTCAAATCACCCGAGAAGAGATAGGCCTGAGCGAGATAAGTATTGCTATAACTGCCAGCATACGGGTCATCCGAATCTTCACCGATCTTCCGGCTTGCCAGAGCAAGCTCTATAGCTTCCTGATAACGACCCTCATAAGAGAAAACATTGGCTAATCTGCGTAGCTGAGCACTCTCTCCACTGCTCTGGGTCTCGCGGGCAATCTCCAGCGCCGCATTATAGTACTCAATAGCCTTAGCTATATGATCAAGATTGTGATAGCAATCACCTAACAAACCCAGAGTGTTACCTTCACCCGTGCGTCTTCCGATTTCGCGGTAGATTGTTAGTGCTTGCTCATATAAATCTATACCCCGAGGAGTTTTGCCGAAACCTACATAGCAGTTGCCTAAACTTGAGAGTCCTTCGGCTTCTCCGTTTCGATTCCCTATCTCGCGGTGAATATCCAGTGCTTTTTCGTAGTGCTCTTGCGCCCGAGAAATTTGACCTAATTGAGCATAGCAGTCTCCCAGTCCACCAAGATGATTGGCCTCCCAATGGCGATCGAACGACTCTTCTCTGCTGATGAGCAATGCTTCTTCATATAGTTTAATCGCCCGATCGATCTGACCCAGGGATAGGTAACAGCTAGCTACGTTATGTGATTGCCCTTCCTCCAAATGGCGATTATGGATTAACCGCGCGATGCCTAACCCTTCTTCATGATAGTCCTTTGCGCGACTTGTTTGGCCCAGACTTTGATAATAAATACCTAAGTGCCCGAGAACGCCTCCTTCTCCTGTACGGTCGCCGATTCTGCGGATAACTTCTAAGGCCTTTTCAGCGTACTCAATAGCTCGCCTTGTTTGACCTAAATACTCATAACAAAGACCCAGATGACCAAGACATGCACGCTCACCCCAGGAATCCATATCTATTCGAAAGAGGTCTAACGCCTGTTCGAAAAGACCTATTGCTTCCCGGTACCTCCCCATTCCGTTATAAGCCAAACCTAATGTATTCATGCTCCAAGCTTTGAGATTCGAGTCAGTAATTTGATCCAATACTCGCTCATACATTTCGACAGCGAGATGCGAGTGTCCCCACAGTAGTAAGTATTTAAGGCCAATGTCATAGAGAATCATTGCAGCAGTATCGTAGTCTTCTCCTTCATAACGTAAATCAAACTCCGCGAGTTGTGGCGCGAGGTCTGCGATATTCTTCCAGCTCGAGCGGGCAATCCGAAGTTTCGCAAAATAATCCGCAGCTCTGGCTAACAGAGCGTACTGTGTAAACTGGGGAGCGTGTGTTGAATACCGGTCCGATACCGATCCCCTCTCCACCCGTGTTAGAGCATAGGCGCGATCTATCGGATGCAGGTAATAACGATCAGCCTCTTTACGAGCAAACTGCATCTGTACGAGGCGCTTCAATACGGGGGTACTATCTAAACCAGCCAGGTAAAGTTGAAGCAAGTAATTGACAGCTGTGGGAGTCACGGG
>Ga0157373_10002880_pt1 | contig 13012 bp, 10 predicted proteins | sample C65metaG_FD_113460 | JGI IMG/M metagenome (GOLD analysis project Ga0157373, IMG submission 113460) | Corn rhizosphere microbial communities from Kellogg Biological Station, Michigan, USA - C6-5 metaG | ecosystem: Host-associated > Plants > Roots > Rhizosphere > Soil | place: USA: Michigan... | reverse complement strand
GATCAATCAGGCGTGTGGCTCCGGGCTCAAAGCCATCATCCTCGCAGCACAGGAAATAATGTTGGGCCGCGCCGACGCCGTTCTCGCCGGCGGCACAGAAAGCATGTCGCGCGTTCCATATTTCGCCGAAGGCGCACGCTGGGGCGCGCGCATGGGCAACGCACAACTCGTCGACGGAATGTATCGCGACGGCTTCAGCGATCCACTTTCAGGACTGCTGATGGGCCAAACCGCCGAGAAGCTCGCGCGACAGTATGAGATCTCGAGAGACGAGCAGGACCAGTTTGCGTTGCGATCGCAGCAGAAGGCACAGGCGGCAATCGAGTCAGGCAGATTCAAAGATGAAACGATGCCACTCGAAGTCAGCGGTAAAAAAGGCGAGACTACAAACTTCAATCGCGACGAGCATTGTCGCGCAGGGACCACGCTTCAGGATCTCGCGAAACTCCCGCCGGTGTTCTACAAAGAGGGCACTGTAACCGCCGGCAACTCGTCCGGAATTACTGACGGCGCCGCCGCCGTCGTGGTGCTCAGTGAAGAAGGATTGAACCGATTCGGCACGACTCCCCAGGCGCGCATTGTCGATTACGAGATCTGCGGCGTGGCGCCGGACATCATGGGCATTGGTCCAGTGCCCGCTGTTCGCAAACTGCTCGAACGACAAAAGATCACGCTTTCAAAGATCGACCTGATCGAACTGAACGAAGCGTTTGCAGCGCAAGTGATCGCGTGTGATCGCGAGCTCGGTTTCGATCCCGAGCGACTAAACGTGAACGGCGGCGCTATCGCATTGGGCCATCCGATCGGCTGCACTGGAGTTCGCATCACTACGACGCTGCTGTACGAAATGAAAAAGCGCGATGCGAAGCTCGGCATGGCAACGTTGTGTGTTAGCGGCGGCATGGGACTCGCACTGTTGCTGGAACGCGTATGAAGAGGCGATCGCTTTGTTGTTTGCTCGCGCTACTTTTGATTGGCGCATGTAAGTCTCAAAGCGAACCGGCCGCGACTGACGCTGCTGCGACCGAAACCGTCGTCTCCTCAACTCCTCCTTTCAAAACAAGAGAGCCCGATCGTTACCAGGCGACGAGAACACTCACAATCGTCAACCCGGACGGCACAACTGTAGTGACAAAAACCTCGATTGCCAGAGATGGCGACAGCCGGCGAAATGAATCTGAAACGTCGACGAAAAGGGTCGCTTACCTCGATCTCCCCGAAGGAAAGTTCGTATTGCTGCTGGACGAAAAGGTCTACGCGGATCTCGCGTCTGAAATTGAAGATCCAACCGGTGAAGACGACGAGATCACTCCCGAGCATTTGCTGCACGACAACGCCGGTACGACCAGCTACCAGAATCTCGGCAAGGAAATGGTCGCAGGCCGAAACTCAAACAAGTACAGGACCATTGTTAACAGTTCCACATCCGGAAACGTCAGCCATAGTGAGACCTTGATCTGGATTGATGAAGCCTTGAATATACCCATTCGATCGGAGACGACATCCGCTGACGGCACGCGCATCACGATGGAACTTTCAAACGTGTCGCAGGAGGTTGATAAAAGTCTTTTTCAGCTTCCGAACGATTATGAAAAGATTGCATTCAGCAAACTTCGGAAGCGGCTGGCAGCTACTGAATAAACAGCCAACCTCTATGTCGAATTCCGGCATCGGAGAGCTTTACATACTCCCATTTGAACTAATCTCAAATCCTTCAGCAGAAAGGCAGTAGGTAGTGAAAAGCAAACTTTTGAACCTTGCAGTGATTCTCCTGGCAATCACGACCGGCCTGGTGGTCGAGGGCCGCGCACAAACGCGCAATCGAAACACCGCGCGCCCGGCGGCGCCGAATCTGATGTCCTCACTTCCGGACTCGGACGCGGTGGCCCAGGTCAAGGTGAAACAACTCTTGAATGAAGCGATGCCTCGAATGCTCGCCAACAATCCGACGAAACTCAGCGAGATAAACGCAAGTATCGACAAGTTTAAGGATCGCACTGGTCTCGACCCGCGCATGTTTCAACAGCTCGCGCTCGGCGTACGGTTCACGTATCCCACCGAAGGCGTGACGAAAGCGCAGACGGTTGCGCTCGCAAATGGAAGCTTTAGCGCAGCGGCGATGATGGCGGCAGGTCGGGTCGCGTCGAATGGAAAGTATCGCGAAGAGAAGTATCGCGATAAGACGATTTACATTTTCACGCTCAACGAAAACATAAAGCTACTCGGCGTATTTGACGTGACGATTGGCGAGCTTGCGGCTGCGCCGCTCGACACCAACACGCTCGCGCTCGGCGATCCGGCGGGTGTTCGCGCTGCGATCGACGTGCCTCGCAATCGCAAAAACGCTAACGCCGAATTGATTGCGCTCGCGAACCACGATCCGAATGCCATCATCGGATTTGGCGCAAACATGTCAGAGCAGTTGGTGGAAAACCTCGATATCGGCAATGCTCCTATCGCTAGCGATTTGAAGGCGCTTCGTCAGGTGTATGGATCAGTTGGCACGACTACGACAGACCTGCAGTTGTTTCTTGCCGCTCGAGCCGTAAACGCTACCGCGGCGAAGAGCCTAAGCGACACGCTCGAAGGATTGAAGATATTCGGTGCGGCTATGGTCGGTCGTTTGTCGGGAGCAAAAGGAGTTCTGGCGAAGAGTGCTTTGTCGAATATGAAGATTGTTGCTGACGCGAACGAGTTGCAGATTCGCACGTCAGTGGCCCAGGCTGAGATTGGACCACTGTTCGGGATTTGATCTATCGAGTACTAACGAGCAAAACAAGTTTTCCCGCAAAGACGCAAAGGACGCAAAGAGACACTTCTTCTTTGCGTCCTTTGCGTCTTTGCGGGAAAGTTTACTGCTGCGGGAAGTTCAAACCGCCCGGCAAAATCGGCTCTGCGGCTGCGTCCATCTCATCCAGTTGCGCCAATACCGCCGGATATATTTCGATCTTCCCGTCCTTCTTCATGCGTTGCTGTACGGCGGCAACGTAGTCTTCAAATACCTGGTTCTGACGTTCAGTAATCATCGACTGCTTCAACGAGTCGCGTTGAGCCGCCATCCCGGTCATGTCCGCGTCATGTTTCGTCGTAACGCCAACGATCACCCACTTGTCATCAACCTTGATCGGCGACTTGCTTAACTCGCCGGACTTCAGGGTATAGATCACATCGTCGAGCGCCGTGTGCGTGCCGGCTTTGCCGAGTGCCGACCCCAGCTTGAATCCCTCTTCGAGGCCGGATTCGTATCCTTCCTTTTCGCCCGCGGCCTTGATCGCGTCTGGTCCACTAAGGCTCGCAGCGAGATCTTTCGCTCTCTGTTCCAGCTGCTCCTTCGCTCGTTGCTGCTTGATGTTTTCGGCAACTTTCGTCTTCACCTCATCAAACTCAGGAATGCGCGGCTCCTTCTTCTCGAGCAGCATCGGAATAGCAAAACCACCTTTGATACCCGTCACGTCGCCGATGTCATTCGCATTGTTGAGCGGTTCAAGCGCTTGCTCAAACTGCTGGTTGCTGCCGATGTTAGGAACGTCATCGCCTGGCTTGACGAAACCAGTCTCGCGAACCATGTCAGCGGGCGTCATGTTTGCCTCGGCAGCAAATTCCTGCGCGACCTTCTGCGGATCCTTCGTCTCCTTCAAACGCGCATGCGCTTTCTGTGCAACCTGGAACGCGGCGCCATATCCGCGACGATTGCGCAACGAGACCAACAACTCCTGCTTCGCTTCTTCGAAAGTCTTGGGGACACTCTCGCCGCGACGCAGGATGTACCAGTTGCCACCGTAGCGAATCGGAATGTCGGAAATCTGGCCCACCGTCATGTCGGCTGCGCGATCGTACAGACCGTTAGGCTTGTTATCGTTCTTCTTGAAAGGTCTTTCGAGGAAACCGCCGTTTCGTGCGGTCGTCGGGTCTTCAGAATTCCCTTTGGCGGCGTCAGAAAATGCCTGCTCGCTTGTCGTTCCGTCTTTGCCGGTGAGTTTAGCAATCAGGTCCTTGGCCTTTTGCTCAACCTGTTGATCGAGATCTTTTCGCGCGACTTTCAAAAGGATCTGCTGGATCTTTATGCCTGCTTCCTTGTGTTCAGGTTTGAGCGTGTCATACTCGGCTTTCAAATCTGCCTCCGGAATCTGAAGCTTCGCGCCTACCTTTTCAGTGTCCACAAAAACGTAACGGACTCTCCTCTGCGGCTCGAGATAACGGTAGTCAGTCTTGTGACTCTCGAAATAACTTCGCAGCTCTTCATCGCTGGGTTGAATCTTCTCCGCGAGTTTGTCAGCCGATACGACAACGTAGCCGACATCAAAAGAGGTGTTGCGGCGTTTGTATTCTTCCTCAACCTCCCCATCCGAAACACTCACGCTGGAGGATACAAACGCGCGGAGCTTTTCCTGCGCGATGTCAGCGCGAATGTCGTCTTCAAACTTCGCGATATCGCCATACCGCGCTCTTATCGACTCTTTGTATTTCTCGACACCGACAAACTGTCCTGACGCGTCGGAAAACTGTTTTCGAATTTTTTCCGCCAACTCCGCGTCGCTCGCTGCAAGACCGAGTCGCGCAGCTTCCTGGGAGATCACGTACTTACTGATCAAGCCCTCGAGAAAACGCTTGTTGCCGCCGAGTTGGGCCAGGTTCATGCGGCCGCCAAACATTTGCGAGTAGTTCTCTCGAATGCGTGCGACGTCGGCGACGGTGATGCTCTGTGAGCCGACTTTCGCGACAACTTCGGTGTTGCGAATGGGTTCGATTTTGCTGGCTGAGCGACCGGGGGCGTAGAAAACGATCAAGCTGACGGCCAATAAAACCGCAAATAAGAGAATTACGATATTTCGAGTTCTTTTAAGGCGTCCTAATTGTTTGAGCATTGTTTATTACCTTTCAGAAACCGCGAATTGTAAGGGAGAGGCTCTGATAGCTGCAACTGCCAATAGGGTGGTCATGCCGAGGGTGACAAAGAACTAAGTACAAAGCACTAAGTTCAAACCTCCGTTTGCTCCATGCTGAAGCTGATGCTATTTTACCCTCCTTCATGGACGCAGTAAGCGGCTCAAATTGGTTGTGGATAGGATTCAGTATCTTCATCATCACCATGCTGAGCCTCGATCTCGGGCTCTTCAACCGCCGAGCTCACACAATCAAATACAGAGAAGCATGGATCTGGAGCGCCGTTTGGGTGACGCTCGCACTGATCTTTGCCGGGGTCGTCTTCCATTACCAGGGCTCTCAGCGTGGTTTAGAGTTTCTGACCGGCTACCTCATCGAGCTGTCGCTGTCCGTCGATAATCTATTCGTTTTCCTGCTGATCTTCTCGTATTTCAAGGTGCCGGCGAAGTTCCAGCACCGTGTGCTGTTCTGGGGCGTCATGGGTGCTTTGTTTATGCGTTTGACAATGATCTTTGTGGGCGCGGCGCTGATCAATCGCTTCCATTGGATCATTTACATCTTCGGCGCTTTCCTTGTTTACACCGGCATCAAGATGTTCTGGCACGAGGACACCGACATGCGGCCGGACCAGATGCCGGTCGTCCGCGCCGTGACGAGGTTCCTGCCGATTACGCGTCATTACGAAGAAGAGAAGTTCTTCACGAAGGTTAACGGCAAAAGAACCGGAACGCTGCTGTTGCTCGTCCTGATCGTGGTAGAGGTGACTGACCTCGTCTTCGCCGTCGACTCGATTCCGGCGATCTTTGCGATTACCACGAACACATTCATCGTCTACACGTCAAACGTCTTCGCCATCCTGGGTCTGCGTTCGATGTATTTCCTGCTGGCAGGCGTGGTTGAGAAGTTTCGCTTCCTGCGGATCGGCCTGGCAATAGTCCTCACGTTCATCGGCGTAAAGATGTTGCTGGGCGTTGTAGGGGTAAACATTCCCATCAAAGGCTCGCTCGTGTTCGTCGCGCTGGTGCTGGTTGGCTCTGTCGTAGCGTCGCTTTTGGTACCGGCTCGGCCCGATGCGGCCCAGATCGAGGTCGATCTCCCACCCGATTTCGAGAATTAGGCCAGCTTTGCACGAAAAGTCTCCTATCCGACTTCTTCTCTGTGTCTCTGTGCCTCTGTGGTTAATGAATTGTTCGTAAAAACAACCACAGAGACACAGAGGCACAGAGGTTGGACAGAGAAATCAGACTTTTCGTGCAAGGCCAATTAGGCCACAAAAACGCACAAAAAAGGTTCAAATTTTTAAACATGCTTGAACCGGCCTTCCTTCGTGTGCTAAATTCCTAAGCCGGTAGTGTTGCTGCCCGGAATTGCCTTTGGACTCACACCTGACTAGGTTTCCCTAACCGAACTATTCCAATGGTTGCTAATCGAACCAGTCGCTTTGCCTTTGATTGGTGGATTATTCAGAAGCGTTTCGTCTATCTGATGGTCGCCATTTTCGTCCTCTTCTGCCTCGGCGCCGGCGCCGCCGTGTACGTCTGGAAGTACGGAAACCCCTTCAAAAACATAGCCGAAGTGAAGCAATCGGCCGGCGCCCGCTTCATTTCGTTTGAAGGTGACGTGCGCGTTATCCGGGCCGCGACCCGCGAGAATATCCCCGCCAACGGCGACACCGAGCTTTTTCCCGGTGACACCATCCAGACCCAGGCGAACGGCCGCGCTCGCATCGGCCTCGCCGACGGCTCGACCCTGCTGGTCAAACCAAACAGTACGATAATCGTCCGCAATAACTCGCGCGACGACGACGGCAAGAGAACAAACGTCCACGTTCGTGTCGACAGCGGTCAGTTGTCAGTCCGAACTGAGCAACAGACTGACGGCACGACAAACGTCGTCGAAACACCCAAGACAAAGAACACGATGGGTGAGAAGACGAACGCGAGTTTCGGTGTCAGCGCTGAAGGAACTGAAGAAATCCGCGTCGCCACCGGTGCGATCGAAACTACCAACGGCGCAGGCGAAAAGGCTTCCATCCGTGGTGGCGAATACGTTTCGGTAAACAACTCCGGGCGGATCTCGCCGGCGCAGAAGTTACTCGACGTCCCGCAACCTGCGAAGCCACAGGATCTTGAAAAAGTTTTCGTCGGATCGAATGGCGCGGCAAGCGTTGCGTTGAAGTGGCAGCGCCCGCAAACAGGAACGCCCGCTTACTATCGTGTTGAAGTTGCAACTTCGCCGTTCTTCGTCGCCGATGGAAAAGTCATCGAACGAGATCAACTGGTCGCGACTGAATTCGGAGCGAACGATCTTCGCCCCGGCGTGTATTTCTGGCGTGCCCGCGCAACCGCCGCCAGCGGGCAGGTCAGTGATTGGAGTGACCCGCTGAAGTTCTTCGTTGCGACGCGCGGCACCGGCTCGCACGTTGCCGTCGCAAATCTCAGTGCTGAACTTCTGGGTGGCAATATTTATCTAATTCGCGGGAAGGCCGAACCCGGCACGACGATTCGCGTCAGTGGCCGCGAGACGATTGCGGCAGCCAATGGTGAGTTTCAGATTCAGGTGACGGCTTCCGGATCGACAAAAGAATTGACGCTCGAAGGTCAGGACTCACAGGGAAACAGCAGTCAATACAAGGTTTCACTTTCAGGGCGCGCCGCGCGCGGCAGGGCTTGAGAATGGCTAGTCACGTAATCCTACTGACAGACGCGCACGAAGCACCGGCGTACGAGTTGATCGAATCGCTGCGTGCTGCGGGTGTAAAAACTCTGATCGAGGGATTGCGCGAAATCGAAGTCGAGAAAGCACTGGCCCAACAGCAGAAGCGCGAAGGAGTGCGCGATTCGGAGGGGCCACCGCCGTTGGCTGTGCTCTACGAAGTTGTGCCTGGCGCTGACATGGTCGAACTGCACACCGCGATCGATCATGCGAAGGCGTTTTGGCCGGGCGCGCCGCTCGTTGCGTGCCGGCGACAAACGAATGGTTATCAAAGCCACAACCTGCGCAGTCTCGATGCGAAGACTCTCAAACGGCTAGGCTTTCTCGCAGTCGCCGACAAAGCAGCACAGATTCCCGCGGTGCTGCGCGAGATTGAAGGTCACGGTGGTTCAGGTGAGTTACGGCTTCCCGAGACGATCCAATTCCCCGTCGAAGCTGAGGCTTCCTCGCTGCCGTCGAAAATTAAGTTCAGCGATCTGCGCGCCGCTTTCGAGCTCGTCTCATCATTGCACTTCAGCGGAGATCAGAACGGCGCCGCGAACACAGCACTTGCCGGTCTACAGGAACTGATTCGCGCCGATCGTTGGGCCGTCTACCTCTTTTCGGAAACTAAAGGCCTCGAAGGCGCAACACTCGAAGCAGTTGCAGTTAGAAAGGCCGGTGATGAGGAATCAAAACACCACGACGAGTGGACGAGCGCCGAACCGGATCTTCCGCTCGGTTCGGAAACGAAAGCGGCAAAGCGTGCTGCGGCTGGAATGGGAAGCATCAAGAGGAAGGAACGCGGAAAGTTTGTCGTCGCCGTTCCGTTGATCTGTGGCGAGCGAATACTCGGCGTGATCGAAGGTATTCGTGAAGGCGCCGGCTCCCGCGCGTTCAAAAAACCCGACGTTAAGCTGCTCGATTCACTTTCACTGCCAATCGCCTCTGCGCTTGCAAACTCCGTCCGAATTGCAGAAGCCGAAAGACTTTCCCAAACCGACGACCTGACCAAGCTCCATAATGCACGATACTTGCGCCAGTTCCTGTTGAACGAGATCAGGCGCGCTCGCCGTTACGGCTCGAGCGTGGCGGCACTGTTTCTCGACCTCGACGACTTCAAACAGATCAACGACGTACACGGCCACCTCGTCGGCTCCCACGTGCTGATGGAAATGGCTGCAGTCATCCTCTCCTCGATTCGCGACACGGACGCCGTCGCTCGATACGGCGGCGACGAATTCGTCATCGTTTTACCCGACACGGGAACTGAGCTCGCGGGCCAGGTTGCGGAACGCATTCGCCACAAGATAAACCGTCACAACTTCACCGGTGGACGGCGTCTACAGCTCTCGCTGACGGCGAGTTTTGGTGTGGCGGCGTTTCCGAAGCACGCTTCGTCTCCTCAACAGCTCATCGCGTGTGCGGATACGGCCATGTACGAGGCAAAAGCGGCGAATAAGAACTGCGTACGATTTGCGGCTGACCTGGTGACCAAAAAATCTGCGTAATCTTTGTTTACGGCTTGCTCATTCAAGGTGTATCTTAGGATTTCGGACGTGTTTGGGCGACTGTTACCGCCGATCCCACCCGAAGTTCCATTCTACAACCACGGGAAGTGAATCACTTTAGATGGCTTTCAAATCTATTTTTAGTCTGTTTTCAAGCGACCTTGCTATAGATCTTGGGACGGCAAACACGCTCGTTTATGCGAAAGGACGCGGCATCGTCGTCTCGGAACCGTCGATCGTTGCGATTAATAAAGTAACTAACCAGGTTGAAGCTGTTGGACGTGACGCGAAAGACATGTTGGGCCGTACGCCCGGCAACATCGTCGCCATTCGGCCCATGAAGGACGGCGTGATCGCCAACTTCGAAGTCACGGAAAAGATGCTTCAGCACTTCATACGCAAGGCCCATAACGGAAAAACCTGGGTTAGCCCGCGCGTCGTGATCGGTATCCCTTCGGAGATAACGCAGGTCGAGCGACGCGCCGTGGAAGACTCGGCATATCGTGCGAAGGCGTCGGAAGTTTATCTCGTGGAAGAGGCGATGGCCGCTGCAATCGGCGCAGGGTTGCCGATTACCGAGCCGCATGGAAACATGGTAGTCGATATTGGCGGCGGCACCACCGATATCGCAGTCATCAGTTTGAGCGGAATCGTCTACTCGCGCGCCGTGCGCGTGGCCGGCAACGAGATGGATGAAGCGATCATCCAGTACATCAAGAGGAAGTACAACTTGCTGATCGGTGAACGAACCGCCGAAGCGATCAAGATCGAACTCGGCTCGGCTTATCCGCTTGATGAACCACTGTCGTACGAGGTGCGCGGTCGCAACCTCATCGAAGGAATTCCGAAGACGATCACGATCACCGACGAGGAAATACGCGAGGCCCTGGCGGACTCAATCGCCACGATCATCAACGCAGTGCGCGTCGCACTGGAACGCACCCCGCCCGAACTCTCAGCAGACATCGTCGAGCGCGGCATCGTTCTGACTGGCGGTGGCGCACTGCTCAAGAACCTCGACAAACGACTTTCAATCGAAACCGGATTGCCGGTTTCGCTGGCAGATGACCCACTTGCTTCGGTCGTGTTGGGAACCGGAAAAATGTTGTCGGATTTCGATCTCCTCAAGCGCGTGAAGTGGGAGAATACGATGACGAGCGGAATGTAGGGGCGGTGGGGCTTTGGTCTTTGTACTTTGCCGAAGACCCGAGATCAAAGTACTAAATACCAAGTACCAAGCACTAAGTACCAAGACCAAAAACCAAAGTTGTTTTAACGACGTGGCTTCGGTTCGCACACAAAAAGAGATTCGACAGCGAGCTCCCATCTGGCTCGTGACGCTGCTTGTTGCAAATCTCATCATCATGGCAGTTGACGCGCGCGACGCCGACGGTGGCCATAAAATCCTGCGGGTCTGGACCCAGACCTTCGCTTCGCCACTCCAGAGCGCTTCGTCAAAAGCCAGCGGCGCAACCAGCGGCTTCTTCGACCAGATCTGGAACTTCCGCAGCACTGCACAACAAAACGAACAACTTAAAGAGCGTTTGACGCAGGTTGAGCAGGAACTCAATCTCGCGCGCCAGGCAGCCGCCGAGAACGAGCGCCTTAAGGCATTGCTGCATCTCAACGAACAGGTGCAGATACAGTCAGTGCCCGCGCGCGTTATTGCGCGAGATCCTTCCGTGTGGTTCAACACCATCACGATCAACCGCGGTAGCAGCGAGGGCGTCGCCGTCAACATGCCCGTCGTTACCGGCGGCGGTATTGTTGGACGGATCATCAGCGTCAGCCCGTGGTCGTCGCAGGTGATGCTGATTACTGATGAAAAAGCAGGAGCTGGAGCAGTCGTCGGGCAGCTTGGACAATCGGGCGCGCTGGGCTCCGTGCGAGGGCGTGCGGATTTTGGTGTTTCGTTGATAGAGATGCGTTACGTTTCTGGTCTCGAGAAAGTAGAAGTCGGCGACTCCGTGATGACAACCGGTCAGGACGGAATCTATCCGGCTGGTTTGAACGTCGGCAAAGTGGTTGACGTGAAGTCAGGCACTGCTACGCAAGCGCACCAGATTCTGATTCAACCCGGTGCTCAGTTAGACCATCTCGAGGAAGTGGCCGTTCTGCTTTATCACCCCCCACCGCGCTCCGTCCCCGAACAGCCTTCGACTGCTGAGAGATCCAGGAGATGATGTTATTGCCGACGCGGCAATTCTGATATGTCGCAGCTTAAGATTGCCGTAGTATTATTAGTCTCGATCCTGCTACAGCTTTCGCTGCGCAAGATCTGGCAACCTCTCTCCTATATCGACTTTCCCCTCGTAATTGTTGTTTACATCGCCTTGCAACGCGACGCCTGGCAGGCGTTGCTGGTCGGCACGCTCGCCGGCTTGATTATTGACGCTGCGAGCGGGGGTTTGATCGGCGCGGGTGGATTTTCGAAAACTCTGACGGCTTACGTGATCTATTTCGCGGCCACGAAGATAAACCTCGAGAATCCGCTGCTCAGAATCCCGGTGCTTGCCGCCGGCTCGGTACTGGATTCCGCGATTTACGTGTTCTGGCACCGGGCGCTCGGATATCCGCCGGCCGTTCCTTTTGTACAGACGATGTCTTATAAACTAATAGCGACGACAGTGGCCGGCACGCTGGTGCTTTACATGCTGGACGCGCTCGTCGCAGAGAGGTCGGCACAGCGGCGACAGTTCGCAACGCGCCGGCGCGTGGCACGCCGGTCGACAGGACCGTTGAGGAGAAGATAATCCTGAAAAATTTTGTAAATCCTGTCAAAATACAAATCGGCATTAAGCCATGAAGTTCGAAGATACATCTCAAAACCTCCGCTCTCGGTTGCGCTTCATCCAGGTTCTGGTCGTGCTGCTGCTCAGCGCGCTGTGCGTGCGGCTGTATGTGCTTCAGGTGGTGCGTGGTCAACGGTACGCGGAGATTGCCGAGAATCAGCGTCGACGGCGACTGCCGATCCCTGCGCCCCGCGGGCTCATTCTCGATCGCGAAGGCCGCGTGCTCGTCGATTCGCGTCCGATTTACAACGTGATCATGTCGCGCGAGGACGTGAAGGGTAAAGATCTGAATTCGTTGGCCGATCCGCTGGCGGAAGGTCTGTCGCTCGATAAAGACATCCTGCGCGAGTATTTCGACATGGTCAAAACGCAGCCGGCGTTTGAGACGATCGTCGTGAAACAAGATGCACAGCCGGGCGACATCGCGTGGGTCGAAGCACATAACTACGAATACCCGGAGCTGCGTGTTGAAAAACAACCGCAGCGCACTTACCCAACAAACGGTTCACTTGCTCACGTCCTTGGTTACGTCGGTGAAATCAGTCCGGAACAACTCAGCAAACAAGTTTATAAAGATAAAGGTCTCAAGCCCGGCGACATCATCGGCCTGAGTGGTATCGAACAGATTTATGACGATTACCTGCGCGGCCGTGACGGGTATCGCGAAGTGGTGGTTGATAGTCGCGGGCGCATTCAGGACGAGATCGAGATCGTCGATCCGACACCTGGTCGCGATCTGGTCACCACGATCGATTTGGATTTACAAAAAGCCGCCGAAGAACAACTGCAAAATTCTGCGACGCAGCGCGGCGTAATCATTGCGGCGGATCCCAATAACGGTGAGATCCTGGCGCTGGCTTCGGCGCCGAGTTTTGACCCAAACCTGTTCTCGCAACGCATTTTGACGAAGGAAGGAAAAGCCGAGTATGCAGCGCTGTTGAATGATCCGCATACGCCGCTGCTCAATCGCGCGGTCCAGAGTCGCCAACCGCCGGGTTCGACGTGGAAGATCCCGATGGCCATTGCCGGGCTGAAGCAGGGAGCGATCACGCTCGACCACTCGAATCTGGTGTGTGGCGGCGGCATCACGATCGGTAACAAATTTACGCGTTGCATGGGCAATCATGGGTC
>Ga0157373_10002878_pt1 | contig 13024 bp, 15 predicted proteins | sample C65metaG_FD_113460 | JGI IMG/M metagenome (GOLD analysis project Ga0157373, IMG submission 113460) | Corn rhizosphere microbial communities from Kellogg Biological Station, Michigan, USA - C6-5 metaG | ecosystem: Host-associated > Plants > Roots > Rhizosphere > Soil | place: USA: Michigan... | reverse complement strand
CTTCATTTAGCAATTACAGGTAATGCTTACTATTTTTTTCACCTTTTCCGGCGGTGAAAGTACAGAAACAAGAGCCAGGGCCGGCCAACGGATCTGGCAATAAATCCTTCTTTCCTTTGAAAAAATCGTAAGCTGTTTTTTAAATATGATTGGGTTCACCTGTTACTGAACCATCAGTTTCTCCCATCTGCTCATCAAGGCCCCGCTCTGCACTTTGCCGGGAGCTGGCCGAATGTTGTTTCAGAATATCGCTGTCATCTTTACGATAATAATCGTTTAAGTTAATCCGCTCTTTTGGTTTGTTTTCATTTCGCTCATGCGGATTATTATTATCTCTGTTCATAGTCTGGTGTTTTGATTCAAAAAAATTGCTGAAGGTCTGCCTTATTAAACCAAAAACATGCCGCTGTTGAGATTTTAATGATAAGAATTTATGAATGTTAAATGGCAGTGGTTGCTTTCTGAAAATTATTGCAGGAATCAATTTCTTTTTAAATCTTCCTTTCTTTTTTAAAATCTCACGAACTTGCCGCAAACCAATCAAATGATCGAGATCTTAAAACAATCATGGCCCTGGTATGTTGGCGGTGTGCTTATTGGGCTCATGGTTCCGGCTTTGTTAATAGCAGGCAATAAAACCTTCGGTGTGTCGGCTTCGTTAAGAGATATATGTGCCGCATGTATTCCAGCAAAAATTCCCTTTTTAGACTATGACTGGAAGAAGGAATCATGGAATTTATTTTTTGCTTTTGGTATTGTTATCGGCGGATTTATTGGAGGTTATCTATTGGGCGATCCGCAGCCTGAAAAAATTTCGTCAGCCACCATTCATGCACTTGAACAAAACGGGATGCATTTCAATAAAGGATTTGTACCGGACGATATTTTCAACTGGCCGTATTTAGCTACGCTGCCCGGTTTCATCATCATTGTTATTGGCGGATTTTTGGTTGGATTCGGAACACGATACGCCGGTGGCTGTACTTCCGGCCATGGCATTATGGGACTTTCCACTTTTCAATGGCCCTCACTTATTGCCGTGGCTTCTTTTTTCATCGGCGGAATTATCAGCGCTACCTGGCTTTTACCTTTCATTTTAAATCTTGGCAAATGAGAAACGTAAAATATCTTTTATTGGGAACCTTGTTTGGAATTATTCTTTGTAAAGTGCAGGCGGTTTCGTGGTGGCGTATGCAGGAAATGTTTCGCTTCGATGGATTTTATATGTATGGATTGTTTGTAACCGCTATTCCAACCGGAATGCTGTCCGTATGGCTGATCAAAAAATTCAACATTAAAACTGCTGATGGCGAACCGATCATTATTCCAAAGAAAAAATTCAATTGGGGTTATGTCATCGGCGGATTTTTGTTTGGTATTGGATGGGCCTTTTCAGGGGCATGTCCCGGGCCTCTGCTGGCTTTGATCGGTGCGGGAAAATTTGTGGTGGTGGTTGTTTTTATCAGCGCTTTATTAGGTACTTTAGTGTATAGCTGGCTGAGGCCAAGGCTGCCTCATTAGTGACGGAGAATTTTTTAACCATACATCAGTCGTTGATGTTGCCTGTTCAAAGCAGTATCTCAATTGCTCATCTTTATTAACCATGACTAAGAAAGCCCTTTCCCTTACGGAATTTATCGACCTGCCGCAGGAACTTCAGTTTGAAGTTTTACATAAGCACGGCGTGTATGTAGGTAAGCGTAAAGCTGATAAGCAAACTATTGTATTGTTTCAGCTTCACGGTTTTTATGTAGAAGTATATTACAGGCAATACCGGAAAATAATTGATCATGTTATTACTTCTGATAATGCGGATATATTACAGCCTTATCTTGATCAAATTAATGTAAGAGGCCTGAATGATAATAATGAAAAAAACAGGTAGAGATTTTTCCTATTTGTAATTACATTTTATCCATATTTGTAAACATAAGCCACCGTAACATGACTCAATCCTTGCCGCCTAAAAGCCTGGTGCTCTATGCAGACGACGACCCGGAGGATATTGAATTGGTAAGCGAAGCTTTCCAGTCGTACGCTCAAAACGTTGAACTGCTTACCTTTTCTGATGGAATTGAATTGCTCAATTTTATTGAAACTGTTGATCCGTTTCATGTTTCTCCCTGTCTTTTTATTCTCGATATTAACATGCCTCGCTTAAATGGGAAAGAAACATTGAGACGATTAAGAAGGATCGAAAGTTTTGCTGAAGTTCCTGCTGTATTATTTTCCACATCAAGCCTGCCTGCCGATGCTGCTTTCGCAAAAAATCTTAATGCAGGTTTTGTTACCAAACCTTTGCATACTCACCAAGTGCATTTAATTATCGACGAGATCATTGACCACTGTTCTGACGAAGTAAAAAAGAACATCCGGCGAAAAAACCGGAACGGTAATTAAATCCGCGATCCGTTAGGAATTAATTTGAGGAATGAGCGATCATTCCTTTTTTATTTCGTAACGGCCACTTCCGTATTTATTTAAAAACACTTAACAATTTCCGCTAAAACTTTTAATCAGGTGCACAGTCTCATATTCACTCTGAAACATTACGGAGCATATTAAAATCAATAAAACATGAAAAAACTTTTACCCGTTCTTGGATTTACATTTTTAATGGCAGCTTGTAATACCATGCCTGACCAGAAGAATGAAGCAGGCCCATCTGCACAACAAACATTATCTCAACCCGATACTGCAGGAATAGCCGCCTTTAATGCCTGGAAGGCACAAAACGAATTAGCGAGTGTGAATGCTTACCAACAAACACAGCAAACGCAAGCCGCTCCTGAAAAAACCAGAACAATTGTAAAATACGTACCAGTTAAACAATCTGCCTCATCAAAACCTGTCACAAAAACAAGCACATCATCGAACTCAGCTTCAAGTCCTGAGCCTACAAATTCAGAAAGTTCAGTTGGGGGTGGAACAGGTTCGGCAGATAATGGATCAGGGGAAACAGCCCAGGTTGAAAAGAAAGAAGGATGGAGCAAGGCTGCTAAAGGTGCAGTGATCGGTGGTGTTGCCGGCGCAGCTGGTGGTGCTATCCTTAACAAAAAGAATCGTGTTGCCGGTGCCGTTATCGGTGGTGTGATTGGAGCGGCAGGTGGTTATGGCATTGGCCGCAACATGGATAAAAAAGATGGCCGCATCGACTATTCCACCATTATGAATTAAAACCTTTTGAAAACTAAATATGCACAAGAAGCCATGCCACTGCGTGGCTTCTTCTATTTTATAGAAGATTTAGCCTTAGAAAATACCTCCGTCAAATGATGTGTTCTTTGAATTGGTTCAATTTTATTTTGCTTTCTTTTTTTTATGATGTAGTAAGTAGTTAATGCCGCAGCCGCTGCTACCAACCCTGCTATAATTGACTTCGTTTTCATATTTTTTTGGATTAAAAAATCAATTGCTATGCCATCGGAATTGCATGAGAAACAATCATCTCTAAATTCGATGAAATAAGCCATGAGCTTGCTTTACAGAGGATTTTCATAAAGTTTTCTTAGTGTTCTTTTGTTTCTTTTATTACACGGATTTTTCTTCGGAAATTTGTAACTCCAATAACCGGAAAACCCCCAATAACCATGAAAAAACACCTCTTCCTCCTGACACTTGTTGTGTCCCTGTCTCTCGTATTGTTCTCATTCGCCAAGGTTAATAATTCATCAGAGTTAATAGCCTCTGTTAAGGACAGTATTTTAACAGACTCTTCAGCGCTTGATGAAGTGTCAGTAAGTGAAAAATTATATACTGATTTGCATCTGCAGGATGCAGGCCTGTCAAAAGAGACGGTTGAGTATGCTGTAACAGGTTATCAGAAACTGGTAGATAGCGGCCTTGTTAATAAGGATCAGTATTTAACAATAGTTGATTTCAGCCAGTCATCCCGCGAGAAGCGTTTTTACATCATTGATATGAAAAATGATACGCTTGCATGGAACACGTATGTGGCTCACGGAAAAAACAGCGGGGTAGATATGGCAAAGAGCTTTTCCAATGCTTTTAATTCCAACAAAAGCAGCCTGGGCTTTTATGTTACTAAATCAACCTACAATGGCAAGCATGGTTTGTCTCTGCGTATAAAAGGATTGGAACAGGGTTTTAATGACAATGCGGAAGCAAGAGGAGTTGTCGTTCATGGAGCTGCCTATGTAAATGCAGGCCGTGTGCACAGCGGGTATATGGGACGTAGCCAGGGTTGTCCTGCTTTGCCCCAAAACGAATATGCACAGGTGATCAATATAATTAAAGACGGATCAGTAATGTTCATTTACAATCCTTCTGAAGACTATTTGCAATCCTCTACTTTGTTGGACTAAGCCGGAAATCATAATATATACTGATAATGGTCATGGTAATTACACCATGACCATTTTAGTTTCGTAATCAAATTCAATATTCAAGGGAAAAGATGTCTGCTATATATGGCTCAAAATTTGCGCCGGTTGCAGTAGATCTTTTCTTCACTTAAACGATGTTTGCCATGAAAAGAGTTATCCTCGCTGCTGTATTTGTAGTAGCACTCAGCGGATTTGCAGCAGCTCAATCTACTTCCGCAAAACCGGCAACGAAAAAGAGTCAAACGGCTACGGTAAAGAAAGGTTCAACAGCTAAGCCCGTCACTAAAAAAACAGTTCTGAAACAAGAGACTTCCGCAAATGCAAAAACGGAAACTGTTAAGTTAGTATTGCCGGTAATTCAGGCTATTCCTGATTCAACGGCTATGCCTAAAGTAAAGACTGAGGATTTTTAATTGCCCGTTGCGAAAAAAAAAGATTTACCGGATCATTTTGTTGCGAATGATTTCCATCAGGTCTGCTTTATAATTATCGCCGATCAAAATTTCGGCTGTTACATTTTTGAGTCGTAACAGGTTTCCTTCAATACCGGTGATCTTTGTTATAGGAATGATGAAAGATTTATGTACTCTGATGAATTGTTTTTTAGGTAATCGTTCTTCCAGGTCTTTCATGCTGGTATAAACAAGTGTTTTTTTCCCTCCGCAAAAAATTGCTACATAATTTTTCATGCCTTCTATGTAATCAATTTCATCGAGGTTGATCTTTAAAAGCTTTCCTTTCGATTCTGTTTTCACAAATATGTAATCATCTTCGGCATCAGTTATGGTATGTTTTTCATCATAGTGTTCTTCCAACTCTTTTACAGCTTTTTGCACGGCTTGTAAAAAACGTGGCAAGCGGACCGGCTTCAGTAAATAATCCACTACATCCAGTTCATAGCTTTCCAGAGCAAATTCGCTGTACGCTGTTGTAAGGATCACTTTTGATTTTCCATTAATCGCTTTGATCAGGTCCATTCCCGACAATTCAGGCATTTGTATGTCCAAAAAAATCAAATCCACTTTTTGAGTGGCAACAATCTGAAGAGCTTCGATTGGATTAATGGTAGTAGCCACTAAATTCAGATGCGGCGTTTGCTTTACATAGTGAACCAATATATCAATAGCATGCTGCTCATCATCAACAATAATACAGTTGATCATAATTTAGAAATGGTTAGTTCTGTGGTGTAAAATTCCGATTCATCTTTTACTTTCAAACAGTAATTATTACCATAAGCAAGGTCCAAACGTTTTTTAATATTATCCAGTCCAATGCCTGTTGATAATTCTTTGGGGCCCACCTTCTTTTTATTGCGGCAATAAAAATAAAGTTGGGGCTCGTTCACATGGAGAGCGATGTCGATAGGATGCTCTGTGCTTTTTAAATCACCATGCTTAAATGCATTTTCTACAAGAGTGATCAAGACAAAAGGAATAATAGTTGCGCCGTTCACTACTCCTTCCACATCAAACTTTACATTCAGGTTATTGCTGAAACGGAGCTGGTTGATTTTGATGACATTCCGTACATGCTCAATTTCATCTTTCAACGGGGCTTTACCATCCTTTGCATTGCCTTCGCTCAAGGCATAACGCATAATGTCGGATAATGTAAGAATACCTTCGGATAACTCAGAAGAATAAGGCAATGATTTTGCGTATAAAAAATTAAGCGTGTTATGAAGAAAATGAGGATTGATTTGTGCTTTGAGGAAATTAAAGTTCGCCTGTGATTTCTCCACTTCCAACTGCATTTTCTGAGCTTCCAAAATTTTGCGTTGTTTTCTTTCGTCGCGAAGATGAGTGAGGTAAGCTATCAGCAAAGCCACACCAATAAAAAATACGCTTGATAAAACATAAGAGAACACCATCAGGCCCGGTGTCAATTCCTGTTCAATCTTGCTATTGTTTATGGAAACAGTAATTTTTTTAGTTACGGCAAGAAAATAAGTGAAGGCAAAATATATGGCCAGTGCAAATACAGCAATAACAGTAGGCTTGATGTATTCACCCGCCTGCTTTCTTTCATAAAAAAGTGTATAGTAACTGTTGACGGCAAAAAAATAGAACGCTGAAGAAAAAGCAATGCTGATCACCTGGCTCAGTAAATAATGCCAGGTAAAAAGATGGCTCCAGTTAAATTCCTTGCTGTACATGGGGGATACGGACAGCGCAATAAATCCCAGGACAGTGAAAATGATATTCAAACCCAGTACTACCCAAAATACTTTCCAGAAAGAATATCTTTTTTTAAGTTTCATCATTTCAGAGTATCGAATTTATTACTTTATTGAAACGGATAAAGGAGGAATACTCCTCCTTTATCTATAAATTTTTGTTCTGCTATTTATTACTTTGCTGGCCAACACCAAACCCTGATTCACCCTGAGTTCTTTTTGTTTCTTCTTCTGCACCGCTATTACGGTTACGTGCAGCTTTTACCTGTGCGCTTCCAAAGCGATAAACAAAGTTCAGCTTGAACTGCTGGCTTTCCCAACGCACATTTACTTTTGATAATTGTCCTGCAAATTCCTGCTTGCCGGTAAAGTGGAAGGAATGGAAAATATCGCTGTAAGATGCTTTGATGGTAGCCTTGTTCTTCCATAATTGTTTGGATATTCCACCATCAACATTCCACAATGCGTTGGAACGGAATGCTCCCTGCTGAATGCTTGGCGCCACATAGAATCCGGTCAATTCCGCTGTCCATGTTTTTGTTTTTCCAAACTTCAAACTGTTTTGTGCATAGAAGGTTAAACCAAAGGCGCCCTGGTCGACTTTTCTGCCCGGACCAAAATCAGCTTTATACATAGCATAGTTGCTGCTGATGTTGGCAAATACCATATACGATTTGTACTGGTACGGATAGCTAATGTTTAAGCTGATGATATCCTGTGTTGCTAAATTCTTTTGAGTAACAAAGGCCTTTGATTTTTGAACCGTATCAATCCATTGGGCAAACACATCTTTCACATGGCTATAGTTTAGCGAAGTGCTCAGACGATACTTGTACGTATGGGATAGGCCAAAACTGTTTGTGTATTGTGGTTTAAGGTTCACATTACCTTTCTGGAAGGTGTATTCATCCAGCTTGAATTCAAAAGGATTGAGGCTTTGGTAATTGGGGCGGTCAATTCTTTTGCTGTAAGTTATACCAAACTGGCTCATCGGATTTTTGTTGAATGTGATGGCTGCACTTGGAAATACATCTGTATAGTTACGATCAAATTTATCCTGCGATTTTGTATTGTCTTTTTCATAAGAGGAAACGCCTTTTGAAACGGTGTTTTCAACACGGACACCGGCTTGTATCATTACGCCTTTGAGCTGGCGGTTATAATTCACATAACCGGCGTTGATATTTTCTTTATAATCAAAAAGATTGCTCTTGTCCTTATTCAATACTTCGCTGGAACCAATAACATCATAATTCCGGAAGTCATTATCTGTTTTTACAAAAGCGGTCTTTCCGCCATAACCCAGCTTTCCTTTTTTAAAGTTCTGCTCCCAATCCACTTTTACTGAATTGATGTGAATTGTGGTAGGAGAGATGATCCTGGTAATAACATTGTAATAGTTGTTGCCAGATGCATCCAAATAGTGATTGGGCTGGAATTGATTCGTGTTAATATCGTAATCCCCATGGTCAGCATTAATGGTCAAACTTCTTCCATCGGGATTGGTATAACTATAATTCAAATTAAGGTTAACATTATTTCTCTTCAATTTGCCGGTATTATCAGCCACCAATGTTTTTACCAATGTATTTGTTGGAATATAGGAAATAGGAGTGCGGCTGTGGTTATTCATGCTTGGATTGGCAAAAGTTCCGTTCACCATCACACCCAACACATTCTTCTTGTCGAGGAAGAAATCAATTCCTGCTTTATAGTTATGGCTGATGTTTTTATTTTTCATGAAGCCATGCTGATCGAACAAAGTATCTGCAGTTGTACGGTACAAATCAATGGTATTTCTGTTCCAGCCTTCGTTATGACTGTAGTTGCCATAAATATTTGTTGATTTGCTTCTATGGTTCAATGTAATGCCTCCGTTGTATTTAGGATACACTCCAACGTTTACACCTGCATTTACAGAACCATTTGTGCCAAGCGACTTATTTTTCTTCAGGCGGATATTGATGATGCCGGCATTACCTGCAGCCTCATATTTTGCAGAAGGATTCGTAATGATCTCAATGGCTTCAATATTTGAAGATTGAATTGATTTCAAATAATTGGAAAGATCCTGGCCTGTTAAGGGAGTAGGACGGTTGTCGATATAAACCTGTACGCCGTTCTTTCCGTTAACGCTTAAATTTTCATCCTTATCAACCATTACACCGGGTGATTTACGCAGCAATTCCAGGGCATCGCTTCCAACTGAGTTGATCGTTCCTTCCACATTCAACACCGTTCTATCTGCTTTCATTTCCACAATTGGTTTGGTGGCTGTTACTACTACCGTATTCATTTGGCCGCTTGCCTTTACCAGTTTCAAATCAGGTACGGTTGTTTTTTCACCGTTCAATTCAAAAACAGGAGATACTGTTGGAGAAAAACCAACATAACTTGCACTGACACGGTATCTTCCGGGCTGCACACTTTCAAAGCCGTAGGCGCCGTCTTTAGTAAGTGTGTATTTAAGAATGGCCCTGCCGGTGTCTTTCAAAAGACTTACCGTTGCGCCGTTTAAAGGTTTGCCATCCGTATCTTTTGCCAAACCATTTATTTGTTGGGCATTAGATGCTAAAGAAATTACTAAGGCTAAGAGGAGAAAAAGCTTTCTCATAAAACTTGTTTTTTCAGTTGATAGGTCAATTTTCATTTCAGGCACAAACGTATTACAGATAAAAACCGGGCTGAAAAATGTTACACAAAGAGGGAGTTTTTCAGTACAAAAGCCATTTCTAAAAATCGGTTTTTGTTTCTTTACCGGATGAAAACATGGGCGGAACATCTCCTTAACCTCTATGGCAACCTGAAGCCTCCAAAAAAACTACCCGATGATATTGAATGGCTGTATCCTCAGAAAGATGCAGCCGTCATAAAAATCTTCGAACAATTCCTTCACAAATATTATAATGACAATAAGCCACGACGAATTTTATTAGGCATCAATCCGGGAAGGTTTGGTGCCGGTGTTACCGGGGTGAATTTTACTGCACCTAAACAATTAAAAGAATACTGCGGAGTTGAACACGGCTTTAAAAATCAAACAGAACTCTCTGCCGAATTCATTTACGAAATGATTACTGCTTACGGTGGTGTTGAAAAATTTTATTCTCATTTCTTTATCAGCTCTGTTTGTCCTCTTGGATTTATAAAACATGGCAAGAACATCAATTACTATGATGATAAGGAATTGCTGGAAACTGTGGAACCTTTCATAATCAAAAGCATTAAACAACTTTTGGATTTTAACGCCGATACCAAAATTTGTATGGCAATTGGCGGAGAGAAAAATTTCAAATACCTGAGTTCATTGAATGACCGTTTTCAATGGTTCGAAAAAATTTTGCCGCTTCCGCATCCGCGTTTCATCATGCAATACCGCAGAAAGCAGAAACAACAGTTCATACAACAATATCTGCAAGCCATCACAAATAATTAAGATGCTTTTGTCGGTTTCCGGAGATCGTTCTATTTTCGCTCCTTCTTAAGCAAAGGCATATGAAAATCCTCATCGGCTGTACCACATTATAAGGCCGAAACATAAGCACTGATTTTTCAATGGCATCCCTTGCCATTGCTTTCTCCTTTTTCATAAATTTTAAATTGATTTTCTATGTCGCAGGTTATTACCTCCTCAAATAAATTTTTTACGCTTTGGTCATTGGTCAAACGTTCGTTGCGCGGCGAGCAATATGATTATACCCAGGGCAGTATCCGTCACGCCATTATCCTTCTGGCTATTCCTATGATACTGGAATTAAGCCTGGAATCGGTATTCGCAGTTGTTGATATGTTCTTTGTCGGAAGGCTTGGTGAAAATGCAATTGCTACTGTTGGACTAACAGAATCAGTTGTCACCATTGTTTATTCAATCGCAATCGGATTAAGCACCGCCGCAACAGCCATGGTCGCCCGTCGTATTGGCGAAAAGAATGAAGATGAAGCTGCCCATGCAGGCGTGCAAACAATCATCTTATCGTTAATTGTAACTATGGTAATCAGTGCTATAGGCCTTGTTTTCGCACCAAAAATTTTGCAGCTCATGGGAGCGAAACCGGAAGTAGTAAGAGAAGGCGCTGTATTTACGAGAATCATGCTCGGTGGAAGTGTTGTAATCATTATGGTTTTCCTGATCAATGGAATTTTCCGCGGAGCAGGAAACGCAGCTATTGCCATGCGTAGCCTGTGGTTAGCCAGTATGTGTAATATTATTTTGTGCCCGCTTTTGATCTACGGGCTTGGCCCAATTCCTTCCTTAGGATTAAAAGGTGCTGCCATTGCAACAACCATCGGACGTGGTATTGGCGTTGCCTATCAGTGTTATCATTTGCTGAAAGGCACAAGCAATATCCATATCAAAGCGAAACATTTCAGGTTCGATTGGCCTTTAATGAAAACATTAGTTGGCATTGCATGGCCGGCCACTTTTCAATTTTTAATTGCTTCGGGTAGCTGGATTGTTTTGGCAGCATTGGTTGCTCAAACAGGAGGTACGGCTGCTTCGGCAGGTTACCAGGTGGCTTTGAGAAATGTTGTGTTCTTTATTTTACCCGCATGGGGACTCAGCAATGCGGCAGCCACATTGGTTGGACAAAATCTTGGGGCCAAACAACCCGAACGTGCAGAAAAAAGCGTTTTGCTGACAGCAAAGTATAATGCCATCTTCATGACGGGTGTAATGTTGTTGTTCATCTTTTTCGCTGGGCCCATCATCAGTGTGTTTACAAATGATCGAGAAGTGCATCAAACCGGAACGCTGGCATTAAGAATTATTGGTTCGGGCTATATTTTTTATGGAATTGGAATGGTAATGGTCAATGCATTGAATGGAGCCGGCGACACAAAAACACCGACATTGATCAATCTCTTTGGGTTCTGGGCTTTTCAGATTCCGTTTGCTTTTTTGCTGGCGAAAGCTTTGCACATGGGCGCCACAGGTTCATTTATTGCCATACCGGTCGCAGAAACCTTGATTGCCATTACTGCCTATATTCTTTTTAAAAAAGGAAAATGGAAATCAGTCGTGGTATAAAAATTTATTGTTCTGACAGCCTTTAGTAATTTCAATTAAGATTGGCATTATGAACAGTAATCCTAACAATACAATCAACACCAACTTACTTCGCCAGATATTTTTTATTGCAGCCATAGTTTTCCTGGGCATTGTTTTGTTCAGGCAACTATGGTTTTTTTCTTCAGCGTTTTTAGGCGCCGTTACATTTTACGTGATCATGCGCAAGCGAATGTTTTATTTAACGGAAAGCAGGGGCTGGAAAAAATCTACTGCTGCCTGGATCTTAATGCTGCTTTCTTTCTTTGTTATTCTTGTACCCATTGGCATACTTGGAAACATTCTGTATTCAAAAGTAGCTGACATCGTAACACATTCGGGTGAATATTTGAATTCATTAAAACGTTTTGCCGATCAAATCAAAGACAAAACCGGTTATGTATTGGTAAAGCCTCAAAACATTGACCAGTTAGGATCATATCTCGCCCAATTGCTTCCCAAAGTATTAGGCGTTACCATGAATACGCTTGCCCTGATTGCCGCCATGTATTTTATTTTATTCTTCATGTTGGTGAATGGTCGCCGGATGGAAGAATCCGTGTACGAATACATTCCGCTAAGAGATGCCAATGTAGAATTGATTGGAAAAGAAGTAAGAGTAATGGTAGTTTCCAATACCATTGGTATTCCCTTGATCGCATTGATACAAGGTGTTGTTGGTTTGATTGGCTACTTAATTATTGGCATTAAAGATCCCTGGCTATGGTTTGTAGCCACCAGCATTGCAGCCATGATGCCTGTAGTAGGTGCAGCAATCATCTACGTGCCGCTAACCATTTCGCTTTTTGTTAGTGGAGAAATGGGGAAAGGTATTGCCATGGCCGTTTGGGGATTTGGAGTGATTGGTTTAGTGGATAATCTCTTTCGTTTTTTACTGAATAAAAAATTAGGAGATATTCATCCGCTTATTACCATCTTCGGAGTGATCGTGGGCATTCAATTGTTTGGTTTCATCGGCCTCATCTTTGGTCCTCTATTGATTTCCATGTTTTTATTATTGCTGAAAATTTACTCTTCTGAATTTATTACCAAAAGAAGAGAGATGAAAAGAGTGAAATAACAAACACATCAGTAAAAACACTTCGGAATTTTTCAATTTGTTAAGTTCTTCTACTTAATTTCTTAAAATTTTCTTAGCATCGCTTGCAACTTGCTGAGGCGCATAATATTTTCACACCGGCATCGTTTCAATAATCCACGAAAAACCGTTTGAACAGTGCGAAAAGTCTATCTGCCGTTATCCTTTATTTGCCTTCTTTGTTCGTTTTTACTTCTTCCGGTAGTAAGGGCAGGCAATCATTCAGGATACTCCGAAACGATCATTTCAACAGACCACAACACAGCCGAAGCATCCAATGCAGAGATCTACAGCAATTTGCTCTACGACAGTTTGCATTTGGATAAATTGGGCCTCAGGAAAGAAGCATTGAT
>Ga0157373_10002876_pt1 | contig 13026 bp, 9 predicted proteins | sample C65metaG_FD_113460 | JGI IMG/M metagenome (GOLD analysis project Ga0157373, IMG submission 113460) | Corn rhizosphere microbial communities from Kellogg Biological Station, Michigan, USA - C6-5 metaG | ecosystem: Host-associated > Plants > Roots > Rhizosphere > Soil | place: USA: Michigan... | reverse complement strand
TTTACCAGTTGAAAATAATCTTTCACTTTTGAAGCAACGGTGAAAGATGTGGATGACTCAAGTGATTTGCTCATTATTTTAAAGACTGAAAAAAGTAAAAGATTTTCCTTATTTCAATCATCAATTGCTTTTAAAAAAAAAGCCCTGAATTTTTCAGGGCAATATTATTAAATCGTAAGATTAATTCTGTTCAATTCAAAACAGAATTTAATGGACCTCCTCTTCAGCCCCTATGGGGGTAGTTTGAGGAATAAAATCCCTTCCATCTTTTCCATAATCATAAGGCCACCTGTGCACTTCAGGAATTTCACCCACCCAGTTACCGTGTCCCGGTTTGATAGGAGTTGTCCATTCAAGTGTATTTGCGCTCCATGGATTTGGTGTGGTAACTTTTCTTCCTTTAAAAATGGAATAAAAGAAATTTAATAAGAATAAAATTTGAACGGCAAATGTTACTATGGCTACAATACTGATGAATGTATTAAGACTGGCAAACTGTTTAAAGCTTTCCCAGTTACTGTAATCATAGTATCTGCGTGGCATTCCTGCAAGACCTTCATAGTGCATTGGCCAGAAGATGAGATATGCACCGATCATTGTCAGCCAGAAATGAATATAGCCAAGATTATTATTCATATAGCGGCCATACATCTTGGGATACCAGTGATAAATACCTGCAAACATTCCAAATACACCCGCAACACCCATTACAAGATGGAAGTGAGCTATTATAAAATAAGTATCATGAACATGTATATCAAGTGCAGAGTTCCCCACCCATATTCCTGTTAAACCGCCCGAAATAAACATACTTACAAATCCAATTGCAAAAAGCATAGCCGGCGTAAACCTGATATTTCCGCGCCACAAAGTGGTTAACCAGTTGAACACTTTTATTGCTGAAGGAACAGCGATCAATAAAGTAAGCAGAACAAATATTGACCCGAGAAATGGATTCAACCCTGTTACAAACATGTGATGTGCCCAAACAAGGAATGAGAGAATTGCTATTGCGAACAATGAACCCACCATCGCCATATAACCGAAGATGGGTTTTCTTGCATTGACCGACAGGATCTCGGAAACCATACCCATTCCCGGCAAAATAATAATATAAACTTCAGGGTGACCGAGGAACCAGAATAAGTGCTGGAACAGAATCGCATTTCCTCCTTCGTTTGGTAAGGCACCCACCCCGTTTACAAAAATGTCAGACAAATAAAAACTTGTTCCAAAATTGCGATCAAATATTAAAAGTATAAAACCTGATAATAAAACCGGGAATGATAATACGCCTAGAACTGCCGTAAAAAATAAGCCCCAAATAGTTAAGGGAAGTCTTGTCATACTCATTCCCTTGGTACGCATATTGAGTATGGTGGCGATATAATTTAATCCTCCTAACAATTGTGAAACGACAAAGACCGCCATGGCAATCACCCAAAGGTCCATTCCTTTTTGAGAACCCGGAGATGCCCCTCCCAGAGCACTTAATGGCGGATACGCAGTCCAACCGCCGCTAAATGGTCCAGTTTCAACAAACATGGATGAGAGCATGATAACACTCGCCAAAAAGAAAAACCAATAACTAAGCATATTTAAGAATGGCGATGCCATATCTCTTGCGCCGCATTGAAGAGGAACAAGCAGGTTGGCAAAAGTTCCACTCAATCCGGCCGTTAATACAAAGAAGATCATTACCGTTCCGTGGGTTGTAACAAGAGCATAATATCCCTGGGCTGTAATGTGCCCGTCCTGAACCCACCATTTACCAAGAATATTCTGTAACCAGGGAAAGGAAGAATCGGGATAGCCTAACTGCAAACGGAATAATACAGACATTAAGCCACCTATAACCGCCCAAAACATCCCGGTAATGAGAAACTGCTTTGAGATCATTTTATGATCCTGGCTGAAGATATATTTTGATACAAAACTTTCGTGATGATGATGTTCTTCGTGAACTTCATGAGGAGCTAATGTTCCAACGTTTGTATGCAATGCAGCTTCGTTGCTCATATTAAAATTCCTTTATTTAATTTAAACAATGCTTTTGAGCAATGTAAATCTACAATTATATGTTTTGTTTTTTAATCAGGGTATCCTTCGCAATATTCTTTGCACTTGCCTTTGTTGTATCAGTTACAGGGGTAGCGGGCTTTTGGTTTGCCGGATCTTTTTCCGGGAATGCAGAGAAGTAAGCCGGTTTTTGCTTCACCATCCATGCATCAAACTCTGACTGGGTAACAACTTCAATTACTCCCTTCATTGAATAATGGCCGTTACCGCACATTTGATCGCAACTTAATTCGTATTGAAAGTTTGGATTACCCGTTTTCTCCATCATTTCTTTAGTAGTATATTTTGGCGTAAACCATAATGTGGTTGGTGTGCCGGGCACGGCGTCCATTTTTAAACGGAACCAGGATAAACCCACATCATGCACAACATCTCTCGATCCGATAATTAATTTGACCGGTTTGTCTTTCACAATATACATCGTTTGTTGAAGAACGATATCATCATGAGAATTGGGATCGTCTTTAATTTTTAGTGCAGTGCTGTCTCTCCAGTTCAATCCTAATGCATTATTGGCGTCATCTATCATCTTATAATATTTCTTACCAAAAACACCGTCATCTCCGGCATATCGAAATATCCATCCAAATTGTTTACCTGTTACTTCTACCTGCATTGCATTTTGCGGAGCTTCACCTGTAAATGAAAACCAGTTACGCAACCCGATAACTACAAGTATTGTTAAGGCAATTGCAGGCACTACAGTCCATACAATTTCCATTGTGTTGTTGTGAGGAAAATATAATGCTTTTCTTTTATCGCTTTCCTGGTATCTGTATGCGAACCAAAAGAGCAGTACCTGGGTAATGATAAAAACTATCCCTGTTATAATCAGCGTAACATGCAGCATTTCATCTACTTTTTCGCCCTGCACGCTGGCTGAATCATGTACAAGCAGTGTTTTTCCCACAAGCTCCTCGTTACACCAGTAAACACCTATTAACCCGGCAATAAGGAACAGAAACATTAAAAACCCGTTGATCTTATTATTCTGCCTGAATACCTTTTCTTCTCCTTTAATTACAGCAACGTATTCGCTGGCTTTTGCAATCTGGAAGATTACAAGGAAAACCAAAACAATTACTGCGATAATAAATAAAGCTGTCATGATTCTATCTTAATTTTTCCTTTTTAAAATATATTAAGTGTGATGTATAATACTTTCTTTAAGGAAAGGATTATACTTTGGTAGCATCGGCTTTTTGGCCAATGCTTTCGGTACATAAAATATCATCAATCCTAAAAATAATGCTGCAATACCAAAATCAAGCCATGAAAGATTTCCATCTTCCTTTCTTACACTTCCCATTACCATTTGATAAAAATCTATCCAATGGCCGAACAAAATAAGCACTGCCATAAACGTCATAAAAGTATAATTACGCTTTGGAGCTTTTTTCATGAGAAGTAATATAGGACAAACAAAGTTGATGATAAGATTTAAGAAAAATATTCCTTTGTAAGGACCCTGAACGCGGTGTTTGAAATAAATGGTTTCTTCAGGAATATTGCCATACCAGATCAACATGTACTGTGCAAACCACAAATATGTCCAGAATATTGAAAAGGCAAAAAGATAGATACCAAGATTATGCAAGTGTTCTTCATTGGTGTATTCAAGATAACCTTTATTCTTAAGATATATTACCCACAATGTAATTAATGCAATCCCCGAAACAAATGTGCTTGCAAATGTGTACCAGCTATACATAGTAGAATACCAATGTGCATCAAGGCTCATCAGCCACAACCATGGTAATGTAGATCCAACTGTAAGACCAAACCATACGATGAACAGTGAAGCTGTTACTGTATTTCTCCAGATAAAGCTCTTTCCTGTTTCTTCATCCATTGGTCCGTTATCAGATTCACTGCTTATGCTACGGATACGCATTCCAAGAATTATCCATAAACCGAGTGTAAGGATCGTCCAGATAAAAAAGAAAGTAGGATTTAAAAAGCCAAGTTTTCCTTTTAGTATATGGTCATTTTTTGCATCAGGGCTTAGCCAGTAATAAATATCTGCATTACGATCAATCAAAACCACATATACTAAAATGAGAAAAGTAATAGATCCAAAAATGATCACCATAGTAGAAAGTGCTTCAGGCACACGACGCAAAACTGTGTACCAGCTTGCCATTGATAATGTGCTTGCGCAAATAAAGAACATACACGCATTGCAGATCATGGTAAAGAACATGCTGTTGTACAGTAATGTTCCCCAGAAAATCGCCCTTTCATGATCATCGCTGCTTATACCTTTTGTCAATAAACCAATGATAAATGCAATTGCTCCGATTGCGATCAAAGCAAATGACCAGGTTTTTGTTTTTGCAGGTGTCTCAAAGTGTTCTCTTATCGATGTGGCTACCATTGTAATTATTTTATCACTAAAATTTTTAAACTCTATTTTGCCGCTTTTGTACTGTCATTTGCAGCAGGTGTGCCTGAGCTTGTTTTAGTACTATCAGTTGTTGATGCAGTTGTACCGCCCTTTGCTTTTGCCTGCTCTGCTTTTATGTAATGTATAACCATCCAGCGTTGAGTGCGGTTCAATTGAGATGCATAGCTGCCCATTAAATTTTTGCCATAAGTAACGGAATAAAACATTTGTCCCTCGGGCATACTTTCATATTTTGCATCACCAACAAGTGTGGCCGGCTTTGCAGGAAAAGGTCCTTCTCCTCCTTTATATAAGGGACCGTTGCCGTCTAATTTAGGGCCATGGCAAATGGCGCAATTAATAAGATATAATCTTTCAGCTTCTACCATTTCTGCATTATTCAAAAGTGGCAAAGGATTTACAACCTGTTTTGATGCGATATAATTTGTGGTATCTCCGGGTGCATCTTTTGTATATGGGAATGGCAACTCCTCTCCTCTTGCTATAGTACCATTAACAGGTAAGGCATCGTAAAAAATTCTGTCGTCGGTATGATTAGAATCGTCAGTAAACTGGGTAGAATCAAGTACAGCAAAAGTTTCAATTGCACGGCTATAAGCCATATCCGGCATATATACTGCGCCTGGTGTGCGCTTTACATTATTGCAAGCACCGGCCGATATTACTATAAATGCTATGACTAATATCTTCTTCATTGTATTGATTGTATAGACTAATTCTATTCTTTAAGCAACTTCTATTGATGTATCTCTTAACAATTGTTGTTCCCTGTCATAAGTGCCGAGCCACCATCTTGGTTCTGCATATTGCACACTTATTTCTGTTGCACCTGAATTGGTCAAAAAACCTTTTAATTCATCAATATTTGTTTTGGCTGTCGTTTCGATTACCATAACAAATGTATCATCTGTTGCACGAGGATGAAAATGATGTTTCTTCAGAAAAGGTGCTAACTGACACAAGTAACAAAATGTAATGGTCATACCTACTGCAGAAAATAAAACTGTTGTTTCAAATATGATAGGTATCCACGCAGGCAAAGCAAAATGGGGCTTGCCACCAATGTTCAAAGGCCAGTCGCTTGTAAATATCCATGATATAAAACCCAGCGCGGTTGCAGTACCCGATATTCCGTAGATAAATCCTGCCGTATGTAAACTTGTTTCTCTCAATCCTAATGCATGATCCAAGCCGTGTACTGCATAGGGTGTGTAAACATCGTGTATCTTATATCCCGCAGCTCTTACTTTTTTCACCGCGGGAAATAAAACATCTTCTTCTTTGAAACAACCTACGACAAATGTTTTTTTTGCCATACATCTATCTCCGCTTCAGACGGAAAATTTTAGTGAACAATATTTTTATTACACTTCTTATTTCAAATTAATGAGCAAACTCATGCGCAAATTCTTCTGCCGGCTGCACTTCAATATTTCCAACCTTTTCTTTATAGCTTTCTCCGCTTGTTTTAAGCACATGCTTGATTTCCGCAATTGCAATAACCGGAAAATATTTTGAGAATAAGAAGAAACACGTAAAGAACAAACCCATGGTTCCAAGGAAAAATCCTATCTCAAAAATTGAGGCGGCATAATATGTGGTCCAGCTACTTGGTAAATAATCACGATAAAGTGATGTAACAATAATTACGAAACGCTCGAACCACATCCCGATATTCACCACAATACTCATAAAAAATGTAACCGAGACATTCCTTCTCAAACTTCTGAACCAGAAAATCTGCGGGCTCAACACGTTGCAGGTCATCATCCCATAATATGCCCAGCCATAAGGACTAAACAAATTTGCACGGCTGTACCAGAAAGCATAAGCTTCGTATTTATTCTGGCTGTACCATGCCATGAATAATTCTGTTAAGTAAGCGCATCCAACAATTGAACCTGTTAATACTATCACTTTGTTCATTGCTTCAATGTGGCCAAGAGTGATGTAGGCTTCCAATCCGTAAACTTTACGCAATACAAGCATTAATGTTTGCACCATTGCAAATCCTGAGAAGATTGCTCCTGCAACAAAGTATGGCGGGAATATCGTTGTATGCCAACCGGGGATAACGGATGTTGCGAAGTCGAAGGATACTATTGTATGCACAGACAATACAAGTGGGGTGGCTAACCCTGCCAGCACCAATGATAAAGCTTCGTGTCTCTGCCAGTGTTTCGTTGACCCCGACCAGCCAAATGAAGCGATACCATAAAAGAATTTACGCAGTTTAGTTTTAGCTCTGTCACGAACCGTTCCAAAATCAGGTAGCAAACCTGCATACCAAAACAACAATGAAACGGTGAAATATGTTGAGATCGCAAACACGTCCCATAACAAGGGTGAATCAAAACTTGGCCAAACAGGCCCTCTTGTATTTGGATACGGCAGCACAAAGAATGCCATCCATACACGACCCATGTGCCAAATTGGAAATTGTCCTGCACACATCACCGCAAAGATTGTCATTGCTTCCGCGGCGCGGTTTACACCCGTTCTCCAACCCTGGCGGAACAACAATAAGATCGCAGAAATCAACGTACCCGCATGACCAATACCTACCCACCAAACAAAGTTGGTAATGTCCCAACCCCAACCTACTGTTTTATTCAGGTTCCATTGCCCCACACCATATATCACTTCGTCTGTTACACTATAGATACCAAACAACAGCAACGCTACCGCAATAAAAAATCCTACATACCAAAGCCTGCCTGGTTTTGCCTCTATCGGTCTGCAAATATCTTCTGTAACCTGGTGATAATCTTTTTCGCCATACACCAAAGGTTCTCTTAATTGTGATTCGTATCTGATATGCATTCGATATGATTTAGAATCAGTGTTTCGCTGATTTAAAATTGAAATATTTTGTTTGTCAACTTTTAGTTCTTTGGTCCGCGTCTGTTGTGTCACTCACTTGTACGTTCCGAACTATATTCTGCAGTTGAAGAGTGCGACGCAACCGGTGTTCAATCAAGGAGCTAATGCCGGGCGCATAAAAATTCAAAACTTATTAGCTCAGCTTCCCTTCTTCCTCCATCGTTGCTATTTCATCTGTGTTGCGCACTTTAGCGAGATAGCTAACGTTAGGCAAAGTGTGCAATTGCTCGATCACGTAGAACTGCCTTTTTTGGTTTTCAACCCGGGTTTGTGCGACCACGCTTTTACTGTCGTTGATGTTTCCAAAAACTATTGCATCAGTTGGACATGCTTGCTGGCAAGCAGTCTTTATATCCCACTCGTTATTTTCACCACTTTTTAAAGGACGACTTTCTTTTTTCGCTCTCAATTTGCCTTCCTGCAAACGTTGAACGCAGAATGTACATTTTTCCATCACACCGCGGCTGCGAACCGTAACATCAGGATTAAGTACCATTCTTGAAACGTCTTCATTCATCACATGTACTGCAGGATCGAGCACGCCAACAATTGTTTGATCCTGGTTATTGGGAAAACTATCAGCGCCGGTATAATCAGCCCAGTTAAAGCGACGAACTTTATAAGGACAGTTGTTAGCGCAATATCTTGTACCAACGCAACGGTTGTACACCATTTGGTTCAAACCTTCGTTGCTGTGGTTTGTCGCAGAAACAGGACAAACATTTTCGCAAGGTGCATTATCACAATGCTGACAGAGCATCGGCTGGAAAGTGATTTTCGGATTTTCCAGACTGCCGCTATAATATCTGTCTATTCTCAACCAATGCATATCGTGAAAACGTTTCACTTCATGCTTGCCCACGATAGGAACGTTATTTTCTGCAATACATGCTACAACACAAGCGCCACAGCCAACACAGGAATTGAGGTCAATATTCATTCCCCAATGAATGCCTGGTTTATCATAGTAGGGATAAATCGTTCCGTTCTTTGTAAAATTTTCGAGACCTCCCCAAGGCTTTGCTTCTTCTTCACGCTCCTCGCGAATTTGATTGGGGTCTTTTATGAGAGAAGCTAATGATAATTCTTTCAATACTTCTGTACGCACACCTTGCGGCGTATCGTAACTTCCATGTGTTTGCACTTGCGCTACATCAAATTTGTCATCAGTTTTTTGAACTGAGACATCGGCGACAGAATAGCTTACATTATTATTGACAAAGCTTGCAAAAGGATAAATATTTTTTCCTACACCGTCTGAAGTTCTTCCCAACTCTTTATTGCGACCATAACCGAGTGCAATACCGATTACATTTGGATGAGTGCCCGGTGCAATTAAAAATGGTAATGAAACTGTTTTTCCATTCGCACTAACGGTAAGCACTCTTTTAGCAGGACGAACTTCATATTCATCTGCCTCGGTGCTGATCAGCAAATCAATCCCAAGCAATGATTTTGCCATTGAAGGAGAAATGATAACATAATTGTCCCATGTGGCTCTTGTAACCGGATCAGGTAATTCCTGCAGCCATGGATTAGATGCACCATGTCCGTTGCCAACTCCAACTTTTTGATATAATACTAATTCAATATTGCCACCTTTTTTTGCACTACCGAGTGCACCAACAGCATTTGCAACGGGAGCATTGTTGAATGTTGCTGCTCTTCCTGCAACAGGTGTAGCAACCTGTTTATTTGTTGTATCTGTTGATGAGGTTGTTGTTTGTGCAACGATTGTATTAGCAGCAGTACCACCCGGATTAATTACACCTTCCTGTAAAGTTTTATCCCAGGCTGCTTCATTCCCCAACTTACTTATCCAATATGTTTTTACAAGATCAAGATAGGTTGTAGTTGCGCCGCTCCATTTCAGTAAACTATCCTGCCATTGTCTTGTTTTGAACAATGGATGAATAGTTGGTTGCATTAAAGAGAAGTAACCGGATTTTGGCTCTGCATCTCCCCAGCTTTCAAGATAATGACTGTTTGGAACAACATATTTACAAAGCAAAGTGGTTTCATCACGTATTGGACTGAATGAAACAGATACCTTTACTTTCTTTAAAGCATTTTTGAATTTTTCTGCATCATACCATGTATATGCAGGGTTTGCTTCATGAATAAGTATTGCACCGATGCTGCCTGCATTCATATCATCAACAAGCTTTGCAAAATCTGCATCAACGCCTGATTTTGAATTATTAAGTACAGACCAATCGATGGTGTTTCCGTTTGCCTGCAAAGCTTCATTGATTGCGTTCACAGCGATCTGAACATTTGTATCGTTGCTTCCGCAAACAACCAATGCAGCACCTTTATTTGCAGAAAGTGTTTTTGCTGTTTTTTCAATCCCGGCTTTTAACGCAGCGTCAGAAATTCCTGTTGCGCCTTGCCCGTTAATTGCATTCAGCAATGCTGCAACAATAGCACCTGTCTCAGATGGTCGATGTAAATATCTTTCATCAGCATTTGCACCTGTAACAGTTGAAACCGTTTCAAAGTGAATGTGTTTACTCATCGAAGGATTTTTCTCATCGATCTTCCTTCCTTTTGAATACTGTTTTGCAAATTCAACAGGACTCAACCATGTAGCAAGAAAATCTGCGCCTATGCTTACAATTACTTTTGCTTTATCAAACCGATAAGAAGGGATTGCTCTCCTGCCGTGTGTCGCTTCGTTTGCCTGTAATAATCCGCTGTAAGAAATGGGATCATACATTACATGACGGCTCCCCGGATATTTCGCAAGAAACTGGTTGATGACTTGCAATGTTGTCGGAGAATTTACTGTAGTTGTAAGCAAAACAACAGGAGCGCCTCCTAAACCGGCTAATGCATTTGATACTCCTTTATCTATTGCTTCAAGTGTAACTTCTTTTCCATCAATTGTAGGAAAACGCAAACGTGCAGCATCATATAGATCGAGAACAGAAGCCTGCACTTTTGCTGATGTGCCGCCTTGTGTAATTGGAGATAATTCATTGCCTTCAATTTTGATAGGACGCCCATCCCTCACTTTCGCTAAAACGCTTATTGCTTCTCCATCCTGAACAAAAGTGGTGGCATACCAATAGGCAACACCCGGCACAATATCTTCCGGTTTATTTGCAAATGGTATTGCTTTCTTCACAGGTATTTCACAGCTTGCCGCTATTGCAGCAGCAGCCGTGCTAAATCCTAAATATTTTAAGAAATCTCTTCGCGGAGCAATTGCCTCCATAAAACCTTTGTCATCGGCTTCAAAAGGGAGTTCTTCACGAAACTCATTTTTGGAGGATTGCTGATATGCTTCAGATTGATTCAGCTCACCAAAACTTTGCCAGTACTTTTTATTGCTCATACTTAGTTTAGTTGATTCATTGCTGGTATAAAACCAACTTCATCTTTTATTTTCAATCAAACAAAAAGAATATCGTTTTAATAAAGCTCTGTTTTAATAGTGGCATCTCTGACAGTCTGTGCCGCCCATTTTTTCTTCTGTAAGTTTAGTTGTATCGATGATGCCCTTTTTCAAATCATCATGATACTTTTCATATATGCTGTAAAATCCGTTATCCTTAAACTTCACTTGTGTTTCACGATGACAGTTGATGCACCATCCCATACTGAGGTCAGCAAATTGGTGTACTTCATCCATCTTTTGAATTTCACCATGACATGTTTGACATTGAACTTTACCTACTGAAACATGCTGTGAGTGATTAAAATAAACATGATCAGGCAAATTATGAATGCGCACCCACTCAATTGGTTTTGCTTTTGAGGGATCCCATGGTTTACCGGGCTCGAATGCTGCATATTTATACAACTTTTGAATTTCATGTGTACCGTTTACTTCATCGCCATTAGCATCATACACCGGGGCGCCTTTGTATTCATTAATTGCCATGTGACAATTCATACAAATATTGACTGAAGGAATATTTGCTTGTTTACCATCTTGTGTATTTCCATGGCAATACAAACAACTTATCTGGTTAACTCCCGCATGCACTTTATGAGAATAAAATACCGGTTGCTCAGGTTCATAGTTTTGATTGCGTCCTAAATTAATTGCACCGAGTGTTACGTAGTAGCCACCTACAAGAAACAGAACCAGAGCGGCAAACATAAGATAAACTTTATTTCTCCAGAACGGCACCGGCTCATGCGCAGGAATTCCTTCTTTATCATCTGCCATCTTTCTTAAGTTGGCATTTACCTGCAACAAAACAAATGCAACTATTGCAAGAATAAGTGTAAGGATGCCATAAAGGAGTGCGTTGTTACTGCTTGTTGCAGGAGCACCCGTTGGACCTTGCGGGGTAGGAGGTGCTGGCGGTTTATAGTTTTTTATATATTCTATAATAGCGTTGATATCGTTATCACTTAACGAACCCTCGAAAACATTCATCGGGGTTTTGTTGTATTGATTGTAAAGATTTACAGCATAAGAATAACCACTTGCAATAACTTTTTGATTATTCTTTATCCATGCATGCAACATCTTGTCATCGTTCCATCTTTCTGCAGCGCCTGCTAATGCCGGTCCTGTTAATTGCTTGTCCATTGCATGACATGAAGCGCAGTTCTGTTGAAAGAGTTGTTTACCATCCTGCGAAAATGATTGATTACTGAAAAGCAGTAAAAAAGTGAAGGTGGTGATTATACTTAGTTTTCGTGTGCAACTTAGGTTGGTCATATTCACAATGCTGTTGTGTATGTGTGGATAAATATGCCTGAATCGGCGCAAAAGTATGACAGGAATTTGACAAAACACCAACGAAAAAAAAATTTTTTTATGTAATGATTTCATGCACAGTTTATTTGATAATCTTATAAAATTAATTTGAGACAAGAGGGCAATAATTATTTTACTGAACATTCAATAAACAATAAATAGTTTGTGCCAAACAAAGTTTTGGGCAGTTTTGTAAAAAAATTACAAAGAAAAAAAGTGAGAAATAAAAAACACAGATTAGCCGTCTTTGCATCAGGCGCAGGAAGCAATGCAAAGAAAATCATTGAATACTTTGGTAAATCAAATGCGGTTGAAGTAGCATTAATAGTTTGCAACAAACCCGATGCAGGTGTGTTAGTAATTGCTGAGATCAGCAACATTCCATATATATTAATAGATAAAGAAAGATTTTTTCGCGGCGATCATTATATAGATGAGTTAAAAACAGAAGAGATTGATTTTATAATACTCGCCGGCTTTCTGTGGAAATTGCCTTCAGAACTTATAAAAGCATACCCGAATAAAATCATCAATATTCATCCTGCGCTTTTACCAAAATACGGCGGCAAAGGAATGTACGGTCAGTTTGTTCATGAAACTGTAATAAAAGCAGAAGAAAAAGAGAGCGGCATCACTATTCATTTCGTGGATGAGCTTTATGATCATGGCAAACATATTTTACAGGTAACTTGTCCTGTTTTGCCCGGTGATACACCGCAAATACTTGCGAAAAGAATTCATCAACTCGAATATGAATATTATCCGAAAGTGATTGAAGAAGTTATAATGAATGAAAGTGCATCTTCTGAGGAATGATCGATAGAAATTGCTCAATATATTTTGAGAGCGGAAGAAAAATGAGCATGTATAAATTTGAATCCTGCAGCCCTATTGATGGTTCGACTACGCTCACCATAGTTTGGAACCATGAACTGAG
>Ga0157373_10002874_pt1 | contig 13027 bp, 8 predicted proteins | sample C65metaG_FD_113460 | JGI IMG/M metagenome (GOLD analysis project Ga0157373, IMG submission 113460) | Corn rhizosphere microbial communities from Kellogg Biological Station, Michigan, USA - C6-5 metaG | ecosystem: Host-associated > Plants > Roots > Rhizosphere > Soil | place: USA: Michigan... | reverse complement strand
TGCAATGAAACATCTTTAACAAATTATTTCTGAGTTGCAAAGGGTTATGATTAAAAAAAGGTTGGCGAGAAAGCCAACCTTTTAACAAATTTTATTTAAATCTGCTTTTTAATAACCCGGGTTTTGCGTCAAGTTAGGATTTGCTGCCAAAGCCTGGTTAGGAACAGGGAACACAAGATTTTTTTCATCATCGCTGGTCTTATACGCCCAGGGTTTTAAGAAAACCCCAAAACGAATCAAATCTGTTCTTCTTAGACTTTCCCAATATAGCTCTCTGCTTCTTTCAGCTAAAAAGGTCTTTGGGTCATTTACATTGGCTGTATTTACCAATGGCATAGAAGTTACAGTGGCTGCTCCCCTTACTGTTCTTAAATTATTAACCAATGTAAGAGCTTCGGGTGTGAGGGTAGCTGATTTTGCTAACCTTGTTTCAGCTTCGGCTACCATTAATACAACATCTGAGTATCGGAAAAGTACCAACCAGTTCCCGGAAGGTCCGTTATACGATGCTTGGCCGGTACTTAAATCCGGTGGATATTTTTCGACACGAATACCTGTAACTTCAAGGTTAGCACCTGTTTCAATCATATTGGCCGAAATAGCGGGATCGAATGATAAGGGATTGCCCTTTCTGTCTTTTATTGCTGTTCCATTCTCATTATACTGTTGTCCTATCATTAAACCGGGCCTTTGGCCACTTGCATCAGTAACGCCGGCATAAAATCTTCTACCTAAACGTTTATCTACTGATGTGTCACTCCATGGCGAAGTTGTACTTGCATGAAGAGGAGTGCTTACACCAAAACTGTTATAAAAATCAGCTACTGTAGAAAATCCATTCCATCCGGCATTCGGATTATCCGGAGTGTATTGATTATAATGTAATGTAGCAAACCAGCGTCCGTTGATTCCGCTGTTAGCGGCAGAAACTCCTGTATGATTTGGATAGGCAAAAATTATCTCTGTTGAATTGTTGTTAGAAACACTGAAATTATCGAAATATTCATTCATGTATTTGTACGTTCCACTATTTATTATAGCATTCCCTAGCGTAATTACTTGTTGCATATCTGCATCATCGAAAGTTGGTGCAGCCCTGTTAGCAAATGCACCCCTGTTCAGGTAGCATTTCATTAATAACGTTCTGCAAGCGTCTGCATTTGCTATACCCATATTTGCTTTTCCACCTGCCGCTAAATCGGGTAAAATTTCATTTAACTCACTTATAATAAATTGAACAGCACTATCACCTGAGTACACCTGTGGTGCATTCAGCAAATTGTCGCCAGGATTTCTAAATGGATACTGCCCAAAAAAATCTAAAAGATGATACAATGCAAACGCCCTTAAGAATCTTGCCTGGGCTGCTTGGGAAGCTGATGGATTGAATGCCAGTACATTTGTAGCGTCAAAATTCAGTTTGTTCAAATTATTAAAAGTCTGTAATAATTGCGCATGATCTGCATTCCATGTATGACTGTGTACAACCCTCCATACACCATTATCATCCCAGTCACCCCCTCTGGTAGGCACCAAAGATTCATCAGAAGAATTTTCTTGCAAAGAAAATACCTGGCCTACATCAGTAAAAGGATTGCCTACATCAGTATAAGCGGCCTGCAAAAGCAACTGGGTTCCTGCAGCACCTAATGAAGTTGCAGTCTGCTCATTAGTTAGAGTACTTCTTAAGTCCTCATGCAGTTTAGAACAACTTACAATAGTCAGAACAAGCAGAACAGCAACTATTTTTAAGTTTTTATATGAGATCATAATAATTGATTTTATAAATTAACTTATTAAACTATAATGAAAAATTCAGTCCGAATGAAATTACTCTTGGTGTTGGATATGGAATATATTCAATAGACCTGGACGGATAACCGCTGTTACTATGGTCAATATTTACCTCAGGATCAAAGCCGGTAAATTTCGTAAGAACAAATAAATTGTTCCCGTTTACAAATATATTTAAACCCTTTACATATTTAACCACATTTCCAACATGGTAAGATATTGATGCATTGCGGAATTTAAAATAATTGCCGCTTTCCAAAAATCTTGTAGAAGCCCCTACACCGCTACCGGGACCTTCATCCGAATTATAAGCAGCTTCGTCGATATTTCTGCCCTGCAGAATTCCGGAAATATTTGTAACACTTGTTCTGGTATTATTATATATCAAATACCCACCTGCGCCTCCTCCATTCATAGTTAAAGAGAATTTTTTATAAGTAATAGAGATACTTCCTCCATAAAGGGAGTGAGGGTTAGGATCCCCCGCATACACGGGATCGGCACCAATTTGTTGATTGCCTTTATCATCAAATCCATTAAATGGTTTTAAATAAAACTCGTTTACAGGTTGATCATTCGTTATGATCTGTCCCAACGTACCTGATACACCCTGACCTTCTATCGTCCCTGTTAATATTGATAAAGGAGTTTTAGTTCCGGGTGCATAGAAATTCGTCAACAGATTTTTATTATTAGCATAATTGAAAGTCACATCTAAAGTAAAATCCTTTTTTTGGATGATGGTAGCACCTATTGCAATTTCGTACCCAGTATTTTTTAAATCTCCCGGAATATTTATCCAATAAGTGGAAGCAGGTGCTGGTTGTATAGCTGTACTCTGGAAAAGAATATCAGTTGTAGTTTTATTATAATAATCAAAACCACCATAAATTCTTCCTTTAAACAATCCAAAATCCAATCCAAAATCATAAGCCGTAGTAGTTTCCCATTTTAAATCGGGGTTTGCAACATTGATCTGCCCGGCAGTGTTAAAAGATGAAAAGCCAAATTGCTCCTGGGAAGCACCTGCGGGGAACTCCTGGTTGCCAGTCTTTCCCCATGAAGCACGAATCGCTAAATTGGAAAAGAGTGTACTGTTTTTCATGAAGTTTTCATTACTGATCAGCCATTTACCCGCTACTGAAGGGAAATGTCCATACCGGTTATTCTCGCCAAACTTGCTTGAACCGTCTGCTCTGAAAGTTGCCGTCAAATAATATTTACTGGCATAGTTCAATATTACTCTTGCAAAATAAGATTGCAGTTCAGTTGTAGGATCGATATAAGTGCTTGGCAAATTTTGAATACTTGCATCCTGCATCATTGCAGTATAGGGAATATCAATGATACTAGCCTGAGTAAGATTGGTATTAAATCCTGAGGCGGAAAATGTATTATTTGAAAAATCAGATTTCCAATATTCAAAACCAGCGGTGGCATTTAAATTTAGGTTCTTAGTAATATCTGCAGTATAATTTAAAGTATGAGTGAATGTTTGAGAACTTAAAACTGCATTTGCAATACTTCCACTGCCCAGGCCTGATAAACCACCATAACCTTGCAACCATCCGTACAGATTGGTATTTCTATTACCCGAACTATGATTTATAGCATACAAAAATTTATATTCCAGGTTTGGTAAAATCTTATATGCTGCAGAAATATTGCCCAGGAAAGTGTTTACATCAGCGATGTCTGAAACGCCTGTAATCAAAGCCAGAGGATTGCCGGAACCATTCTCAGGGAAAACATAGTAACCGGTTGAAGCATCTGTGAATGGCTGAGTTGGATTCCATTGTAATACAGAACTTATAAGGTTTCCCTGCGAACCCGGGTCATTTGATATGCCGCCCATGTGTTCAGTTGTGTGGCCAGCGATCAAGTTAAAATCAATGGTCAGTTTTTTATCCAGGAATTTGTATGATCCGCCAAAATTTCCAAGATACCTGTCTAATGAGGTCTCTTTAATAAACCCTTGATCTCTTCCACCAAAGAAAGATCCGCGAAATTTACCGGTTTCATTACCGCCGCTAAATGCTACTGAATAATTTTGAGATAATTTATCCGAAGTAATTTCGTCCTGTGCATCTATGCTCTTCCCTCCATCAAGAGTGGAAGCATTTGGAACCTGGTATTTGGTAAGTGCATTTCTATATTGACCGGCATCTAAAATTTCATATTTCTTCATGTAACCTGCAAAAACACCAAAACTGGTAGCGAAATCAAGCTTTGTGGGTCCTGAGGAACCCTTCTTGGTTGTAATGGCAATTACTCCATTTGCACCGCGAGAACCGTAAATAGCAGAAGCGGAAGCATCTTTTAGGACGTCTATTGAAGCTATATCATTTGGATTGATATAAATTAAAGGATTGGATTCAGGAGTTTGACCACCTAATGCACCAATGCTGACACTTGGTCGTGCGCTTCTTCCGTCGAGAATAACTCCATCTACAACATATAAGGGATTATTGCCGCTTCGTATAGAATTGTTTCCTCGTATTTTAACCGTTGTTGCTGCACCAGGTTGTCCGCTATTTTGTGTGACTTCCAAGCCAGGGACTTTGTTTTGTAATAACTGGTCAGGTGAAGTAATAACACCCTTATTAAAATCTTTTTCCTTTAAAGATGCCACTGCACCCGTTACATCCTTCTTTCTTGCAGTACCGTATCCGATTACCACAATATCTGTTAATGCCTGAGTTTCGGGATGCAACGTAACGGCTACTTCATTGGAAGAAGGAATAATAATTTCCTGGGTTCCATAGCCAATATAGGAAATTATTACAGTCGATATGTTGGCCGGTATCGAAAGTTTGAATTCTCCATTAGCATCGGTTGAGGTTCCGGCTTTCGAACCTTTCCCAATGACAGAAGCACCGGCAACAGCCCTTCCCTGTTCATCGATTATTTTTCCTGTAACGTTTTTGGTTTGCGCCCATGATGCTTGTAAAATAAGCATAAACACAGGACATAAGAGTAAGACTCTAAGCAATCTAGTTGTAGTCATAGTAACAAGCAGTTTAATATTTGATTTAATAAAAATAGGTAATCTGTGTAAATGTTACACGATTTAATATAAATTTTTTTACAGCTAGAAGTTTGATCCGATTTTTAAAAGACAATATTCGAAACAATTAGCTGCGTACTTTAAAAACTTTAACTCGAATCATTTTTATATAGCACAAAGTGAAAAGCATTGTTAATTGCATTCATTTTATTTAGTTTTTGATTCAATATTTTTCATTTTTAAATAAACCCCGTTGGTCCATCCGAATCCGTCCTGGTTTGGATATTCTCCGCCACTTGCGTTCGTTTCGTCATCAACTACATTATATTTTTCTGTTAACTTACAGGTTTTACTAAATACTTTTTCTACATTCTTTGTCCAGCAAACAGCGATGTTTTTTGCAAATTCATCATACCCATATTGCTTCATTCCTTCATAAGCCATCCATTGTAAAGGCGCCCAGCCATTTGGTGCATCCCATTGTTCACCACTATAAATTAATGTTGATAGTAAACCGCCGGATTGCAAAAATTTTTTCTCCAAATGATCTTTAATATACATCGCTTGTTTATTTGTTGCTATTTTAAACACCATCGGATAAACCATACTCATGTTTACAACCTGATTTGGTTTTTTGGTTATCATGTTATAATCTGTGAAGATTTTCTCTTGTTCTATCCATAAATACTTTTGAATTGCGTCTTGCCGCTTTGATGCTTTTTTACTATAGTTTATTCCGTTACTCTGTTCATTCTTTAAATAAAAAGCTTTTGCTAAGGTTTTTTCTAAATTGTATAGCAAACAATTAAGATCAACAGGAACCATATTACAAGTGCAAATAGTTTCAATGTTTTGCTCATCAGCGAACCACCTGGAACTAAAGTCCCATCCGCTTTCTGCGGCCGCCCGAATATGTCTGAATATTTCTTTATTTTTTCCATCACTTTTATTGAAAGTTTTCAAATCATTTACATAACCTTCAGGTCTTGAGGTATTTAATTCATCCCAATACCTGTTTAATATTTCTCCATCCGCCATTCTCACTACATGCCTTTCCGATGTGTTCTCTTCATTTAGTAGTTCGTGGTCTCTCATCCAAAACGCATACTCTTTTTCAAGCTGTGGCAAATATTTTATAAAAACTTCTTCGCCGGTTTCCTCACTTAACAACTCAACCATCAAAGAAAAAAAAGGCGGCTGCGAACGTGTTAAAAAATAAGTGCGATTGCCATTGGGAATAAAACCAAATTCGTCTATCAAATAGGCGAAATTATTCACCATACTTTCTATCAGGTCAATACGCCTTGCTATCTGTAAACCCAGCATTGTAAAATAACTATCCCAATAAAATATCTCTCTGAATCTTCCGCCCGGCACAACAAACTTTTCCGGTAATGGTATCAAAGTGCCGTCTTCATTTCCCGGATATTTCGTCAACACACTCCATAAATGGTTAATATGCTCTTCAATAGTTTTAAATGAAAATTTTTTATTGCTTGTCTCATTATTCAAACTAAAATGACTCAAATAAAAATCCTTCAAATTAAAATGTCCGGTATTTTTTTCTTCCCGATATGTTTCCAAAATTTCCTTCACTGAATATTTTGGGGCACTATCCACAAACGATTTTTGATCCGCTAAAATTTGCTGCGTTTGTATGTCAACAAACAATTCTTCATACTCTTCAATATATACCGGCTTTTTGTTATTGAGCATAAATTATTTTATCAGTCACTTTTTTTCTATTTTTTTTGATACCAGCTTTGGTATTTATTTCGGTAATAATGTTTTTTCAATGTCTCAATGAATGCCGCTGTATATTTTTTGTGTTACCAGCAGCGGCATTTTATGGCGTCGTCCCTTGCGTCGCAATCACTTCAACTGTATAACTCGTGTCATCAATCGCAGGCTCAACCTTCTTCATTTTATCCTTAATTCTTTTGAAAATAAACAATGCGGTTATCAAAATTGCGATGGGTATCAATGAAAAATAAAATGCAGTTTCTCCACCATATTTCTGAAAAATAAATCCTGTTGTAAGCGAACCTAAAGTACCACCCAATGCTGAAAACACAACGATCAATCCCGACATTGCTCCATGCTTTGTTTTTGGCAAAGAAGAAAGAATGATAGAGTTTATTGCAGGATAAACAGGCGCAATAAAAAATCCTATCAAAGGAAAAACATAAGCAGCCAAAGGAAGTTGGGACCAATTATTAATATCTTTTCCATTCACTCCTTTTGAAAGAGGCAACGCAACTAATACAAGTGCTGCTGCACCCAATAAACAGAAACATAAAACCGCAAACCAGTTAAATCTTTTCATTACAAGTCCTGCAAGAAATCTTCCGGCAGCTGTTGAGGCTGCAAGTATGCTTGCAATTTCAATGCTGATAGATGAAGGCAACTGCAATACTTTATTATTAAATGTCGGTAACCAACTCATGATGCTTTGCTCTATTAAAACATACACAAAGGCACAAACAATGAAAGAAATTACTACAGGCAAAACAATTAACCTGAACATACCAATTACATCTTCTTTGGCGTTTGTTGTATGATCCATTCTGGCTGCATGTTCATTTAACGGAGAGATAAGCAGCAGGAAAAATGCAAGAGCAGAAAGCAACGCCAAAACATAATATACATTGAACCATCTTGCACTTGCCGCATCTTTATCGTCAATAAAATAACTGAAAATAAAATAGCCTGTAAGAATTCCGATCATGAAAAATGATTCGATAAAATTCATTATGCTGATATGTTCTTTCTCGTTTTTTGTAATTAAACCTATTGTTCCGAATACAGAAATTTTTATCAAACCAAAACACATACCGGTTACAACAAACAAAAGTTTTACAGCAATAAAAGTTTTTACAAGTGGAATAATTAAACAGGTAACGGTCATCAATCCGAGGGATAACAACATTGATTTTTTATAACCGATTCTTGCAATGAAGGAAGCAACTAAAAAAGAAGCAATCGCAATGCTCAGGTCTTTACAAGGCTCAAGCACGGAAGCAGACAGTTCTTCCACATGAAAATACCGTTGCACCTGCAATATCACCGTTCCCACACTGTTCAGCAAAATTGCAAACAGGAAGTAGTTAATAAATATGGAGAGCTTTATGCGGAAGTTGCTCATGGCAATATGCTGCTTGTTAATCTTGATGTCGTTTATCCAAAAAAATTTTCCATAACAAACTAAAACGAAATTGAATTTTTTATTGATAATAAAATTCATCTCTATTGGCTATTTCTTTAACTGTATTAAGCAAATTCTTTTAAATTTGGTTTCACTTATCCTTAATAAACATGAAGATCGATCTTGAAATAATCCTTCCCGATGAAGGCAGTTCGTTCCGGTTGCTGCATACCAAAACAACAGCGGAAAAATTTCCATGGCAATACCATTATCATCCGGAATATGAGATTGTTTGTGTATTGAACGGTGACGGCACAAGGCATGTGGGCAACCATTTCAGCACTTATGAAAACGGCGATCTCGTATTAATGGGACCGAATTTGCCACACTCCGGCTTTGGTTTGAATGCGCATGGAATTCATGAGGAAATTGTTGTGCAAATAAAAGACGAAGTGTTTAAAGAATCCATATTAACAAGACCGGAAATGAACGACATTTCTCTGTTGCTTGAAAAGGCAAAATATGGTTTGTGGTTTTATGGAAATACAAAGATGAAAGTAACAAAGAAGCTTAAAAAGCTTATCAAACTTTCGGCGTTTGAAAAATATCTGGAACTGCTTTCCGCGTTGTATGTTATGGCAGCTTCCAATGAATATGAATTACTGAATCCCAATGTAGATCTTTCATCACTGCTGAAGAAAAATAATTCGCGGCTCCAAAATATTTTCACTTATGTGGAGCAACATTATAATGAAGAAGTGAATATAAAAAAAGTGGCTGCTATAGCAAATCTTTCAGTACCCTCGTTCTGCAACTATTTCAAAAAGTTGATGAATTGTACGTTTACAGATTTCATCAATCAATACCGCATTCAACGTGCGTGCGCATTAATGCTGCATGAAAAATCCGTCACAGAAATTTCTTACGATTGCGGTTTTAACAATGTTGCTTATTTCAATAAAGTTTTTAAAGGTATTATGAAGAAAACACCGACAGAATACAAAAGAGAAAAGCAAAATGGTTTGTTGAAAGCAATTGCCTGATTGTTTTTATAAACCCGGTCTTATAGTGTCGATGAAATTATTTTGTATAAGGGTGATGTCAGACTATAACGCCCGAAGATGAATGCCATGCAAAATGAACTTGAGAATTGTTCTTCCTGATGCCATATATTCTTCAGACAAAGTGATTGCGACGCAACGAAGATGCCATGAAAAACTAAAGCCGGTATCATAAAAATCATTCTAATCATTAAGTTCATTAGTAGTAAAGCATCATAGTAGCAACGATGCCCGGTAAAATTTCTTATATAAAAATGCAAATCGAAATATTGATCAGAAAAACTTGCATACAAAAATAGGGTACGGTTAAAAGCAGGCTGTGCGAGAAATTATACACTTCGGATTAAAAACCTTGAATTATTGTAATTTACTATTACACTGAATAATTACCGGTTAATATGGATATCGAAAAGTTAAAGAGGATATCAGAGTTAGTCTTAGTCGCAAACTGAAATAAAGATATAGTTTTTACCTAAACAAGAAAATTAAATTCCTTGTATGCTTAGCCGCTGTTGAGTTTTTGTTGACGGATACTTTATGCAAGCTTATAACTTTGCGCCATGCAACATCTTTTGAAAGGCCTTTCTTTTTCTATTTTGTTTTGTTTGTTTAATGACATTTGTTTTTCGCAAGCCTCAATTTATCCCCGGGATTATTTTAGAGATCCGCTCGATATACCAATTCAGTTAGTTTCAAATTTCGGCGAACTGCGGCCCAATCATTTTCATATGGGACTGGATATTCGAACACAGGGGCGTGAAAATCTTCCTGTGCATGCCGCTGCCGAAGGTTATATAAGCCGTATAAAAATTGAAAAGGGCGGATTTGGAAACGCTATTTACATAAATCATCCAAATGGTTACACAACATTGTATGCGCATTTGAATTCGTTTTATCCTGAATTGTATAATTATATAAAAACAAAGGAATACAAAGAACAAAAGTGGGAACAGGATTTTGAATTGCCTGCAAATATGTTCCCGATAAAAAAAGGACAATTCATTGCGCTAAGCGGAAGTACAGGTGCATCGGGAGGTCCGCATCTTCATTTTGAGATCAGAGATACAAAAACAGGAAACAATTTAAATCCATTGTTGTTTGGATTAAATGTTCCTGACAATAAGCCGCCGGTAATAAAAGCTTTATATTGGTACGACAGGCGTTACAGTACATATATTTATTCAGGGAAACAAATTTCTTTTATTAAAAAAAACAATGTTTACACTGTTACTACTAAAGTTGTGAAAATAAATTCGCCGCTTGTTTCTTTTGGAATAAGTACAGAAGATTTGAGCAATTCATCGGGCTTTAATTTAGGAGTTTACAAAGCGGAGCTTTATATGGATGATTCATTGATGAATGCTTTTACATTAAATAATTTTTCTTACACAGATACGCGTTATGTAAATGCATGTATTGATTATTCTAAATTGATGAAAGAAAAAAAATATGTACAGTATTTTGCCATATTGCCGGGAAATAAGATGAATATCTTTACTCCTACATCAACTAATGGTGTAATCATTCTTTCAGACACTTTGCAGCATTCGATAAGCATAAAAGTAAAAGATGCTGCAGGGAATGCAACGTCAATAAATTTTTTCATTCAGTTAAATAAGGCATTCGGAACCGATCCTTATCCTTCAAATGCACAACCTCTTTTGCCCAACCAGGAAAATTTCGTGAAAGGAAATAGTGTAAGAGTATCATTCACAAAGAATGCATTTTATGATGTTGTTCCATTCGTTTTAAATGAAAACATTAACGCAAATAAAAACAACGCTTCTGCATTTGTGGCATTGCATAATTACACAGTTCCTGTTCATGACTCATTCACTGTACAATTAAAAACAACGCTTGCAGCAAATGATCCTTCAAGAAAAAAAGTAGTAATGCAATTGATAAGTGGCACAAGCAAACAGGTTAAGAACGGAGATTGGAACGGAGATTGGATGAGTGCAAAGTTTAACAAGCTTGGCTTTGTGCAATTGCTTGTTGATAATGTCGTGCCGACTATTACACCCGTTGGATGGAAGAATGGTGCGATATTATCTGCTGCAAAAAGATTGGTATTAAAATGTAAAGACGATCTTGGGGAGATCGATTCCTTTCGTGCAGAACTCGACGGGCAATGGCTGATGTTTGCAAAACGAACCGGAGATAATTTTATTTATACTTTCGATGAGCATTGCTCCAAAGGTTCACATACATTGAAAGTCACAGTTACTGACGTTGCAGGCAATATTACTACCACAACTTATACATTCAAGCGGTAACTTTATTTAAAAATTTTATGGTAACATTAAAGGAAGGCGATAAGGCGCCGGTATTTAAAGGCATTGATCAAAACGGAAATAAAATTTCTCTTGCAGATTATAAAGGAAAAAAAGTTGTACTCTTTTTTTATCCTGAGGATGATACGCCAACATGCACCATACAAGCCTGCAACCTTCGTGATAATTATGCATTGCTTAAACAACACGGCTTTGAGGTGATTGGTGTGAGCCCTGATGATGCGAAGAGTCACAAGAAATTTGAAAAAAAATTCAATCTTCCTTTTACGCTTATCGCTGATCCCAAACATTCCATTCTTGAAAAATACGGTGTGTGGGACCAGAAGCAAATGTTCGGTCATAAATACATGGGTGTTCTGCGTACAACTTTTGTAATTGATGAAAAAGGCGTAATAAGAAAAATATTTCTGCGTCCGAAAAATAAAGCGCATGCAGAGGAAATCATTAAAGCGTGGAATGGGAAATAGTTTGTAGTTTATAATTTGTGATTTGTAGTTTTTATGAGCCGATCAATTGAATATAAATGAAACTTTTGTTGCGTCGCACTCTTGTACTTTCTGTAATTCCATTCAACATTATAGAGCTTTCTTTAGTTTCTCTACCACATCTTTTGTATTGCCGATAAATATCTGATTATTCACAATCGCTACCGGCCGTTTTAAAAAAGTATATTCCTCTAAAATCAAATTGCGGTAATCGTTTTCGGTAAGTTGTTTTTTATTCAATCCGAGTTCACGATACTTTATTGCTCTTCGACTGAACAATGCTTCATAGCTTCCGGCAAGCTTTTTCATTTCGTCTAATTGTTGCGGTGTGATCTTTTCTGTTTTGATATCCTGTAGTTCTGCGCCTTTCTTTTTGACTTCAACGTCTTTCAGAATTTTTTGTGTTGTATCGCAGGTGCTGAGATGATAGATTTTTTTCATGATGCAAAGAATGTATTTACAAAGTTATATTGGCAGGAAACTTGATGCAGTTTCCCTGATTCGTAAACTATATCAGCGAATGATGATTATTTTTGTGCTTCCTTGCTGAATAAAGGACAGAACGTACAAGTGAGTGACACAACACAAGTCTAATAGCAGCAATGCAGTTGGGCACATAAAAAAAATTCTAAAAATAAACAGTGTAATATGATAAAAACAGGTAACCCGGTAATAAGCATTTACACCGAAATGACGCCGAATCCTGAAACGATGAAGTTTGTAGCGAACAAACTTTTATATCCCGGAAAGAGTATTGATTTTCCTGATGAATCAATAGCGGGTCCCTCGCCCCTTGCAAAGGAATTGTTTAGCTTTCCTTTCATTAAAAGCGTTTTTATTGCAAGCAATTTTGTTACACTTACAAAAACCGCCGAAACGGAAGACTGGCAGGACGTGATACCTACGATCAAACAATTTTTAAAAGAATACCTGGAAAACGGCGGACCGATAGTTAATGAAGAAGAGGTTGCAAGCATAAAAAAAGAAGCAAGCAATACGGTTGCTGCAGATGATGATGATGTGGTGAAACGTATAAAAGAATTGCTTGACAATTATGTGCGACCTGCTGTAGAAATGGACGGCGGCGCTATTCAGTTTAAGAGTTATGACGCAGGTGTTGTAAACCTGATGTTGCAGGGAAGTTGCAGTGGTTGTCCTTCTTCGATGATCACATTGAAAGCCGGTATTGAAGGAATGATGAAACGTATGATCCCTGAAGTGAAAGAAGTGGTTGCTGAATC
>Ga0157373_10002871_pt1 | contig 13035 bp, 14 predicted proteins | sample C65metaG_FD_113460 | JGI IMG/M metagenome (GOLD analysis project Ga0157373, IMG submission 113460) | Corn rhizosphere microbial communities from Kellogg Biological Station, Michigan, USA - C6-5 metaG | ecosystem: Host-associated > Plants > Roots > Rhizosphere > Soil | place: USA: Michigan... | reverse complement strand
CCCTGCACTTCGCCTGGAAGGACGCGGCGGGCGTGCTCGAAGTGCGCTGCTCGCCCTGCAGCGCCGAGGTTGCCGCGCTCGGCACGCAGCCGATCGTGTTCGAGGGCCTGGTCGCCAGCGTGAAGCGCGAAGGCAACACGCTGGCCGGCACCATCGAGGCCACGCCGCGCAGCGCCGAGGCCGCCGCCGTGCTCCAGGGCCAGTGGCAAGGACAGCTGGTGCCCAAGGGCAAGGGCCTGCAGCTCAGCGTCGACATCAAGGACGCGCCCATTGCCCGCTGGTATGCCGTGCTCGCGCCCAGCCTGCCCGAGCTGCAGCGCGCGCGCATCGGCGGCACGCTGGCGCTGCGCGGGCAGGTCATGCTGCCGGAGGCTACGTTCGCGGTGCAGCCCACCGTGAGCCAGTTCACCGTCGAGGGGCTGGGCACCGAAGCCATGCTGGGCGCGCGCACCAGCTGCGGCGCACCGTCGAAGCTGGCCAACGACAGCTGGCTGGCGCGCGCCGTCATCGCGGCCGAAGACCAGCGCTTCTTCACCCACGCCGGCTACGACCTGACGGAGATCGTCGCGTCGATCGACAACAACCAGAAGGAAGGCCAGCCCAAGCGCGGCGGCAGCACGCTCACGCAGCAGCTCGCCAAGATGCTGGTGACCGGCAGCGACCGCACCGCGGAGCGCAAGCTGCGCGAGCTGCTCTACGCGGTCGAAATGGAACAGACCCTGGGCAAGGCGCGCATCCTGCAGCTCTACCTGGACAACGCGCCGTGGGGCGGCAACCTGTGCGGCGCCGAAGCCGCCGCCCGGCGCTATTTCAAGCGTTCCGCGCGCAGCCTGGAGCCCGCGCAGGCGGTCTGGCTCGCGTCCATGCTGCACAAGCCGCAGGCGGTGCTCGAGCAATGGCGGCGCGACGGGCAGATCGACCCGGACCGCACCAAGTGGGTCGCCGAGAGCGTGCGCGGCATCAGCCGCAACCAGCGCGAGTCGCTGCTCAAGAGCGTGGCGGCTGCCAGATTCACCGCACCGGAGGCCTTTCCATGAACGAGGTCGAGGCCATCGAGCGCGCCACCGTGGCCGCCGTGTCGCCGCTGGTCGTCGAAGAGCTCGACGGCTGGCTGCTGCCCTTCGACGACGGCACCGTCAAGCGCGCCAGGTCGGCCGTGCCGCTGCACCGCGAGCCGGTCGCCGGCCGCACGATCGACCGCATCGAGGACCGCTACGACCGCCGGCACTTCGTGCCCGCCTTCCGCCTGGCCGATGTGCCCTCCTTCGTGGCGCTGCAGTCCGAGCTGGAGCAGCGGCACTACGTCGGCGACTCGCCGACCTGCGTGCAGGTCGGCTCCGCACGGCGCATGCGCGAGGTGGCCGCGGCCGGCGCCCCGCTGGCCGATGTCGACCTGGCGCCCGACGACGCCTGGGCCACCCTGTTCCTCGGCGAGGGCTTCGATCCCGTGGACGGCGCCCACCGCGTGCGTGCGCTCTCGCGCGCCCAGGGCTCGCTCTATGCCAGCGTGCGCGAGGGCCGCCGGACCGTCGCGGCCGGCGCCATGGCCTTCGGCCACGGATGGGCCAGCGTGCACGGCATGCGAACCGAGCAGTCGCAGCGCGGCCGGGGCCTGGCCGGGCGCGTGCTGGCAGGCCTTGCGCAGGCGGCGCTCGCGCGCGGCTTCGAGCAGGTGTTCCTGCAGGTCGACGCGCACAACCTGGCGGCCCATGCGCTCTACCGGCGCGCCGGTTTCTCGACCCGGTGGCAGTACCGCTACTGGCAGCGCCAGCAGTGGCCGCGCTGAAGACGGGCAATTCCTACCGGGTGGCGCGGTCGGGCCGTTAGTGCCACCATGGCTGCATGACGAATGCAAACCACCACGCCAACCACCCGACCGATCCCGTGGCCACGCCGCGCGGCATCGACCACATCGTGGCCGGTGTTTCCACCAGCGATGGCGACGGCGTCAAGCTCACCCGCGTGCTGCAGCAGCCGCTGCAGAAAAGGCTCGACCCCTACCTGATGCTCGACGCCTTCGGCAGCGACAACCCGGGTGACTACATCGGCGGCTTTCCGAGCCATCCGCACCGCGGCTTCGAAACCGTGACCTACATGATCGCGGGCCGCATGCGGCACCGCGACAGCGCCGGCCACGAAGGGCTGCTGCAGAACGGCGGCGTGCAATGGATGACGGCCGGCCGCGGCCTCGTCCACAGCGAACTGCCCGAGCAGGAGGACGGCCTGATGGAAGGCTTCCAGCTCTGGCTCAACCTGCCGGCCAAGGACAAGATGCGCGAGCCCTGGTATCGCGACATCCAGAGCGAGGAGATTCCGGAATACACCACCGCCGCGGGCGTGCACGTGCGCGTGATCGCGGGCGCGAGCCACGGCATCGAGGGCGCGGTGCGGCGCGAGCACACCGAGCCGCTCTACCTCGACATCACGCTGCCGCCCGGCGCCGAGTTCGCCCAGCCCCTGCCCGACGACCACAACGCGCTCGTCTATGCGTTCCGCGAGTCGGTGTGGATCGCGGGCAGCGAGGTGCCCACGCGCCGCATGGCCATTCTGGCGAACGATCCCGGCAGCGATGGCGTGGTGCTGCGCGCCGGCGCCACCAACCACAGCCCGGCGCGCGCATTGCTGATTGCCGGCAAGCCGCTGCACGAGCCGATCGCGCAGTACGGCCCCTTCGTGATGAACACGCAGGAGCAGCTGAAGGAGGCCGTGCAGGACTTCCAGAGCGGCAAGTTCGGGGCCTGATGTAGTCGCAGGCCTACCGAAAATCGGCATCGCCCGCAGGTCACGGGCGCACGCATGGGGCATAGATTGGCCGCCATGCCGCATCGCACGACCAAAGCCCCCGAGGTCCGCAAGGGCCAGGCGCCCGAAACACTGAAGCGCGACCAGTTCCACGAGCGCTTCATGCAGCCCTTCCAGGACCCCGCCTTCCAGTCCGAAAAGGAGGCGCTGCGGCGCATCGAGCTCATCGCATGGGAGGCCTACGAACAAGGCCGCAAGTCGCCCGTCACGCGCAAGGCCGGTCCGGGCCATGCCGACCCCGACTACGAACTTTCGGTCGACTGGCTCGAAGCCAGGGCGCGCATCGACGCCGCGCAGGCCGCCTGGGGCAGCCCGCAGACGCGCTCGCGCGTGCTGCTCGTCAACGGCTCGCCGCGCAACGACGGCACCTGTCCGGGCGAGATCTCCAAGAGCTGGCGGCTGCTGCAGCTCGCGCGCGAGGTGCTCGATGGCTGCGGCATCGAGGTCGACGTGCTCGACCTGAGCCTGCTCGCTTCCGACTACGGGCGCCACATCCATCCCTGCAAGGGCTGCGTGTCCACCGCCATGCCGCTGTGCCACTGGCCCTGCAGCTGCTATCCCAACCATGCGTTGCGCCAGACCGGCGACTGGATGAACGAGATCTACGAGCGCTGGGTGGCCGCGCACGGCGTGATCCTGTTCACGCCCACGCACTGGTACCAGTCCGCCAGCCCGCTCAAGCTCATGACCGACCGGCTGGTGTGCGCCGACGGCGGCAACCCCGACCCCACCAGCACCCATGGCAAGAAGCCCGACGAAGCCAAGGCCCTCGAGCTCCAGGGCTGGGGCTATCCCAAGCACCTGGCGGGGCGGGTCTACGGCCTGGTGGTGCACGGCGACGTGGCCGGCGCCGAGAGCGTGCGGCGCAACCTGTCGGACTGGCTCGACTGGATGGGCCTCATCGACGCGGGCGCGCAGGCCCGGCTCGACCGCTACATCGGCTACTACGAGCCCGACGCCACCAGCCACGACAGCCTCGATGCCGACGAAGGCGTGCAGGAGGAAGTGCGCAACGTGGCCCGTGCCGTGGCACTGGCCGTGGGCGAACTGCGCGCGGGCAAGCTGCAGGCGCCCGACCGCGGGCTGAAGCCGCCGCGGCTCAAATGAGGCATGCCGCGCCGCCGGAAGCCGCGCGCCCGTTCATGATTCTTTACGCAGGCTCACTTGCGGCTCACCTGGCCGATACAGAGGTCTTCCACACTTCGTCTCACCTGCTGCCCCTTGGCGGCGGGCTTCTTCGAAAGGAAGCACTTCTCATGATCTCTCTTCGCCAACGCATCGTCTGGGCCAGCCTTCTGGGCTCGGCCGCCCTCGCCTCTTCGGGCGCCTTCGCACAACAGGCCCCGGCGGCACCCGGCACTTCGCCTTCCACGCCCACGGCCGCCGTTGCGCAGGCCGAGGGCAGCGCGGCACCCAAGGCGCAGCACAAGCGCATGGACCCGGCCCAGCGCATGGAGCGCATGCAGGAGCACCGCACCAAGCGGCTTGCCGCGCTGAAGGAAAAGCTCAAGCTGAATGCCGGACAGGAAAGCGCGTGGACCACCTTCGCAGCGGCCAGCCAGCCGCCGGCCCGCACGCAGCGCATGGACCGCGCGGAATTCGCCAAGCTCACCACGCCCGAGCGCCTGGAGCGCATGCAGGCCCGCCAGGCCGAGCGCAGCGCCAGGTTCGCCAAGCGCGCCGAAGCCACCAAGGCCTTCTATGCCGCGCTGACGCCCGAGCAGCAGAAGACCTTCGACGCGGAGACGGTGCATGTCGGCATGCATGGCCACCGCGGGCACCATGGCCACGGCGGCGCTGACGGGCAACCCGCCAAGAGCTGACCCGCCGCCGGGGCGCCGGAACCGGAGCCCCCATGAAAAAGCCCGCGATGCCTCGAGCACCGCGGGCTTTCTTTCTTCGTACATGGACGGCTATTGGGGCGTGCCGGTCCTTTCGGCCGGGTTGGTGGGCACGTCCGGCCGCTCGCCGGGCTGGCCGAACCGGGGCTTGGTCTTGCGGGCCATCTGGCTCACCTCGGCGCGCGACATTTCGCCGGTGGGCTGCGGCATCGCATTGGGCTGCGCATTCACGGTGGTGCTGGCCTCGCCCTTGGGCACCGGGTTGTTGGCGTTGTTGCGGTTGTGGGCGCGCGCCTCGGCCTTCACGGCTTCGCGCGACACCGGCATGCTGGCGTCGGGGCGCTGCGGCGGGTTGGGCACGCCGGAGGGCGTCTGCGTGCTGGCCTGGCCGCTCACGGCGGGGTCCGGCTGCGCAGGTATCGACGTGGCTTGCGCCATGGCGGCACCGGCCGCGGCCATCAGGCCGGCCAGCGCCGTGGCGTGAAGGATTGCGTGCTTCATGGTGCGTTCCTTTGAAAAATGATGATGAAGAGGACCGCCGGCTTGTTTTGCTGCGGCCTGAAAACCACCGTAGGAGGCCCCCCATGCGGCCCGTGTCGGGGTGCGGCAGGCCTGCCTGTAGGAGCCGGCCGTCGCCTCGCGAAAGGCGGCAAAGAAGGTGGCGCGTTCCTACAGGCGCGCCGGGCGCGGCAACGTACAACCACAACACCGATGTCTTCCTCACCGATTCCACTTGCCGCCGCGGCGCCGACTTCGCTCAAGGTCATGACGGTGAACACCCACAAGGGCTTCACCGCGCTCAACCGCAAGTTCATCCTGCCGGAGCTGCGCGACGCGGTGCGCACGGTGGGAGCCGACGTGGTGTTTCTGCAGGAAGTGCTCGGCACCCATTCGCGCCACTCGCGCAAGGTCAACAACTGGCCCGAGGCGCCGCACTACGAATTCCTGGCCGACACCATGTGGCCGCAGTTCGCCTATGGCCGCAACGCCGTGTACCCGAGGGGCCATCACGGCAACGCGGTGCTGTCCAAGTTTCCGATCGTGCATTTCCGCAACCATGACGTGTCGGTGGCCGGGCCCGAAAAGCGCGGCCTGCTCCATTGCGTGCTGCGCCTGCCGGGCCGCACGGTCGACGTCCACGCGATCTGCGCACATCTCGGCTTGGCCGAGGCGCACCGGCAGCAGCAGCTCGAACTGCTGCTGCACATCGTGCGCGACGAGGTGCCGGCCGACGCGCCGCTGATCGTCGCGGGCGACTTCAACGACTGGCGCGGCCGCGCCCACCAGGTGCTGGAGGAAGGCGCCGCGCTGCGCGAGGTCTTCGTGCATGCGAACGGCTCGGCCGCCAAGACCTTTCCGGCGCGCTTTCCGCTGCTGCCTCTGGACCGCATCTATGTTCGCAACGCGGGCGTGCATGCGCCCGTGGTGCTGCCGCGCAAGCCCTGGTCGCACCTGTCGGACCATGCGCCGCTGGTGGCGAACATCGATCTTTGAAGCGGACACGAGCCATGACCTGTGGTGAACGCCATGGATAACGTCGGCCAATGGGTGGGCGGCAACCGCATCGCGCTGCTCGAGAACGGCGAGGAGTTCTTCCCGCGCGTGTTCGATGCCATTCGCCAGGCGCAGCGCGAAGTCATCATCGAGACCTTCATCCTGTTCGAGGACAAGGTCGGCTTGGCGCTGCATGCCGCCATGCGCTCGGCGGCCCAGCGCGGCGTGAAGATCGACCTGCTGGTCGACGGCTTCGGCTCGCCGGATCTCTCGCGCGAATTCATCGCGCAGCTGAGCGCCGTGGGCGTGCGGGTGCGGGTGTTCGATCCGGGGCAACCCGTCCTCGGCAAGCGGCTCAACGTGTTTCGGCGGATGCACCGCAAGATCGTGGTGGTCGATGGAGAACTCGCGTTCGTGGGCGGCATCAACTATTCGGCCGACCACCTGCTGGACTACGGGCCCAAGGCCAAGCAGGACTACGCGGTGGAGCTGCGCGGGCCCGTCGTGGCGCAGATCCACCAGTTCGTGCTGCGCGCCATCGCGCTCGGCGACAAGGGGCCGCGCTGGTTCCGCCGCCGGCTCAAGCAGGCGCCGCCCGTCGACCGCGAGTCCGTCGGCGACGTGGAGGCGGTGCTCATCACGCGCGACAACCGCCGCCACACCAGCGACATCGAACGCGAGTACCTGGCCGCGATCCGCGCCGCGCGCAAGCGCATCGTGATTGCCAACGCGTATTTCTTTCCCGGCTACAGGCTCATCAAGGAGCTGCGCCGCGCTGCCCGGCGCGGCGTGGACGTGCGGCTCATCCTGCAAGGCGAGCCCGACATGCCGATCGTCAAGACGGCCGCCACCATGCTCTACCACCACCTGCTGCATGCGGGCGTGCGCATCTACGAATACTGCGACCGCCCGCTGCACGCCAAGGTCGCGCTGATGGACGACGAATGGACCACGGTCGGCTCGAGCAATCTCGATCCGCTGAGCCTGTCGCTCAACCTGGAAGCCAACGTGTTTGCGCGCGGCAGGGCCTTCAACCAGCTGCTGTGGGAACGCATGGACAAGCTCATGCGCGAGAGCTGCCAGCAGATCGGCGAGGCCGACCTGGAGAGCGGATGGAGCGGCTGGCGGCTGGTGCGCAGCTTCTTCATCTTCCACTTCCTGCGCTGGTATCCGTCGTGGCTCGGCTGGCTGCCGCGGCAGGTGCCGCGCCTCACCCCGGCCGAGGCCATCGAGCTTGCCGAGAAGCGCGAAAAGCGCGAAGGCGCCGGCGACAACGGGGCCACGCCGACGGAAGCGGCATGAGCATCTCCACTGCGAAGCCCGCGCACCGGCCCTGGTGGCCCTGGCTGCGGCGCATCGCGGTCTGGGCCTTCTTCGGCCTGATCGCCTGGCTGCTCGTGAGCCAGGCGCGTGCCATCGACTGGCAGGAGGTGTTCGACGCCATGCGCGCGCTGCCCGCGGCCACGCTGTGGCTGGCCGGCGCGCTGGCCGCCGGCAGCTTTGCCACCTACAGCACCTACGACCTGCTGGGCCGCCATCTCACGCGCCACCCGCTCGGCGCCCGCACCGTCATGGGCGTGACCTTCATCAGCTATGCCTTCAACCTGAACCTCGGTTCGCTGGTGGGCGGCGTGGCGTTCCGCTACCGGCTCTATTCGCGGCTGGGCCTTCCCAACGGCACCATCACGCGCGTGCTCGGCTTCAGCATGCTGACCAACTGGCTCGGCTACCTGGTGGTGGCGGGGGTGGCCTTCTGCTTCTGGCCGCTGGTGCTGCCGGCCGAATGGAAGGTCGGCAACGGCGGGCTGCGCATCCTGGGCGCGGTGCTGCTGCTGCTGGCCGCGGGCTACTTCGTGCTGTGCGCCCTGGCCAGCGGGCACGTGTTCCGGCTGCGCCACTATCCGTTCAAGGTGCCGTCCCTTCGGATGGCCTGGCTCCAGCTGGCCCTGTCCTGCCTGAACTGGGCGCTGATCGGCAGCGTGATCTGGGTCCTGCTGCAGGGCGCGGTGGCCTACCACACGGTGCTCGCGGTGCTGCTGGTGGCCGCGGTGGCCGGCGTGGTCACGCACGTGCCGGCGGGCCTGGGCGTGCTGGAGGCGGTGTTCCTTGCGCTGCTCTCGCATGAGGTGGCGCAGGGCCGGCTGCTGGGCGTGCTGCTGGTCTACCGCGGGCTTTACTACCTGTTGCCGCTCGGCGTGGCCACGGTGGCGTACTTCGTCACCGAGCTGCGTGCGCGGCGCTGGCGTCACGCCGCGACGTTGAAGCGCTAGAAGTGATAGGTGTAGCGCAGCCGCACAAAGTTTTCGCCCGGGTTGGGCTTCTTGATGCCGGCATTCGAGAAATGCTGCAGCCGCAATGTGAGTTCGTGCCTGCCGTTCTCGCCGAAGCTGCGTCCCACGCCCAGCACTTCGGTGAACTGGAACGCGGTGCTGAAGCTGCGGTCGGGCGTCCGGTAGAGGTGGTCCATCACCGTGCCGCCGACGCCGCCTTCGGCAAACCACGGCGAACTGCCGCTGTCGAAGCGGTAGCGCCAGGTGTAGATCGCGCCGATCTGCGTGTAGTTGCGCGAACCGCCGCCCAGGGCCGGCGCATGCCAATGGCTCGCGAACAGATCCCAGTAAGAAGTGAGCGCCCCTTCATGCACCGGCTGGCGCGGCGACCACGGCAGCGTGACGCCCACCGTGGCCGACTCGGTGCCGCCCTGGTCGCCATGCGGCGCATGGCCGCCCTCGAAGTAGTAGCCGCGCGCGCTGTCTTCGAACGCATGAGCCGGTGCGCCCAGCAGGCTCAGGACGCCTGCGAACACGGCGGCCCCGAGGGACGCGGACCTGTGTGCTTTCATGATGTGGTTGTTAACTGCAAATAATGAAAGAAAAGAAAAGAAATAATTACTTTCCGCTGCAGTCCGCGCCTGGGCCCGAGGCTATTGCCATGTCGGAAAGTAGGACTTGTTCAACAGAATTGCGGAATCGGTTTTGTTGCGGTGCAGCAATTGCCGCGCCTCGCGTCTATAGTGGGGCTCGTCCGTCCTCATAGATCGCGCCCCATGCCATCCCTCACCTCCGTCGCCCGCCTGTCCAACCCGCTGATGCTGTGGGTCGACGTGGCCCTCAAGACCCAGGAGATGCTGCTGTCCTCCGGCTCCGTGATCCAGATGCGCACCGGGCGCATGGCCAAGGCGGGGCTCGCGCCCAGCGCGGCCGATCTCGCGGAGTTCCAGCTCATGGGCGATGAAAAAATTGCCGCCGCAGGCCAGTCCGGGGCCGCCATGGTCCGGCAATGGCACAGCAGCCACGTCTCGCTGGCGAACCGCGCGCTGCAGCAATGGATTCTGAGTGCCGGAGCCTTTCTGTCGATGGCCGGCAGCGTCACGCCGGCGCAGGCCGCGGAGCGCAGCGACGCCTTCGTGCAGGCCACGGCCCGGGCGGCGGGCACGGCCAGCCGGCTTTCGGGCGCGGCGGTGCGCATCGCACGCGAAGGACTGAAGCCGATCCACGCCGCCGCCACCTCGAACGCCCGGCGGCTGGCTGCCGAACTGCGCGGCTGAGCGCGCCGGCGCGTCAGCCGCGCGCCATCACCAGCGTCAGCAGCGTGATCTCGGACGGCGCGCCAAAACGCTTGGGCGGCCCCCAGTAGCCGGTGCCGCGGCTCACGTAGACCCACATGTCGTGCAGCCGGTGCAGGCCGGCGGTGAAGGGCTGCTGCATCGGCACGAACAGGTTCCACGGAAAGAACTGGCCGCCGTGCGTGTGGCCCGACAGCTGCAGCTGGTAGCCGGCCTGGGCCGCCAGCGTCGCGCTGCGCGGCTGGTGCGCGAGCAGCACCCGCGTGTGCACCAGCGGCGGCGCGTCGAACAGCGCCAGGTGCGGATCGCTGGTGTGCGCGGCATCGAAATGGCCGGCGGTGTAGTCGGTCACGCCCGCCAGCACCAGCTGGCTCTCGAACAGCTCTTCGTCGTTCTGGGCGCCCCGCACGTTGCGCGTCTGCAGCACCACGTGCTCGTTGAGCAGCACCTTCAGGCCCAGCCTGCGCAGCTCGTCGATCCATGCGTGCGCGCCGGCGTAGTACTCGTGATTGCCGGTGACCACGAAAGTGCCGTGCTTCGCACGCAGCCCGGCCAGCGGCGCGATGTGCTCGCGCAGCTCGGCCACGCTGCCGTCCACCAGGTCGCCGGTGATCGCGATGGCATCGGCGCCGAGCCGGTTCACCGCATCGACGATGCGCTGGATGTAGGCGCTCCTGATCGTGGGGCCGACGTGGATGTCGCTGAGCTGCGCGATCGTGAAGCCCTCGAGCGCCGCCGGCAGGCCGCGGATCGGAACCTCCACGCGCTTCACGTCCGCGGTGCGGCGGGCATTGAGAAAACCCACCATCGACACCAGCGTGGCCAGCACCAGCACGGCCATTGCGCTCCATGGCAGCACGGCATGCCAGGGCACCGGCGCGCCGAACAGCACGCTCGCCAGCCAGGCGAGCAGCAGGCCCGCGTCGCGCAGCAGCGTCGACACGAACAGCGAGGAGAACCAGCCCATGCTGATGAGCCCCGTCCACTGGAGCAGTTCGCCCGCCGAGGCGCCGCGCTCCCTGCCGCGCGAGACAAAGGGCAGCGGGATCGTCAGGGCCGAGATGGCGAGCGCGGCCAGCGCGAGCGGCCAGGCCGGCGTGAGCATGGCCAGCGCGGGCAGCAGCCGCAGCGCAATGTAGACATGCAGGAGCGCGGTGAGCACGCTCAGGGAACGTATCGGCATGGGGGCAATGGGAACGGGCGTGGCCCGGGACACGGCATCTGCAAGGCGCATGCCGCGCATTCAAGGCGGTCTCCGGCCGCTGCCCCGCTATTTTTTCTATAGCGCCGGGCAGCCGGATAGCGTGCGCTGCGGTCGAAGCGGGCGGCGAGGCTCCCGTTGCGCCGCGCCGCCACCGGGCCGGCGCTCGCCAGTCACTGCACCGCGCGCGTGCCGGCAGAAGCCATATCGGTGCCCGCCGGCCAGACGAATGCCACCCGCGCGGGCGCGCCGGGCCTGACCTGCAGCGTCTGCTTGAGCGTGTTTCCACGCAAGCGAGCCTCCACTTCATAGGTGCCGGGGTCGAGCCGCGCCACCATGAACGGACCGGCCGACTCCACGTTGTCGAGCAGCACCGTGCCATGGCTGTCGCGCACGGTCACGCGCACGTCGGAGGCAAACTCGGCGCCCTTGTGGTCCTTGATCGCGAATTCGAAGGTGGCCGGCCAGCGCGGCGCCACCGTCTCCATCAGCTTGGCCTCGTCGCTGCCGATGCCGCCGCTCATGTATTCGATACCGTGCGTCATGCGGATCGGCGGGTTGACCGTCGCGTGTGCCGAAGAAGAAAGCGCCGCGAGGAGAACGGCGCCGCACAGCATGGCGGCCGCGAGAGGCCGCGCATGCGATGAAATCGGGTGGGTCATGTCTGGGTCCTTTCTTCCTTGTCTGCGTGGCCTGGGAAGGCCACGTGCGCCACTGTGCGGCGCACGGCTTAGGCAAGGCTTAACGAAAAGGTCCAGGCCCGGCCGGGCCGGGAAGGAAAGGGAGGAAGCTCAGCGCGCCGCCGAGGTCTGCGCGAGCGCCTGCGGCATCGGCGGCATCACCGAGGCCATGTCGAAGTTCGACGGCCACATGAACACTGCCCGGGCCGGCACGCCTGCAATCACCGTCAGCGTCTGCGTCATCGTGAGGCCGCCGAGCGTCACGTTCACGTCGTAGGCGCCCGGGTCCAGCCGCGCGAGCATGTAGGGCCCCTGCGACTGCGCCTCCATCACGGGGCGGCCCGTGTACTTCTCGCGCACCTGGACCGCCGCGCGCGCGGGGAAGCTGCCGCGCTGCGCGCTGTCGTTGATACCGAACTCGATGGTGGCTGCCCAGCGCGGCGAGACCATCTGCATGAAGGCCGCCTCGGCCTTGTTCGTGCCGCCGCACATGTATTCGACGCCCTGCGCCATCTGGATGGGCGGGTTCGAGAACGCATGGGCCGATGTCATCGCCCCGAAGAATGCTGCTGTGCCGCCCAGTACCAATGCAGCCATTGGCTGCCGCAGACGCATAAGGTTCATTGCTTCGAGTCCTCGATCATGGGGTGACGTGAAATCCGTCGAGGATTTTGCTTAGCAAGAGTCGGGCTAGATATAGCGTTTACGAGGAAGGATCTTCGGGGAAGGACTGAACGCTATTGTTTTAATAGCTGATGACAGACGTGTGACGGGCGTCGGCGCCCTTTCGGAGGCTCCTCCCTATGAAAACCCTGAGAAGCCGCCGCTGTGGGCCCGATTCGACGCGGTGCACGTCATCGGCGCCTACAGAGGTGCACCGTACCGCTCGTTATGAAGAAAGTTCGTACAGCAGAAAGGAGCTTCAAATGACCATTGGATCCAGGATCGAGGCAATCAAGCAGAAGGACGCGCGGCGGCCCGGCTTCCCGGGCGAGCACCTTGCCGTGCTCGGCACGGGTGTCCTGCTGCTGCTGACCGCGGGGCGCAGCCACTCCCTGGCGCGCCGCCTGCTGGCGGGCGCCGCTGGCGGTGCGCTGGTCGGCCGCGCGGCCAGCGGATCCGGCGGGCTGGCACGCGTCGCGCAAATGATGCACGGTGGCCGGGGCGAGCGGAGCGCAGGCAGAGGCCGCGTTCACGTCCACCGGTCCATTTGAGCCAAGCCGCCTATTTGCTGAAAGAGGCGGCTGAACTCCGGGCGGTTCCGCCTGGGCTGCCGCTGATCGGGCGAATGATCGGCGGAATGGCCGGGCGTTTCAGTAGGAGCCCGGCGGCGGCGCGTGCTTGACTCGCCGCGCCGAGGTCATGCAGATGAACCGGGCCCGCGCTGCGCCGAGCCGTGCGCGGCAGGCCCCCACCAGACCGCCGACGGCGGATTTGGCGGTATCTGCGGTG
>Ga0157373_10002870_pt1 | contig 13037 bp, 10 predicted proteins | sample C65metaG_FD_113460 | JGI IMG/M metagenome (GOLD analysis project Ga0157373, IMG submission 113460) | Corn rhizosphere microbial communities from Kellogg Biological Station, Michigan, USA - C6-5 metaG | ecosystem: Host-associated > Plants > Roots > Rhizosphere > Soil | place: USA: Michigan... | reverse complement strand
TTCAAAGTGTAATACTACATCGACAAGGTGCTCTAATACCTTAGGGCCGGCAATCGAGCCTTCTTTTGTGACATGACCGACTAATATAACTGCCGCGCCAGATTCTTTGGCAGCACGAATAATGACATTCGAGGAATTTGTGATCTGACTTACCGTGCCAGGTGCGCTGGTGATTTCATTAAGGCTAAGCGTTTGAATACTATCGATAATGACGAGCTTGTACGCGCCACTACGTATGGTAGCCGTGATGTCATCGGCGCTCGTGCTCGATACAAATTGCAAATCATCACTTGCGACAGCGCCAAGTCGAGTTGCTCGAAGCTTTACCTGGCTTGCACTTTCCTCACCACTCGCGTAGAGTACTGGCTGTTTTTCGGCAATCTTCGCCGCCACCTGCAACAGGAGTGTGGATTTACCGATGCCTGGCTGGCCTGCGAGCAGCAAAACTCCACCCGGCAGCACTCCGCCACCAAGAACTGTATCGAGGTCGGCAAAGCCTGTCGACATGCGCTGAATTGTCTCTTCTGCGCTAATTGCGCGCATAGATTGTGGAGATAATACTTTACCACTATGCGCGCCGCGCGCAACCGCAGAATTACCTGCCACCTGCACGACTTGTTCGACAAGGCTATTCCATTCACCGCAGTTTTCACACTTACCCGTCCATTTCGGGTAACTTGCGCCACAATGTTGGCAGATAAATTGCGATTTTGCCTTCGCCATATTAGATGCTATCTGGCGCTTCAACGCCGTTAATACTCTGGTTTAATTGTTTTACGCGCACCGCAAGTTTGTTGTATTCTGCTACGTCTGCATTATATGCATCAATCTGCTGGTTCAACGTGGATTGACGATCTTTCATTTGCTGGATGCGCGCCGAAAGTGCCTGGTGCGCTATTGTAAACGCGTACTGCGAGGTGAAGCCTCCACCTGTTGCACGCTCATTAAAGCTTTCGATATCTGAATTAAGCTGGGCTAGGTCGGCATTGTACTGCACGCTTGCTTGTTTAATGGCCGCCGCCTCACTTGTGATTTGATCCTGGAGGGCGGACGCTTGCTTATTCACTTCGTCGAATACTGCCGTATATTTCGTGTTCATTGCTACAATTGCTGCTCTATCAGTAAAATAGCGCGCATAGTACTGCTCGAGATCAGTAGGCAGGTCCTTGATGGTTGTGCCGATGATTGAGTGTAGCTCGTTTATTTCTTCGCCTGGCTCAGCCTGGGCATAGTACTGCATTTCTTGTTTAATATCAGGATTGTCTTTGATTTTTGCGTACTCGGCATTAATCATCTTATTAACGCGAGCTTGCTCGAATATGTTTAACCGAGCATAGGCTGCGTGCAGCATCTCATGCGCGGCGGTCACCTCTAGGGCGCCATCCAATTCGTTTGCTTGAATATTGTATAGGTAAATCCTATCACGAACATAGCAACCTAAAATAGCCGCTGTACGCTCTACGCTTTGGCAGTCTGTATTAAAGGCATCGCGATCTTCAACAACAGGGGCCGTGGCATAGAATATCTGCTGTCCGCGAGTCGTTAAATCAATCCGACTATCTACGCTCGTGATGTCGTCATTTGGATGGAAGCTTGACGCACGAACTGCATCGACAGCAATCGGGCCATAGAAGTAGGCACCCGCCGCGATTGCGACGAACACCAACAGGCTTACGAGTCCGCGCAGTATTCTATGCTTCGGACGCTGCAGTGGCGACTGACTCGGTTCGTTGTTCAATTTGTATTTCCCCCTTAGACCAACCTACCTCTAGTATAGCTCCTTTTTCATCAGTCCCAGCCAAAAGACGCTCGGCAATTGCATGCTCTACCTCATCTTCAATCACTCGGCGTAGTGGTCGCGCGCCGAATTTTGCGCTATAGCCTTTATCGATAAGCTGTCGCTTCGCAGCAGTAGAAACTGTGACCCCAAGACCCTTGCGCACAAGGCGCTGGCGTAATTCTTCGATCAAGAGATCGAAAATCTTACCCACTTCTTCACGAGTAAGCGCCCTAAAAGTGACAATACCGTCAAAGCGGTTAATGAGCTCGGGACGCATGAACTTCTCGAGGGCTTCCGTGGCGTAACTTGCGTTGCGCTCATGTAATGTATCGAGCTGCTTGTTGTGCTGCTTAAACGAGTGGAAACCGAGCTCTGATTCTTTCATCATTTTATCGGCACCGAGGTTGCTCGTGAGAATGATGATGGTATTACGGAAGCTTACTTCACGGCCTTTTGCATCAGTCAGCTTACCTTCCTCTAGTAGCTGCAGCAGTAGCTGGAATACATCTGGGTGCGCTTTTTCTATTTCGTCAAATAGTACGACACTGTACGGCTGGCGACGGATTTTATCGGTTAGCTTGCCGCCGTCTTCATACCCGACATACCCTGCAGGCGCACCGACGAGTCGTGATGTATTGTGCTTTTCAGAAAACTCGCTCATGTCAATCTTAACAAGCGCGTCTTGACTGCCGAATACTTCTTTTGCAAGTACTTTGGCGAGCTCAGTCTTACCGACGCCCGTCGGGCCCATAAATACGAAGCTGCCGATTGGACGTTTGCTACTTGCGACACCACTGCGACTACGACGGATTGCACGCGCAACCTTAGCAATTGCTTCTTTCTGACCAATCAACTGTTTTGATAGATGCTTTTCAAGGTGACGGAGCATCTTTGCCTCGCTCGCCTGCACCTTTTCGACTGGAATGTTCGTCATGACCGCAATCGCGTGCGCGATATCATCATCAGTGAGCGTGACGGTATTCTTACCTTCTTGCGCAGCTTTTTCAGCCTCGATTTTATCGGCAATCTGTGTGATACGCTGCTTGTAGAGCGCGGCACGCTCGTAATCTTCGTGGTTTACCGCATCTTCCATTTTTTCGTTCAGACTCTTGAGCTCTTTTGTAAGCTCGCGTTGTCTGCTTGGCCTGTGCCCCTGCTTTACGCGAACGCGTGCAGCAGCTTCATCAATCACATCGATTGCTTTATCTGGCATGAATCGGTCGCTAACATAACGATCACTCATGTAGACTGATGATTCGATTACTTCATCGGTAATTGCAACACTGTGGTGCTTTTCGTAGTAGGTTTTGAGGCCGCGTAAAATCGCGATTGTCTCTTTGAGCGTTGGCTCTTTTACGACAACTGGCTGGAACCGGCGTTCAAGTGCGGCGTCCTTTTCGATGTGCTTGCGGTATTCATCGAGTGTGGTTGCCCCGATCAAGTGGAGCTCGCCACGGGCAAGTGCTGGCTTTAAGATGTTTGCCGCGTCCATGCTTCCCTCAGCAGAACCAGCGCCCACTAACTGATGGAGCTCGTCGATGAATGCAATGATATTACCTTGCTTTGTGATTTCCCCCACCACCTTCTTAAGGCGATCTTCGAATTCACCACGATATTTCGTGCCGGCGATCATCGCGGCGATATCAAGCATTACGACACGCTTGTCGAGCAGGTGGTCTGGCACATCTTCGCGTACAATACGCTGTGCCAATCCTTCGACGATAGCCGTTTTACCAACACCTGGCTCACCAATAAGTACTGGGTTGTTCTTTGTGCGACGACTGAGCACAGTAATAAGGCGTTCACATTCTTTATCGCGGCCAATCATTGGATCAAGGTCGCCTGCAGCTGCTTTTGCCGTGAGATCGACGCCATAGGTGCTTAATGCACCACCTCGTACAGAGTGCGTTTTTGGCTCAGTCATTACATCACCGTGTTCGCCACGATTACGGTCGAAATAACCTTCGAGCTCTTCAACGAGCTCCTCGACGTTTACCCCAATTTCGTTACGAAGGAGAGTCGTTGCGCGGGCATTGCCTTGGCGAAGCACACTATAAAGAATATGCTCGGTGCCGAGATAGTCTTGGTTGAACTCTTTAGCTGTTTCCCAGGCCATACGCAGCGTCAATAGCGCTGTTTCACTTAGGCCAACAGCGCCCGTACTGACAACAACTTTCGCAGGCTTGATATCAAGCGCGAGTTCAGCCTGTTGCAATGTGACGCCGGCGTCAGCAAGCACTTTAGCGCCTGTACTTGAGCCTTGCGCCAACACGCCAAGCAAGAGGTGCTCGGTGCCAATATACGCACTACCATTGCCACGTGCAATCGCATCGGCATACTGTACGCTCATTCGTGCGTTATCGGTTAGGTGTGAAATAAAATCTGCAAAATCTTCTGGCATAGATGCCCTCCATTCAGGGCACGTCAGCCCTTATGTATCTAGTATACTGCACGCAATTAGCACTCGTCAACCCAGAGTGCTAACTTTATTGCATGTCAAATAAAATACCCTACCGATTACTCAAGTAGGGTATTTGTCGCAGCCTAGAGAGACTACTTGTCTTCTTCGTTCTGGCCTTCGATAGCGCTAAAGAGGTCATCTTCGATGTTCTTCTTTGGCTTCTTTTCGGCTTGCTTTGCAGTAGCTGTTTCGATATCGAGCTCGTAGCCTGTAAGTCGGCTTGCAAGACGAACGTTCTGACCGCCACGGCCAATTGCAATGCTCTGCTGGTCTTCAGTAACGAATACCTTCGCACGCTGCTCGTCTTTGTCGATTTCAACCTTCACAACTTCAGCTGGGCTGAGGGCGTTGCGGATGTAGGTGTCGAGGTTTTCATCAAAGGTGATGATGTCAATCTTTTCTTGATCACCGATTTCGTTCATGACAGCGTTTACACGTGTGCCGTGACCGCCAACAAACGTACCAACTGGGTCAACGCCAGGCACTGTGCTGGTTACCGCAAGCTTGGTACGGCGACCAGCTTCACGGGCAATACCCTTGATTTCAACTGCGCCGGTTTCCATTTCAGGAACTTCCTGACGGAAAAGGAATTCAATAAACTGCTCGTTACCGCGGCTCAAAATAAGCTGCGGACCACGATTGTCGCGCTCGATATCCTTGATAAATACCTTGATGCGCTGGCCTGGGCTGTAGAATTCGCCCTGGATTTGCTCGCTGCCTGGGAGGATACCGGTAGCTTTGCCGAGCTCCACACGCACAACGCGTGGCTCAACACGCTGAACGATACCCGTTACAACTGTACCGATCTTGTCTTCGAACTCAGCGAGTACGACTTCGCGCTCTGCTTCGCGGAGGCGCTGCAATACAACCTGCTTTGCGGTCTGCGCCGCAACACGGCCGAAGCTTACTACATCGAACTCATCTTCGATGACATCTTCGAGCTTCGCGTCAGGCTTAATCTTCTGTGCGTCCTCGAGGCTGATTTCGGTGAGGTCGTTAACGAGGTCATCCTCTTCGACAACTTCGCGTTGTACGAATACCTTAGCAGTACCGTCAACCATGTTTAGCTCAGCGCGAACGTTCTGGTCGCGCTCGCCGTTATCGCGGCGCCATGCAGCAGCAATCGCCTGCTCGATAACGTCCATAACGGTCTCTTCTGGGAGGTTCTTTTCGTCAGCAATTGTGCGGACCGCAAGGGTCAGCTGCTTGATGTTCAAGTCTTCCATAATTATTCCTTTCTATTACCTTATACGAAAAATGCCGACCTGCCGGCCGGATTACTACTCTTTCATGATACCAAACAATGGCAAATTTGTCAATGTAAATATCGCTGTAAGCGTAGCTTGATATATGCCCCGGAAGATTCTCTATTCGTCAATCAGCTCACGAATCGTTGCTACTTTTATTGCCTCAGGGGGCCTTCCGCCTTCTAGCAAGTTAACCGCCTCAGTGACATATTCGTTTATTTCAACAAGGCTTGCGCTCGTTACGTCCCCTAAAATTAACTTCGTCAGAGCACCGCGGAGCGCGTGCAAAGCTTCAAGGTTACCCGCCTCAACAAGAGCATCAGCTACAGTAAGTAAATTAGTATCTAATGAGAGGCTGGCACGGTTAATATCATTCATTTCATAATTCCTTTTGATCAATAAGCTGTATAAAGACTACCCTCGGCTTAGCCTAGGGTGCGAGATGTATGCAGCCAATATTTCACTTGAATGAATATCAACGTAACACGACAAAGCACGAATGATTCTGACATTCGTTCTCACTTGGATAGAGTATGAATCATCGCTAAATTCATGACAATAACAAGCTCATGCTATTTAACCTTTAGTTAACATCAGGAACCTGCTGCGTGCCACAGCTAGCAAGCACGCGCTGCATAGCCTCTCTTTCAGCGGTCGTTACCCAGAGTGTGTACTTTGCCTTTACCGCAATCTGCCGTGCAACATATTGGCAGCGGAATGGTTTATTTGACGGGAGCCAGGTTGCGGCGTCACCATCGGATTTCTGCTGATTCGCTGGGCCGTCAACCGCCAGCAGCTCAAGTGGGTCATTGGCGAGTTGCTGTCTTTGACTTGCCGTTAGCTGTTGAGCACCGGTTTGCCAGGCGTCGCTAAGTGCTACGACATGGTCAATTTGTACTGCGCTGCTTGTATCAATGCCGCGCGTGAAAGGAATGTCTTTACCTGTATATGGGTCATGCAGTAGACCGCTCATGACTTTGCAGCCGTCACTAATTACCGTGTTCACTAAATCTCGCTGGAGGATTCGTTCGCGCGTGTCGCAGCCGCCGCTTGAAGCCCAGCCGTTACCAAACTGCGTGCGAGCGTAGCCTGTTTTCGGTGCGCGCCCCTTAACCGCCAAGCTATCGAGCACCGAAAGTGCACTTTTGCTATTTGTTGGTGTCGTAGATTTTACTTCAGGAGTAGGCTTTCGCGCGGGCATCTGTAGCTGCTGCGCGAGTATCCAGAAAACCGCCACTAATACCGTTACAATCATTGTTACTACCCGCCGCTGTCGCATATCTTTAGTATATACTGGATAGTATGCAACCAGTTACTCGTCTTTACACTCAGTTTATTCCTCATCACTACGACATCCACTGGGATCTCACAAAAGCAAAAGAAGACCGCATGATATCTGGCACTGTGACTCTCAGCGGAGAGCAGAAAAGTGTCGATGCTATTCGCCTACATGCACATGAACTTACTATAAAAAGCGTATCTGTAAATAATGTTTCTGTGAGCGACTTCACGCTCGACGCCGACGCCGATGAACTTATCATCCCTCACCACACACCAGGCCAGGTGACGCTCGCAATCGATTTTAGCGTTGCACTCACCGACGCAATGCATGGGCTTTACCCTTGTTACTTTGTGCATGACGGCGTTCGCCAAGAACTGTATGCAACACAATTTGAAAGCCACCATGCACGCGAAGCATTCCCTTGTGTCGATGAGCCTGAGGCCAAGGCGACGTTCTCTGTATCAATTACCCATGACACGAAGCACGTTGCGCTTAGCAACATGCCCGTCGCTACGACCGATGCACGCGACCACGCAACCCTGACAACTTTTGATGTTACCCCTAAAATGAGCAGCTATCTTGTCGCCTTTGTAGTTGGTAATATTCACAAAAAGTCTGGCAAGACCAAGCGCGGGATTGAGGTAAATATTTGGGCAAGCCCAGCACAGCATGCGAATACGCTTGATTTCGCACTCGAAAGCGCAACAAAGATTATCGATTTCTACGAAGAGTACTTCGGCGTTGATTACCCACTCGCTAAGTGTGACCATGTCGCCCTCCCGGACTTTAGCAGCGGTGCAATGGAAAACTGGGGGCTTATTACATACCGTGAGGTTTGTTTGCTTGCCGACCCTAAAACTACTGGCCCGAGTGGTAAGCATTTGATTGCGAGCGTTGTGGCGCACGAGCTTGCACACCAGTGGTTTGGCAACCTTGTCACTATGGAATGGTGGGACTACCTCTGGCTTAACGAGAGTTTTGCGGACTTCGTTGAACACATTGCGGTTGATGCACTCTATCCTGAGTGGGAAACCTGGCTTGATTTCATTCTGTCGCGAGGTATTGCTGCGCTTCGCCGTGATGCAATCGACGGCGTACAGTCTGTGCAGGTTACAGTGAAACACCCTGATGAAATCTCGACACTGTTTGACGGGGCTATTGTGTATGGCAAGGGCGCACGCCTGATGAAGATGCTCCGCGCGTTCGTCGGCGAAGAAGCGTTCCGTAGCGGGCTCAAGGAATATTTCACTACCTATGCATACGGCAATACTAAGGGTGACGACCTATGGGCGTGTTTGAGTAAAGCATCTGGCAAAGATGTTGGCGCGTTCATGAATACATGGATCACTCAGCCTGGCTATCCTGTTTTGACCGTAAGGCCAGAAGGCCTTAGCCAGAGACAATTCTTTATTGGTGAGCACGAGCCGAGCGCACGTACATGGCCAATTCTTCTTGGGGCTACGCCTGCTGGTAATGCGCCTGAGATTATGTACGATAAAGAGCTCGCTGCGACTGTTGAGCCTACGCAGCGCTTTAACAGCAATGATAATGGCCACTTTGTAACTCAGTACAGCCCGGAGCATCTTAAAACACTACTTTCTGATATTCATAGTGCTTCAACTATTGATCGCCTAACCTTGCTTAATGATCAGACACTTCTTGTACGTGGCCGTTATGAAGCATCGGCATCACTGATTGATTTATTGAGCTTTTACGAAGGTGAAACAAACGACGCCGTGTGGGATATTATGGCAATGACACTGGGCGAACTTAAGAAGTTCGTTGAGACCGACAGCGAGGCAGAGCAAAAGCTTCGAGCGCTTTCAGCACGCATTGCACGCAGTAACTTTGAGCGCCTCGGCTTTGAACCAATCAAGGGTGAGTCTGTCACTGATACCAAGCTGCGCAGTACAATTCTCGGGATGATGCTTTACGGCGAAGATGCGACAGCGATTGACGGCATGATGGGGCGATTTGACATTGCTACGCTTGCCGAGCTCCCTGCGGAAATCCGTTCGCTTGTTATTGCGACTGTGGTGCGCTATGCAAACGACAACACGGTCATCGACCAGCTTATGGACACGTACCAGAGCACACCGTCAGCAGAACTTAAGGAAGATATCATGGCCGCCATGACTTCAACACGTAGCCCAGAGGTCGCTCAGCGCCTACTAGCCGACTGTAAGAATGCAGAGATCGTGCGCCCGCAAGATGTTTCGCCATGGTTTGTATACCTGGTACGTAACCGATTTACTCGTACGGTTGCCTGGGAATGGCTGCAGAATAGTTGGGACTGGATCCTTACTACATACGGCGGGGACAAGAGTTTCGATGAGTTCCCTCGCTATGCTGCAAGCGGCCTCATGACCGAGGCGCAGCTCGCTGAATACAAGAAATTCTTCGAGCCAATGCTTGATAACCCATCACTCACCCGCACGATTACTATGGGTATTTCGGAGATTACTGCACGTATAGAGTTGCTTGCGAGCGATGGCGATGCGGTTCGTACGAAGCTACACGATCTCGACGACTAGTTCGACAACCGGGTCGTCACCCGTAGTCGCGACCGCTAATAGTTGCAGGTTCACATTCGCAAGTTTGTGAGCCTGTGCATACATTCGAGCGGCGAACGTCATTTGGCGCTGCTTTGCCGGTGTAATTGCGTCGAGCCCATCGCCGTGCTTGGCGTTTTTACGGTGCTTTACCTCGGTAAAGTATATCCTGTCGCCCTTTTGCGAAATAACATCAATTTCGCAGTATTTTGTCTTCCAGTTACGGTCAATAATTGTATGGCCACGGCGAACAAGCTCTTCGGCTGCTAACATTTCACTGATATCACCGATGCTGCGGGTTGTTGGCTTTTGTAAAGCAGACTCGCTTGGGGGAGATACAGTTGGTGTTTCACGGTATTTTTGCAATGGTGCAAAGCTTAATCGGTGCTCATCTATTACCCCGATCCGTTCAATTGTCTCTCGGTGCTTGGCTACGCCATAGCCCGCGTGGTTCTTAAATCCGTACTCAGGATGCTTTTCGCCGAGCTCGGTCATATAGCGGTCGCGGGCAACCTTGGCGATAATTGAGGCGGCACTCACGCTCGGGATGAGCGCGTCGGCCTTAGGTAGGGTTGTCACATAGTCACCTTTCGGTGTGTCGCGCAGGAAGTTGATGGTGCCATCGATGATAATCTCATGATATGGCACGGTAATCTGCTCGACTGCTCGGCGAGTTGCAAGACGCAAGGCTTCACTCATACCCACTTCATCGAGCTCTGCGGCACTTACCCAGCCTATGGCTGCGGCCTGCGCTTTTTCGAGAATTATGAGCTCTAGTTGCTCGCGGCGCTTTTTGGTAAGTTTTTTACTGTCATTTAGCCCATCGATCTCACAGCCGAGCACCACAGCGCCAACTACAAGTGGCCCCGCCCAGGGGCCACGCCCCGCTTCATCAATCCCAAGAATCATACTACCAGTGTACGCCACTTACCTGCAGATAGCACGCTACATGTACTTTCTATTATAAATATGTTATAATATTATTTGACTGGCCGTAGACTCGGCTAGCACCTCGACAGGTTGGATGGTGAAACGATATGCGTCCTTTGTCCCTAGCGGACTGGCTGGGGTTCTACGCAGTGCTATATGCCATGACCTTCGTTCTCGTGATGGCCGTACTGCGCAGCATCAACGGCTCCGACCAGCGCTTCAAGAAGTACACCGCGCGTCCGGCTGTCGGCTGGACTGTGATGCTCCTGGCGCCAGTGGCCCTCGTACTTCTCATCCTGTGGGTTCTCTGGGAACTCGTGGTGATCATGAAGTGCGGAGTCACCGGGTTTGCCCGCCTGGGCGACCAAGGCGAGGAGGAGGCCAACGGCTGAGTACCCGCTCGGTCCGCAACGTGCGGACGGCCACATCGGCCGCCCGCACGTTGCACCATCGACCTGTCGAGTTAATTCAGATTATAATAAAACTCCCCTATTTCTAGGGGAGTTTCGCTTGCTTTTAGAAAAGCGATTAGCCGTTAGCCTTGTGAGCTTCTTCAACAGCCTTTTGCTTTGCCTCAAGTTCAGCCTGCTCAGCTGCTTTTTCGGCAGCCTTTGCTTCAGCTTCAGCCTTAGCTTCTTCTTTAAGACGAGCTTCCTCTTCTTCAGCGTGCTTGTCGACTACAGCGTTAACTGCTTCGCGGTCAAACTGTACAGCTGCAAGGCGAGCGCTCTTACCGCTTCGGTTACGTAGGAAGCTAAGGAAGTTACGGCGAACCTTAGCGCGACGTACGATTTCTACCTTCTCTACCAATGGACTGTGGAGCAAGAAGCTCTTTTCAACACCAACACCGCTGGCGATCTTGCGAACAGTGATGCGGCTTGTGTGCTGACCCTTGTTGTCGGTACGAATAACAACGCCTTCAAAAATCTGAATACGCTCTTTGTTACCTTCTTTAATTTTCTGGTGTACACGAACTGTGTCACCGCTGCGCGCGTCAACAACTTGTGCTTTTTTCTGCTCGTCGTTGACCTTTTGGATAAGTGCAAAACTCATTAAATTATTCCTCTAATTATTGCCTGATTCGACTTAGCTGGCCACGTAGTTGTACGGCTACGGCTCCACACCTTCGATATATGGCATTTACTACATACAATCAGTAATCAACTATAGCATAGTTTCACTGATTTTGAAAGGGGTTAACCCCAAAATGATGCAGGCGTATACTAGATATATGGATTATGACAAACTTGCACTCGATTTACATAAACAATTTAAGGGTAAGATCACGACAAAGCTACGCGATGAAAGCGAGCTTGACCGCACCAAGCTCAGCGCGTATTACACACCTGGCGTAGCAGCAGTCAGTAAGGCAATCGCGGAAGATCACACATTGTTGCCGGTATATACATGGACGAACAATTTAGTTGCGGTCATTAGTGATGGTTCAGCCGTGCTTGGCCTTGGCAATATCGGCCCCGAAGGCAGTATGCCAGTCATGGAAGGTAAGGCGCTACTGTTTAAACACTTCGCCGGGCTTGATGCGGTACCAATCACCCTTAATGTACATACTGTCGATGAGATCGTTGCAACCGTAAAAGCAATCGCACCAAGCTTTGGCGCGATCAACCTTGAAGATATCGCTGCGCCACTTTGTTTTGAAATTGAGGAGCGGCTCAAGGAAGAGCTGGAAATTCCTGTGTTTCACGATGACCAGCATGGTACTGCTATCGTTACGCTCGCTGGACTCATCAATTCAATGCGTATTATTGGTAAAAATCTCAAGGATTGTAAGGTTGTTACGATTGGCGCAGGGGCTGCCGGTACCGCTATCATGAAGCTGCTCCATAAATATGGCGTCGGCTCGATTGTTGCAGTTGACTCTCACGGCATCATTAACGACATGCGGGACGACTTGAACGACGAAAAGAAAGCACTACTGCCGTACCTCGATACGTCACTATCGGGAAGCCTGGAAGATGCCGTACGAGACGCCGACATTTTTATTGGCGTGTCTAAGCCCGGGCTTCTGACCGAGGATATGGTGCGCACAATGGCGAAAGACCCAATTATCTTTGCGCTTTCTAATCCAACCCCTGAAATTATGCCAGACTACGCAAAGGCAGCTGGCGCTGCGATTATTGCGACTGGCCGTAGCGACTTCCCTAATCAGATTAATAACGCCATCGCCTTCCCTGGTATTTTCCGTGGCGCGCTCGACAACGGCGTACGAAAGATTACCGATGACCATAAAATCGCTGCAGCAGAGGCCATCGCGGCGCTCGTTGACACTCCAACAGCTGACGAGATTATCCCAAGTGTGTTCGACGAACGCCTTGTGCCCGCTATTGCCGCCGTTATTCGTTAGCGTAACAGAGGTGAAGTATTGACAATTTAGCATAAATGGTATAAAATAGACATGCCTAATCAGCACGCCCGTTAAGGAGTACCTCGTTGTCTATTGCAAGTGTTTCCGCCCCCGGCGTGTCCCCTTTCTCGACCGGTGACATGAGCTACGTGATCCGCACGACGCTCGTCTACATGCCGTTCATCGATGAAGACACGTTCCAGCTGCTGACCGGCGCGACGCAGAATGATCCGTGCTGGACTATTCCGCTCAGCGCGCTGGAGCAGGCTCTGAAGCACCCTGAAGTGGAGGTGTCAGAAAGAGGCGTCGCAATCACGGCCTTTGACCAGAGCGTCATGGTCGCGCTGCCTTTCCGCGAGACCTTCGCGTTCATCACGCTCGCTATCGCCCAAGTACGCGACTTCACCTCGAAGATAGCCA
>Ga0157373_10002869_pt1 | contig 13044 bp, 14 predicted proteins | sample C65metaG_FD_113460 | JGI IMG/M metagenome (GOLD analysis project Ga0157373, IMG submission 113460) | Corn rhizosphere microbial communities from Kellogg Biological Station, Michigan, USA - C6-5 metaG | ecosystem: Host-associated > Plants > Roots > Rhizosphere > Soil | place: USA: Michigan... | reverse complement strand
TTCATGATGATCTCCTTCATATATATTCAAGAATTTGAGCCGTCATCGAACTAATCGCGGCCCGTACGTTATGAAGTGGTCATTATTCAAAGAACATCACACCGAAGTTGTTAAATTAGTTATAGCCGACGTGATTAAGCACCTCAGACTCTCTTTGGAGGAGACGTAGAAGAGCGCGCAGCGTCCGATTTCCAGTTTGTTTGAAATGCAGCCTCGTCCAGACTCAGGGACGAGAGAGCCGGTGAGCATCGCCTCGTGCTGTTCCGCGCCAAACACGCCACCACTCAAGAACCCGCGGCACTGAGCAGGCTCAGTGACCTGGAAGCAGTACTCGCTGTGCTGAGTACTGATAGAAATCTGCTCCATAGCCTTCAACTCTTTGACAACAATGTCCATATCCGCCTCCTCTCGTCGAAATTGAGTGGCGCCAGGGCGGAAAACGTCACGCCAGAAAGAGGCACAAAATGAGACAATGAAGGCCGATGTCTCGCTTTCGCCAGTACACTTACACCCCGTTCTGGGAATACCAGCAGCGAACTCTGAAGGCTAGACTCTCGGCTGCGATTGGCGGGTTTGATAAGGACATCCTCGAACGCTTTTATTCTTTAACTCCCGACCAGCTAGCCCGGCTTTTCAATATCTATTCGAGCGAGTACGGCGATGGACCAGCAACATATGCGCGCAAGACGTACCCGGGCTGGAAACACGGCGTGGTGCGGCCGAGCGCGCTGACCATCAACCGGTTGCTGGACAGCCTGCCGCTGGTGCTAAATTTTGAGGGCAAATGTGAGTTATTGCGAAAGCTCAGAGAACGACATCGCAAGCCGGAGTATCATTCACTCAAAGTCAAAGCCGATGATTGGAAAGAGCATGTCGTACCACTCGTGAAGGCCGTCATTCAAAAAGCGTATCGCGCAAACTTGCCCGAAGCAGTCGAAAGACGTTTGACGTGGCTAGCGAACGGCGACATGCAGACCGCGCGCGCACTCCTCGCACACTCACAAGCGCTCGAAAGCGCAGTCGCGCTTAGTTTGTTGCAGGATGAAATGCAAAATATCGAAACGGCAATCACGAATCTCGACGGAAGAGGAAAGTTTACCCACACGATTCGCTTACCATATGGTGACATTCAATTGAAGATTTCAGGGAGACGCAGAATGGACAAAGAACCGGACAATGGCGCGGAGCTCGTGCCGCGGCAAAACGATACCGGACTGTTTAAGCCCACCGCGGAGGATCTCTTCGACGACGTGTTCAGCGATCTCGATGAAGAACAGGCGGCGCACATAAAGGCGACGGCCGCCGAAGAGTCGATGCGACTGGTCGCGGAAAAGAAACGCGGCGAGATCAAATACGCAAATGCTTCGAGAGATATAGCAGACTTCGTGAGCAATGCCGATCTGATGGACCAACGAAAGCAAGACTACCACATGAGCGCTGAGTTTGAGGGCGCATCAGGCGTGACGAAGATACAGGTCGGCCGTAGTTGGTCCAAAACGGTCATTGCCGGCGGCGTCATCGGCATTCTTCTACTGCTTATGCTTTTATATGTACTCACAATGGGACGATGACACGACGATCATACTTCGATTCACCACAAGCTAACCGTTGGCTCACGATACTTTTCCTGACTGTTTGCGTCCTTATCTATGCGGGACACTTTTGTATCGTTTATAAAAATGCCGTCAATGTCCCGTTCTGGGATGAGTGGGGCCTCTTCGGTCCAGAGGCACTGCCGGCTGGATTCAGGTTTAAATGGGTCTTCGAGCAAGCCAACGAGCATCGTATCGTCCTTACCAAACTTTTATGCTGGGCCTTGTTCTACGTGAGCGGACTTGATTTTGTCCTGAGTATCGCGATCACGTACGCGATCTACGGTTTGCTGTTGGCATGCATCGTCTTATTTGCGCGCAGAATGGCGCCGCACCTCCCGACGTGGACCATTCTGGCCTTCATTCCGTTTTTACTTTCTCCCGCAAACTGGGAGAACCATTTCTGGGGATTCGAGTCGGCGTACCATTTCGTGGTGATGTTTTCTTTGCTCACGGCCTTTTTTCTGTTTTCCACGCCGCAATCCCTGGCGCGTTTGAGTGTGGGAGCATTGATGGCAGTACTCGCCACCTATTCATTTTTCGCCGGGCTTTTGGCGGCCTGCATTGTCGTTGGGTTGTTCGGAGCATTCAAAATTGTGCGCGCTCGACGCGTGGGCGACGTGGACCGAAGACGAGAGTACCTGCAATTGGTGGCCGTCGTGGCCCCGGTGAGTGCTTTCGTCGCCCTGTACTTTGTTAATTACCACGGCAGTCCCGCGTCGCCGCTCCCGGCTCTTCCATATACCGAATCTTTCTGGAGGTTCTTCACGAATATCGTTTCGTGGGGCTTTGGGTTTGAAACCAATTCAATCGTGCTCGGAAGTATCTGCCTGCTACTTGTTTTGGCGCCCATTGTGATCGAGGTTTGGAAAAACGGTTGGCAATTGCCTGCCTCCTCATGGGCAGTCATCGCTTATTCTCTGGCAACGCTCGCAATACTTGCGGCCATCTCCTACGGCCGCGGTTACGGTGGCGCGCGCGCAAAGATCTCGCGCTACCAGGAGTTTGCCATGATGCTCCTGCCCTTCACTGTATTTGCATGGGCCATCGTTCTCAAAGAACGGCCAAGAGTGCGCAAATACGTGCTCATCTCACTCTGGATATTCTGCTGTCTCGGCTATTCGTATAAGTGGCTCTGGTTTCCGGTGTACCGCGAACAGGCTGAGGTACGGAGGGAGGGCGTGCGATGTATCAAGAATTACTACGAGCATGGCGGTGAAGCGTTGTGTCCAACTATTCATCCGTTCCCGATCAGTTCAATGCTCGACGGAGCAAAGAAAGTGAACGCCTCTTTTTATCGGGAAATTCAAGACGACTCACAGCGTGAGGCCCAGTAACCGTATCTCCCGTTCCAACGATGCATATCGGGCAGCAACAGCTCAACGATTACAGAGACAACGGCTTTCTCGTGTTGGACCACTTCGTGGACGAGGCTGACTGCGATCGGCTGCGCGCGAGGGCGGAGGAGTTGGTCCACGCATTCGATCCAGCGGAGGTCGTGTCGATCTTTTCGACGCGCGAGCAAAATCGACTCACCGACGAATACTTCATGACCTCGGGCGACAAGATTCGTTTCTTCTTCGAGGAGAATGCGTTCAATACCGATGGCACGCTCAAGTACGAGAAAGAAAAGTCGATCAACAAGATCGGTCATGCGTTGCACGATCTCGATCCGGTCTTTAACAAGTTTTCGCGAAGCGAGAAGTTGATGGCGCTAGCGAGAAGTATTGGACTTGAAGATCCATATCTCGTGCAGTCGATGTACATCTTCAAGCAACCGAACATCGGCGGCGAGGTTACGTGTCACCAGGACAGCACGTTCCTTTACACTGAGCCGATCGATATCGCCGGTTTGTGGTTCGCGCTGGAGGATGCAACGATCGAGAACGGCTGTCTCTGGGCCATCCCCGGCGGGCATCGGCACGGTTTGAAGTCGCGCTGGTTGCGCACGAAAGAAGGGCGAATGGCGTTTGAGACTTACGACTCGACGCCTTGGGCCGAGAATGAGCTCGTACCGCTCGAAGTGTCGAAAGGGAGTTTGATACTGCTTCACGGGCTGCTGCCGCACCGCAGCTTTGAAAACCGATCTGCTCGATCGAGGCACGCCTACACGCTCCACCTCATCGGGCGCGACGCCAAATATCCTGGCGACAACTGGCTTCAGCGCTCAGAAAATGCGCCTTTTCGAGGGTTTTGAAGCTTGTAAATCCTGTGCAATCGTGTAAATCCTGTCAAAAATGGAGACAGGATTTGCAGGATTTTCCGGATTTTACAAGATTAAGTGCTCGGGCGGAGCAGACCGCGGAAGATTCCCTGGACGCGGACCTGGTTGGCGGGAACGGTCAGTGGTTGTAATTGAGAATTCGCCGGTTGCAACTCGACGTTCATGCCGCGTCGATAAAGTCGCTTGAGCGTCGCCTGGTTCTCTTCGATCAGCAGGGCGACGACGATTTCGCCGTCACGCGCGTCAGTGCGATTCTCGATCAACGCGATGTCGCCGTCGCAGATGTGCTCGTCGATCATCGAGTCGCCTTTGACACGCAACGCATAAACTCGATCGGGCTTAACACGGCCGAGCAGGAAACGCGGAACAGGTATTCGCTCTTCATCGTCGACTACTTCGAGCGGCGCACCGGCGGCAATTTTCCCGAGTACCTTCACTTCACACAGCGCATCGCTGCTCTTATCTTCTACTTTAACGTTCAGCGCGAACGAACCATCTTCATGCTCACGTACCAACAGCCCGCGACGCTCGAGTGCGGCAATGTGTTTTGCAATCGTCGCGCGCGACTTTACGCCAAACTGCCGCGCGATCTGTGCGTAGGAGGGGATGTAACCGTGACGTTCGAGAAAACGAGTGATGTAATCGAGAATCTCTTTTTGTCGCTGCGTTCGTGGGAGCATCTCTTCTTTCAGCAGATCCCGATTCGTTTCCCGCTTGTGTGGTTTAGAAGATCAAGTCGACCGCAAAGGGCGACGAAGCATTCTAGGTCGCACGAACGAAAGCGTCAAGAGTTTGACGTGATCAATTTTTATCTGATCGAATAACGCACAAGGGTGCGTGGAAAGATGCGAACCGATGGCGGCATCTGAGCAAACGTCATCGGCTCACTCTTAAGTAACACATCTGCCTTCTTTCCATAGACCGCTTCGTTGAGATCGTTGTCAGGAGTGATCACTGCCCCCTTCAAAGCGGCGCCGATGAACGCACCTTTGCTTCGCGAGTAAGAAAGAATGCCTGCATCGAGTCGCGGGCTGGTCGAGGCTGCCGCTTCTCGTCCGACTGGACCAGCAGCGATGCTCGCTTCGCCGCCAAGTTCAAATTTGTCTTTGAGCAAACCGTCGAGACCACTCTGATTCATGATGAGCAGGACGTAATCCGTTTTTTGCGCACCGATTTGTGGTCCAAAACTGCCGCCGCTGAGATTGAAGAACGCGGGCGCGCTCCAGCCACCCTTCACGCGTCGACTAATCACGCCCTGACCGCCGCGACCACCAACGAGAAATGCAGCTTTGATCACGCCGGGGAAAACTGCGATGGCTTCGGCGGCGTCAAGCATCTCTTTCGGAATGGCTTTGTCCTTGACGTTCATGATCTCTGTAAACGTTTCAGCCGCGGCGCCTGCGTGCCGCGCCGCATCGCGCGTGCGCGATTTACCGGTTTGTGCTGGAGCTAGAACGACTGAGAGAGCAAAAAGCGCATTGAGAATCACTGCACAGTAAATTCGAATCGATGACATATGGAATCCCCCGTTGACCCTAGATGTTGGGCTGAAGATTATCATCTCTGTGTCTCTGTGTCTCCGTGGTTAATGGTATCCAACGGATATTAACCACAGAGACACGGAGACACAGAGTGCACACACTTTTTTCTTGACTTCATTTGAAAGGAAATATAGAGTGCGCCGCACTCAAATACTTGGACCATCCGCCTCCCTCGTAAGGTGATGGACTGCAATCTTCTCCTCACAGCAATGTAGAAAGCCTCAATTTACATCAGTACGACACACAAAAATCGTGCTTAGCCTCCACAAGCTAAGCCTTCAATTGAAGGGAGTTTCCGATGGGGTTCCCGAACACGACCGATCAGGAGCGAATCACTCGCACCTTCCGTTTCGAGAGAGGCAACGACCAGTGGCAGGTGAACGGCCAGCTGGTCGGTGGTTGCAACCAGGCGCCGCGCTTTCGCATAAAACGAAACTCGGTCGGGAAGTGGATCTTCCAAAACAACTCAGGCGGCTGGCAGCGGCGCCCGCCACGTCCGGACCAGTCGGAAGCCAATCCGCCGGGACCATCCCCAGCCGTACCGCTCTGGGGACACATAAAGTGGGTAAAGGCCCTTTCTGCGTGGCGGCTCAAGGCGAGTTCGTTTTTGTCTCAAACTTTTCGGCAAGAGCCTGACGAAGCTTCGCGCCAGTGACGGGTCGATCCTCGGCACCTTCAAGATTGGCGACGGCGCGGCGGGAGTTGCTGCTGACGAAAACGGGCTTTGGGAGTTTTTTGTTTTTGATGGCTGCGAATTACGTTCTGGGAAATTGACGGCTGCGAATTGGATTTTGCATTTTGTAGGGGCGGCACTCCGTGGCCGCCCCTCGTTTGTTGTGCGAATTCTGAAAAAAGGCGCGTGAATTGCGAAGAGGGGCGGCTGAGAACACAATGGATCGAGGTGTGATGTGTGCGAAATATCTCTGAATCGAAACTTGACGTGCTTCGAGAAAATTCGCGGGAATAAATCGGCGACTTACGTGTTTCTGATGCGAACGTAAGCAGCATCTTGCCAATTCGTTACAATTTTGTGTTTCCATTGACAGACTTTTGTTGCCTGTAGTATTAAATCGCGACCTTCGAAACGAACCCCTCCCAACGTTCATTTCGGCGGGCTCTATTACATCTCGCAACTGCGGATGATCTGATTTTATTTTTGCCCGACTCAGTTTTGCCACATAGTTAGTCCGCCCAGAACCCGATATACAACCTCACCGGCTATTCAACAGTAATTGACTGCGGAGTAGGGTCATCGCGACCAACAGTCGTCGAAAAATATCGAGTTCGTGAACATCTCCCTCTGGTGTTTTAGTTGGATAAAAGAGTCGAAAAAATTATTCAAATGATGCGAGACGACGTTCGTGGTGAACTGTCTCTTGCTGAGTTCGCGCAGTCTGTAAATCTTTCAGTCTGGCGACTCTGTCACATATTCAAATCGGATGTAGGCATGCCTCCAATCCGCTATCTGCGACTGCTGCGGATGGAAAGAGCAAAAGACTTGTTGGAATCAAGCTTTCTCAGTGTGAAAGAGATCGCATACCAGGTGGGACTGAATGACGAGAGTCATTTCGTGCGCGATTTCAAATCGACTTATGGCTACTCTCCCGCGCTTTATCGATCGCATTTCAGAAACAACGGTTCAGACAAAAGCGATAACGGCCACACCGGCAGCGGCAATAAATCGAACCTCAGGCAACAGATCGCACAAGTTGCGAAACAGTCGATACTGCCGTCTCTACATGTCCTGGTCTACATGTTCTCATACCTGAATTGAAGATGGACCACGTAATGAAATTCAGTTTCAACGTCAGAAAGCAAGATTCGCTAACGAACGACAAAAAGCGCCAAGCAAGAATGCTTGCTGTAAGAAAATTCCAAGCGTAATCTCACTCACGATTCAGCACAGCGCAAAGTGAAGATTTTCCATCAACTGGATTTCGTGTAAGTCAACTGACGTTACTCAACTGTTTCAGCAAAAAGCACTCGCCTTTCAAACTGATCGCCTTTGTCGGGAAGTTGGATCAGGTTTCGGGAGCGACTGGCTAACACTCATCGAGTAAAGGTCATAACCAACAGCTTAGGGATTTAGTTTTTGAGGCCAAAACCCAAACGGCTGAAAGGAGATTTCTATGCCTAAAAAGAAGGCAAACTACCGGCAGGGTGTCGGAGAAAAAACTGAAGGCACAATCAGTAGAAGAAATGTGCTCAAAATAGGAGCAGCAGCCGGGGCCGCGACGGTATTGGCCCCAAACATCATAACTAAAACGGCACAGGCGCAGCAGTCAGTCCCAATACCGCTGGTTCAGTGCGTGGGCGTCCCGGTCAGTCCGGCACATACACCTTTTGTGGATGAGCTACCGGTTCCGTTTCCAGCGATAGACCATCCACTGAGTCCACAGCCAACCGAGGCGCCAAACCTAAACGCGGGTGAGGCCGACCGAGCAAACCATCAACGCTGGGCTCAGTTCGCGCCAGCCCATATAACCAGCGAAATTGAAGCCCGGCCCAGCACGCATCGGTTCCACTCCGATTTTGGCGAGTCATATATCTGGGGGTTCAATGGTGTCTATCCGGGCCCAATGATCCTTAATCGATATGGCCAATCGACCATCATTCGGTTCCGGAACAGTTTGCCGCCTACTGGCGATAACACCTTTGGCGTCCCCGAGATAACGATCCACTTGCATAACGGTCACCATGGTTCAGAGAGCGACGGTTTCGCGGCTGACTTTTTCCCAAGCGGCAAATGGAAAGACAATCTCTACCCGAATGTCTACGCCGGCATCGAGGCTTTTCCGAACCCGAACCCGGGTGGGAACGGTGTCGGTGACGCAAGGGAAAAGATGGGTACTTTCTGGTACCACGATCACCGGCAAGAGAAAACCCTCAATAACAACGTCATGGGTCTGAACGGCATGTTCATCGTTTATGACAGGACGGATCCGGGCCATGAGCACCCGAGCGACGGTTCGCTGCGATTGCCTGGATTGTACGGCGTCACTGACTTTCCTTTGATCCTCACCGAGAAGAGGTTCTGTGCCCTGGATGCACAGGGCCGAAATGAAATGGTCAATGCGGCCGGCGGCGACAAGTGGGTCGTCAACGGAAAGATTCAGCCGAGGCTTACCGTCAGGAAGAGAAAGTACCGGTTCCGCATTCTCTCCACCGGACCGACAACGGCTCAGTGGGATCTTAATCTCATTGGCCCGACGGGCGGGATTGAAACGATGACAGTGATCGCCACCGATGCCAATTTCCTCGATCATCCGGTTCCGGTCGATGCGGGCGCGAATGCAGCTAATACTAACGCCATCGAGGCAGGCGTGGTTGGTGGAGTTCCTCAAATGGTGATTGAAACCCCGGGCGCGGTTCGAGTGAACGTCGCTGAACGCTACGACGTGATCATCGACTTCGCGAACTACAACGCGGGCCAATCTCTGTATCTCATAGATGGAGGGACGGGAAGGACCCAGAATGTCAACCCCGGAAACGTGAATCCTCCGGGATTACCGCCAGGCCTCAACATCGGAAAAGTTTTAATGCGGTTCGACGTGGTAAACCGAGAGAACTGGTTCCCGCAAGATACACCAGCCATTCCAGAAACCCTCTGTGAATATCCGCCGTTATGTACACCGAACACTACGTTCACGTGGAACTTTACTCGCGATCCTGTTGGATCGAATCCACGATTTTTCAGGATTAACGGCCGTGTCTTCAATCCCGATGTACCGCAGCATTGCATCATCAAGGGAACCTGTGAAGAGTGGTTCGTCAACAATAACACCCCTAACGCCGACGGACCTACCAACTGGGCCCACCCCGTGCATATTCACTTTGAGGAATTTCAAATCATAGAGCGCTGGGCGATCCTCGGCGGCGTATTTCAGCAAGTTCCGGTGCCCAAGCTACTGGACGGCAGGAAAGACGTAACCAAGGTGGAGCCGGGAGAGGCTTCACGGATCAGGATGAACTTCCGAGACTATCTCGGAGATTACCTGATCCACTGTCACAACATGGCCCACGAAGATGCGTTCATGATGGTGCATTGGGTCATTGTTCCTGATGCAGCGGCCAAGGCAGAATGCGACGCAAAGATTGCCCAGGCCAACAAGGAGTTCGAAGCCAAAATGCGCGGTGAGGAGGTGTAGTAATGGATAGAAGATCACTATTAACCAAAGCTGTGTTCACGCCGCATCCCTTCTCGCAGGGCGCTGCGAAGTTCACAAATGCGGTGCTTCGAACACAAGACAACAAAGAGGTCAGGTTCTATGACGATCTGATCAGAGGCAAGCAAGCCGTGATCAACTTGATGTACGCAGAATGTACCGGCGCTTGTCCTCTGGTGACTACGATTCTCAAACGAACTTACCGCGACCTGAAAGATCGCATGGGTAAGGACCTCTTCTTTTACTCAATCTCGGTCAAACCAGAGGACGACTCTCCGGCCGCATTGAAGCACTATGCCGAGATGCGCGGGGCTAATCTGCCTGGTTGGTATTTCCTGACCGGAGATGCCTACGATATCGAGACGATCCGCTATAGGCTCTTCAATATGGGCCATATTGGGGTCGATACTGATTTCGCCATGCACTCCGGCACATTCCGTATTGTCAATGATGCCACCAATTGGTGGGGCCACGCTCAGGCGTTTGCCACTCAGAAGAGTATTCTGAAACGTATCTCCTGGGCCGATCCATTTAAGACACCCGCGGAATGGGACGCGGTGATCCGCGCTCGTCAGGCTCGGATCAACGCATCCGTCAAGAAACACGGCTACCTTCGCCGAGAGGATATCTAGTTTGCGGCACAACCTCTGTGTCTCTGTGTCTCCGTGGTTAAGGATTCGATGAATAATTCACCACAGAGGCACAGAGAACGCAGAGAAATTCGAAAGTAGGCCCAGGTGAAATAATCATGAAACTTACTGCCATAATCTCGCTACTGGCTATCGTGCTTTTGGGATCGACCGGAACCGCGTTGGCCCAGGAAAAGAAAAGTTGTTCATTCGATCTCGTCGGAACCTGGAAAGCGCAGGTCTCGAGCACCGAGGCGCGACTCTATCAGTTCGATGAGAAAGGAGTGGTCACGGTACTCACCGCTTCCGGAACTGCGGCGCCACACCAGATCGCTACCGCTAAATACGAGGTGATCAATGACCTCGGCAAACCGCAGTCGGTGTCGTTTACGGCATCAGGCAAGAACCGGATATTCGGGGCTGTCAGAAAGACTATGAGGGTAGTTAAGTATGACGACTCTTCAATTACTTGCGAAATACCAGGCATGGGGACTACTCGTTGGACCAGGGTCGATCCCGACCGCTATTTCATTGTGCTCGCGGCACGCCAGAAAGAGTTCTACGATTCGAGTGGCTCGGCGTTTCCCATGGTTATCAAGCTGTCTGGAGGAGTTCCCACAATCGACGCCTTCGGCATCTATTTAACGAAGGACGGAAGGGCCTTGGGCGCCGTTCCTCCCAACGTATACAAGAACTATCTTCGAGAGGCACGAAACGACTCGGAAACCACATTACGTCTGGAAATCAACTCCCGGCAGTATGAAAGGGCGTTAAAGGTCATTAAGGAGTGGGAACGGCGGGACCGCGAAGGCGCGCTTTTGTACACTACCGCTGCCGAGACTCCAGATGATGCTACCTATCTCAATAACATTCTGGTCGCTAAGGCGGTAACGGAAACGCTCAACCAGTGCTCGGCGGATTTCAATCTGTACCCGCTGAATTACGTCCATAAGGACGACTGGATCTCCAACAAGTTCCGGTCCGCGGATGTTCCGTTCCATTACTTCAAGGAACTCCGGCAGCGGAATGAAGCGCGACATATCCCCGACCAAAAGTTTCAGGAACTCGTGCATCTGCCGAACGTGGCTAGTCGATAGTTTCAAGTAAAGCAGGTCTCCCGACTACATCCAAAACTTAACAGGGGAGGGATACGAATTTGAGGTTCGAAAGTCAGAAACACCGAGATATGAAACGCTTTCTCTTAATGGCTGTGGTGGTGTTCATCGTGTTCGGTTCTCATCAGGTGCTGCGCGCACAAAATCCGACGGCGCCTGATGAGAAGCGCGCGGCTCAGCCGCGAAAACGAGGTGGAATCTTCACCCTGTACGCCATTGATCCCCTGGCACGGACGCTATGTTTCAGTGACGGAAAAGAAGGAATGGCGTTTACGAATACTGTCTGGGGTAACCGTTGTAGTGACCTTAGTTTCGCTGGCAGCAATCTTGTCACCGGCATTGAGATTGACCGGCTGGCGGCGATTGTCGACCTCGGCACGACAGACGAGCTTAGTAACAAATATGGCTTTGAGGATTCACCAGGAGGCGGAACCGGCTTCGCTTCAATACATCTTCAGGGCGACACAATCATGATCCTGAAGCAAGACATTAAAAAGCAGGAGTTCCAACCGTTGCAGGAAGCGTCCAAGCTTGCAGAGGTAGGATCATCTGTAGCGGCTCCCATTAAGTTGGGACACATTTATCTCGTGAGAGTTGCGGACAAGAAAGACAAAAGCACCCAACAGCTCGTAAAGCTGATGGTGATTGCGTTTCGTCCTGAGGAGGCGGTGACGCTGCGATGGGAGTCGCTCTGATTTAGTAGCTCCAACCCATTAGGTGTGCCGGCAACAGAAATCACTAATGCTTCCAGAACAGTGGAGGCAAGTTATTGAACTTCCATCCTTGAAGGAGAAAAGGTATGCCACAACAAGAATTCAAAACCGGCGGCCTGACCGGCTTTGCCACGGGCGCGATCTGCACTGATACGAACCTTTACAAATGTACTGACAACAGAGTTGTGTACATTGAGTATATTCCGGCGGGGACGGCCTTCCCAAATTTCCCGGGAGGGAACGGCAAAAGCAAGACAACGTGGTTTAAAATCACCAAAGCCACTGACGGCGACCAAAAAAGCTTCCAGTCAGCCCTGGTACAGGCTGGTGCGGTGTAAAGAAAAGCACGACCCACCTACCACGTTGGAACTACCAAGCCTACTTCCTGCTCGCGTTTGGCTTTCGCGTGAGCAGGAGGAGGCTTGGTATTTGGGGTAGAAATGATCTGCCGACGTTTTTTAATCTCACCACTTCTGGCACTGGCCTTGCTCATGTTGAGCCTGTATTCTGTCAGCGTCGTCAACGCAACTGGACAGGGACAGGGACACTCGGCTCACTCGAAAAAGGCTGTTCAGTACCATTATGTATGTCCCATGCATGACGATGTGGCCTCCAAGAAGAGCGGTACGTGTCCAAAGTGCAAAATGAAACTGGTCAGGAAACCTTTGCCTGACCAGCCGAAACAGTAAGTTCATGGTCACAAAACAGCACAACAGGCACACTCGGTGTTTCAAAATGAGCCTGTACCTTCTCTGCCTTTTTGTGGCCTTGTCGTTTGTAGCGCCGCTGCTGCCGATCGTCGGAGCCAGTGCGGCCTCGATGCCCTGTTGCGTCGGGAAAGCAGGCCACTGCGATTCTGGTATCGCCCCGAAGAAAGTTCCACCACGGCCCGCGGAGCCGATGTGCGGGCTGGACAACGCTGTTACCGAAGACGATGGAATCACCATTGTCGCCGAACCGTCTCACAAGGAATCTCACGCCTCATTCAGCCAAATTGCTGAAACAACTTCACACGCTGCTGAATCAACGTCAGTTAGTAAACCATGCCGGATGGAGTGCGGCGC
>Ga0157373_10002868_pt1 | contig 13046 bp, 15 predicted proteins | sample C65metaG_FD_113460 | JGI IMG/M metagenome (GOLD analysis project Ga0157373, IMG submission 113460) | Corn rhizosphere microbial communities from Kellogg Biological Station, Michigan, USA - C6-5 metaG | ecosystem: Host-associated > Plants > Roots > Rhizosphere > Soil | place: USA: Michigan... | reverse complement strand
GGCGCTGTCTCAGATCAATCGTCACATCCTCTTCCGCCACCGTTCCGTAGAGGGAATCCACACCGGAATAGGAAATCCCCACGAAGCCCTTGTCCCACACATAGGACATGCCGGCCGCGGCCCCTTCCGAATCCGAAAAACTGTTTGGCAGATAACCGAACGCGCCTCCGTCCCCTTGCTCATCCCGCAGTCTGTTGGACCAGGCATGGCCGGGGATTTCCGTGTTCCCTGCCTCGCGGTGGAAGGCATCCAGATGGAAAACAAATGGACCCGTGCCCCAGTTCACACCGCCGGAGACGGACTTCATGTCATCCACCGTGCCGTAACGGGTATCGAAGTAGCCCTTCGGTAAAGCATTCTCAAATTTTTCCTCCGGGATGCGGTCGTCCATCATGTTGACCACGCCACCCACGGCATTGGGACCATAGAGCAACGTCGCCGGGCCACGCACCACCTCCACCGCTCCCAGCGTGGAGGGATCACTGGCAACCGCGTGATCCGGGCTGACATTGGAAACATCCAGGACCGAAGTGCCATTCTGGAGAATCCTCACCCGGTCATCTCCCAGACCACGGATGATCGGGCGGCTGGCACCTGGGCCGAAGGAAGTGGATGCCACGCCCGGCAAGCCATTCAGCGTGTCCCCCAAAGTGCCCGACTGATTGAGGATCAGCGCCTCTCCTTCGAGCACACTCGCCGGTTGGACGAGATCAAACAAAGTTTTTTCCCGCGTGCTACCACTTACCACCATCGTCTCCAGAACGATGGTTTCCTGGTTTTGGGATTGGGCCACTGCTGACACCGCCAGCAACAATAAGGAAAAGCAGGAAAGTTTCATGCAACAAAGTTGCACTTACCTAAACAATCGCACTTTTGTTGCAAGAGTAATTTTTAAACTTTAGAGACTGGATAGATGCATGAGGAAATTCCGGATGTTTTCCTGCTCTCCGGCAGACAATCCTCCAGGATCTCTTTTTGCCTTAAGGCCAGTAGCAAGGCGATGACCCGGAGCGTGCTCCATACCGTCCCATTTCCCATCAAAGTCATCGTCGAAATATTCACGCGCGTACCCACTGCCCCAATACCACCGGATCCTATCAGCATGGCCATCACCATTCCGATCCCAATAGGTGAGAGAATCCGCCCACTGCACTTTTCCGCCACGCTGCAGATGCACCGGCGGAAGCTCTCGCGCAGGAGCGCATGAAGGAATCGATAAGATGAATCCAAAGAAGCAAAGCACGATCTTCATAGGCAGGACCGCATCTTTGCAATCTATCAAGAAAATGCAACCCAACAAGAATAACGCGCAGCCCTATTCATCTTACCTGTCCATTCCCACGCACCCGGTATTGGTAGCTGGTAAGTTCCCGCAACCCCATGGGACCTCGTGCGTGCAGCTTGTCGGTGGAGATTCCGATTTCAGCGCCGAAGCCGAATTCACCACCATCGGCAAAGCGGGTGGAGGCATTGTGGAACACACATGCGGAATCGACCTCTCTCAGGAATCGCTCGGCCATAGCTTCATCCGATGTCACGATGACATCCGTATGATGCGAGCCATAGAAATTGATATGCTCCACGGCTTCCTCAAGTGAGCCGACAATTTTCACCGCCAGGATGAGATCAAGATACTCCGTATGCCAGTCCTCCTCGGTGGCAGGCACCACATCTGGAAGAATGCGGCGTGTCTCCTCGCAACCCCGAATTTCCACCTTTTTGGCAATCAGTGCCTCCGAGAGCTTTGGAAGGAATTCCGCCGCCACATCGCGATGCACGAGCAGGGTTTCCAATGCATTGCAGACGCCGGTCTTGTGTGTTTTGGAGTTGATCGTTAGATCCACCGCCATTTTGTGGTCGGCTGCCTGATCGACGAAGAGATGGCAAATGCCATCGTAGTGCTTGATCACGGGCATGCGGGCGAGCGAAACCACCGTCTCGATCAGCCCCTTGCCCCCACGGGGGATGATGAGATCCAGCCAGCGATCCATCTGTGCGAGAGCAGCCACGCTTTCCCGATCCGTAAATGGAATGAGCTGGATGGCATGTTCCGGCGCACCTGCCCGGCCGAGCGCCGCAGCGATGGCGCGGTTGGAGTGGATCGCTTCGCTGCCTCCACGGAGGATCGTTGCATTTCCTGTTTTAAAACAAAGAACGGCAGCATCCGCCGTCACGTTCGGGCGGCTCTCATAAATGATGCCAATGGTGCCGATGGGCACGCGCACTTGCTGGATGCGGATGCCGTTCGGACGGTCCCATTCATCCAGAATCTGGCCTACAGGATCCGGCAGCAGCGCGACTTCATCGATGCCTGCGGCCATCGCTTCGATGCGCTTTTCGTCCAGCTTCAGGCGATCCAGCATGGCGGAGGAAAGTCCCTTTTCCTTTCCGGCGGTGAGGTCCAGTTCATTCGCCGCGATCAATTCCGGCGCAGCCTCCCGGATGGCGGAGGCCATGGCACGGAGGATCGTGTTCTTTTCTTCGCTGGAAAGCTGGGCAAGACGATGCGCCGCAGCCCGGGCCTGACGGCCCATCTGATGAATGGTTTCCTGGATGGTGGACATGGATATGATTAGCGATGTGAGACTCTACTCACGCTTGGATAACATGTAATTTTTGATCTCATCCCAAATGCTTGCAGAAGATGGATCTGCTCGGAAAGGGCCTCTCTGCGCTCCAACTCCTGTGCAATTTCCGGAGTAGTGCCCCTATCGTCTTCAATGGATTCCCAGAGTTCTTCCACCATTTTGAGACGCTCCTGAATGGAGAGTTTCTTTAGCTCTGCTAAAACGGTCATGCGCTATGCTAAGCCGAGATCCTCGCCTCTCAAGACCGATTTGCCGCATGGAAGCGCGTGGAAATGCCGCTCCCGGCAATGATTCCAGCAAGACGCTCCGGGTGACGCCCATGCGCGATGTGAGTTTCGATGCCTGCTTCCACGGCGAATTTCACCGCAGCCAGCTTCGAGGCCATGCCACCCATGGAAAAACGGCCGCGCTCCTCGCGCACGTGGCGGAACACGTTGTCGATGTCCTCCACTTCGGGAATGAGTGCATTTGTTTCTGGATCAAGCAGGCCATCCACACTGGTAAGCAGGATCACACGGGTGGCTCCGGCCAGCTTGGCCACACGGACGGAAAGCATGTCATTGTCGCCGAATTTCAGTTCCTCCACGGCCACGGAGTCATTTTCATTCAAGATCGGCAAGATATTCGGCTCCGCTTGCAGGCGGCCGAGTGTATCGGAAAGATAGCCCGCACGCTCCGGTGTGCTGAGGTCTGCCGTGGTCAGCAAAACCTGAGCGATCGTGATATCGAAATTCGCAAAAAGGCTGCTGTAGGTCTGCATCAGCCGGGCCTGCCCCACCGCCGCACAGGCCTGGCGGGTGGCCGTATCTTTCGGATACTCGCTCAGCCCAAACGCAGAAACTCCGGAGCCAACCGCGCCGGAGGAGACGAAAAGGCAGCGATGTCCGGCATTCATCAGCCCGGAAATGGCGGATACCAGATGAACCAGCGCCGCCCGGTCCAGCGTACCATCACCGGATTTCGTGAGAACTCCGGTGCCTGCCTTGATGACTGTAAGATCTGGAATCATGGGAAAATTACCTCCTGCGGGAACGCCTGCGATAGCGGCATTTCCTCGAACGCGCCAGTGCAAGCTGGGAAAAATTCAATCACCTGGCCCATTTTTTGCGTCTGCGAGCGGCTAGCAAATCCCTATCAATAAAGTCACAGGCTTTGAATTCTTGAAATTGTTAATCCCGTAAACGCTTATCGCCCTATGAAATCCTTCTTATTTCCTGTTTTATTATCTCTTCCTCTGGTCAGTTGCATGACCATCCCTACTCCTGATCTTAGTGCAGTTAAATCCGTAGCTGTTGCCAACGGGATGAGCGATAAATTCAACCGGAGCCGCACTGGCATCACTGCTTTCAACAACAGTTTCGAGCAAACATCCCTACCGGGTGTCTCGGCAAAGGCTACGGCGTCAGCATTACAAAATCTCAAACTCCGTTTCCCGACAGTAAAGATCCTTACTGTTCCCACCGTTCCCGCTAAAACAATGATGGGAACCTCCACTTACACAGAGATTAATGTGGAAAAGTTCAGAGCTGATGCCTTATCAGCAGCAAGGCCTCTCAATGTCGACGCGATTTGGATCATATATCCAGCAACACTTGCAGGTGCACGAGGTGAATCCTTCACGGGACTGGTGCAGGTACAGAATGCTGTTCCGGGTTCAAAATATGAAAGCGTGCTATGCGTGGCTAAAGCCGAATTGATCAATGTTCGTACAGGCGCAGTCATCGTAAAATCCTCAGCGCAGGTGAGCGGAGCAGATCTTCCCTTCATAGAATGGCAAGAAAAGCTAGGAGACTACTCTCCATCTGCTCGAAACGCGATAAGCAGTGCAGCATTTCAAGCAGCTAAAAATCATATGGCCACTCTACAGAAGTTTGCCGGAATAACAGCCACACCTTGATCCCATAAACTAAAAAAGCTCCAGCCGGCCAGCGGATGGAGCTTTTTCATTAGAAAGAAGCAGGATCAATCATCGTCATCCTTGCCACCCTTCACGCGGACCTTGCCACGGAGCTTGGCCTCGATGAACGCATCGATATCACCATCCATCACGTCCTGGATATTTCCGCTTTCCTCACCGGTGCGGAGATCCAGCACCTTTTGGTAAGGTTGGAAAACATAGGAACGGATCTGATTTCCCCAGGAAACATCTCCCTTTTCACCGTAGGCACGGTCGGACTCGGCGCGTTGCTTGTCTTCCTCGATGGTGTAGAGCTTTGCCTTGAGGATTTCGTAGGCCAGTTCGCGGTTCGCGCCCTGTGTCCGGGCTGCAGTGGAACGGATGAGAATGCCGGTGGGAAGGTGGCGCAGGATCACGGCCGTCTCCACCTTGTTCACGTTTTGGCCACCCTTGCCGCCGGAACGGGTGGTGGTGATTTCCACATCCTTGTCGTTGATCTCGATCTTGATCTCTTTGGAAACCTCAGGAGTGGCATCGATGGAAGCGAAGGACGTGTGGCGCTTCGCAGCGGAATCGAACGGAGAAATGCGGACGAGGCGATGCACGCCGCGCTCACTTTTCAGGAAACCGTAGGCGTAATCGCCGGTAATCTTGATCGTCGCGGAGCGCAGTCCGGCTTCATCGCCATCCTGCCAGTCCAGCGTTTCCACAGCGTAGCCCTTCCGCTCCGCCCAACGCGTGTACATCCGGTGCAGCATTTGCGCCCAATCGCACGCTTCAGTGCCACCGGCACCTGCCGAGATCACCAGGAAGCAGGGCGAATTGTCACCCGGCTGATCGAGAAGCGTCAGCAATTCGTAGGAACGAATGTCCTGATCGAGACTCTTCGCATTATCCAGCGCCTCACGCGCCAGATCCGCATCGTCGAATTCCTTTGCGAGCACGATGCCTTCTTCAATATCCGCCACGCGGGACTCCAGCTTGAGAAAAGATTCCAATTTCTTTTTCAGACCTGCTGCCTTGGCACTGATGGACTTCGCCTTATCAGCGTCGTTCCAGAACTCCGGAGCGCCCATGGCTTCCTCCAGAGTGTTGATTTGGATTTCAAGGTTGGGGACGTCAAAGATACCTCCTGAGCTTCGACAGACGGCTTTTCGTGCCGTCCATATCGAGCGCCAGGAGGTCAGCGGTAGGAAGAATGGACATATTGCGCGCAGAGAACCCCATGAATGGCGGCGACGCAAGACGGATGATTTCCCCATGCCGGCCGAAATTTCCAAATGTAATGTTTACATTACATTTTATTATGTCAGGTTTACCTTACTTCAACAAAGCCATGAACACCGCCGACAAGAAATACACCATTCGCACCGTGCTCTTCATGGGTGCTTACGCCATCATGAACATCGCAGCCATCACCGGAGCATTTGAAGGTCTCCGCCCATCTGGCGCAGGGGCATTTGCCCTCATTGTCTCCGCTCCCATCTGCGGACAAATCTGGACCCACCTTGCATGGATGAAGGAAAGCGACGAATTCATCAGGGCGCTTCAGGCAAAGCGCTTTATCGTGGCAATGGGGCTGGCCATGGCAGTGGCATCCACGTGGGGATTTCTGGAACTTTATGCAAAGGCCCCTCACGTTTCTCCCGCCATGCTTCTCCCGCTTTTCTATCTCTGCTTCGGCATTTCATCCCCCTTCATCCGCACTTCCCACTGATGAAGAACCAACTCAAGATTCTGCGGACCTCACAGAATTGGACCCAGGAGGAACTCGGAAACCGCGTGGGTGTTTCCCGCCAGGCCATCATCGCGCTGGAAAGCGGAAAGCATGATCCCTCGCTCGATCTGGCCTACCGCATCGCCACACAGTTCGCGCTGCCCGTGGAGGCTGTTTTTGAAAATCCGCATCAGGGTGCCCCGTCAGGAAACATTAAGTGCCTTTGACTGAAATTTTACTCCCCTTCAGCCACACACGGATCACATCTGCACTGGAAGTTAGATTACCTATCATCCTCCAGTTGGAACGCTGGAGAACTTGCGCATCGTTCTTTTCCTCATCCACCACACACCATGGCCGGGATCCAGAGGAATGGATGAAGTGAAATCCAGCCCCATCATTCACAAGAAAGGCGACATGGCTGTCCAGACCTACTATATAGATTCCCTGCTCCTTATGGGTGAGGCCACTAGTGAAAGCGTCATACCTTTGGCCGACTGTTAGGCTGCATTCCTTCTTTGATAGAAAAGTCTGGAGGATATTGCCGGATGGCTGCTGCGCCAAACGATAGCGATCCACATTGAATCCGGCATCCTTGAGCACCGTGGAAACGAAATAGCCGCACGCGATTTTCCCCCCACCCGGCCCTTCTGCCGTGCCATGGAAATCCCATGGAGTTCCCAACCAGCAACGCATGAGCGAAGGCAGCATCTGCTCCAGTATCACCCGCGCATCATGCTCCACTGCCATGCGCTCCTGCTTGCTTTTCGCTTTCTCGTGACGCTCAGCGAGCTGGAGTCGCCATTTTTCCAATTCGTTTTTCAGAATGACGTATTGCTTGGGATCGGGTCGGAATTTCTGTCCTGCATTGAGTTCCACCTTACGGGTAATGAACGTCCAGATTTCCTGAATGGGAGTCCTCCAAAACCAGCCCCCGGCCGCCAGGCCAGCGATCAATCCGACCGGAATCATCCACTTCTTGCGCATTTGCGGGAGGTTGCCACGTCTGCCAGTCAGGCACAAGTCTGCCACAAAACTTGCATCCCGGCCCAGCCTCCCAGAAGCTCCCACCATGCGGAAAAAAGAACGGGCCAGCCACATCATGCGCCGTCTGGAGGAACTCTATCCGGAAACTCCCATTCCTCTGGATCACAAGGATGCCTATACCCTGCTGGTAGCTGTCCTCCTCTCCGCCCAATGCACCGATGTGCGCGTGAATCAGGTGACTCCCGCTCTCTTTCAACTGGCGGATAATCCTCACGACATGATGCACGTGCCGGTTGAAAAAATTCAGGAGATCATCCGGCCGTGTGGCCTGTCCCCGCGTAAATCAGCCGCCATTTCCGGCCTCTCAAAAATCCTGGTGGAACAATACGCCGGAGAAGTCCCGCCCGACTTCGATGCCTTGGAATCCTTGCCCGGAGTAGGCCACAAAACAGCCTCCGTAGTCATGGCCCAAGCCTTCGGCATCCCAGCTTTCCCGGTGGATACTCACATCCATCGCCTTGCCAAGCGATGGAAATTGAGCCCGGCCAAAAACGTGGTCCAGGTGGAGCAAGACTTGAAAAAACTTTTCCCCAGGGAGTCGTGGAACAAGCTCCACCTTCAGATCATTTTTTACGGCAGGGAATACTGCACCGCTCGCGGCTGCGATGGGACAAAGTGCCCCATCTGCCGCGAATTGCAGGCAAGTTGAAATGCTCTGTTAGTTCCTTTCCTTTACCATCTGATCGAGTTGGCGGTTCATTCCTTTTTCCGCCAGCTCACTCTGCGGATAAATGCTCCGTGCCTTCAGATACCAGGAGAGTGCGGTCCCGGTTTGCGGTGGTGTTCTACCTTCAAACTGGCGTGCCCGGTCCAGGGCGCGGGTGAAGTCCGCCACCTTGGGGGCGAGGTTTTCCAGTTCACGGCCCAGTTTCGGATCATCGGGGAACTGCTCGCGCAGCTTCGCCAGTTGCTCCCATGCCGCATAATTTTGATCAACCTTACTGAATTCCGCAGCTTTTCCCAGAGCCGTCTCGATGGTAGTTAGATTGATCATCACCTGTTTGAAAGCTTCCTCACGTTTGGCATCCCCTGCGATGGAGGGGGCGATTTCATACTGGCGGCGGGCGATTTCCCGGTAATTCCCCTCGGTCATGAGGCGATCAAAATCATTGCGCGTCACCATGATGGAACCGGATTGGTTCACCAGATCACGGAATTCATTGAGCTTGGGATTCGTCGGCCAGATTTCTGCTGCCACCTTGATTTTCTCAGCAGCCTTCTCGCTGTTTTTCGCGATGGCCAGAGCCTTTGCCTCCTCGATGGCCAGATCCGAGGCGAGGGTGTAGGCGGCGATAGCGCTGTTCACCTTGGAGGCGGGGAAATCCTTTGCCTTCTTTTTCAATTCTGCGGCCAATTCCTTCACGCGGATGTAGTCGCGGGCTTCCAGAGCGCCATAGATCTCATTGAGATCACGGTGATAGGAGAGGATACGGAGTTTTTTCTCCAGTGGAAGAGTCGCCACCGGCTCCAGATATTCCCCCAGGGCATACGCCTCCATCAGCCTCTGCGATGCGGAGTGGAGTTCATCCCGGGAGAGCAGCAGGTCAAAGGCCTCGATGTACTTGGCCACCTCTCGGATCGCTTCATTCGAGAGTGAGTCCAAGGAACTAACAGTAGGACTGACCCCCACGGATTCCGAAAACAATTTCGCCACGTCGGAGCCTTTATCGATGCGCAGCTTGGTATCTCCATCCTTCCAAATCTGGTTGTAGAAGCGGGAGGCCATCAGCACATGCTCATACCGGCGCTGCATGAACCACTGGACCATGTTCACTTGATACTGGGCCTTGGTCTGGACGGTCTGGGCCTCGGTCCTTGCGATGTTGGCTTTTTTCAAAGCCTCGATTTCAGCGATACGGCGCAGCTTGTCAGCGTATTGCAGGGACTGCATACCAGCGCCGGGGTCCGATGCTGGAGTCGGCTTCGCATCTTTGCCTCCTCCGCCACTGCGGCTCTGGCGGGTGGCTCCTACGCTTTTGTCACGATCATGGCGGGCTTTCCAGTCTCCTTCCAGAATGATGGCTTCCTTTTCCTGCTCAATGCCTTCGTTGAGTTTCCGCAAGCCATTCACATCCTGCTTGGCCAGCATGGCCATATAAACTGCTTCTGCTAGTGATCCGCACAAATTCGCATCACCAGGGTAACTCGCGGCACTCGGCAACATCCGGAAAGCTCCGTAAAAATCCGGCCCTCCCGCACGGAGGGGGGACATGCTGGCGAGGATGGAGTTGATCTTTTGCCGGTATTCTTCGGCGGCCTCGCTGCTTTCCGGTGGTTGATTCAGGTATTTTTCAAACCGTGCTTTGAGCACGCGGTTGTCGCCCAGAGGTATGGTGATGCCACCGAGGGTAATGGTTTCTGCAGAGGGATCCAGCAGCGGAATCTCCTGTCCCATGGGACCAGAGCTGGATTTTTTCTCTGCGGCTGGAGCGGTCTGCTCCTGGCTCTGCTGGGGAGAGCTCTTTTCCTCAGGGGGCGGTGTATACACCTGGGCCCGTGCAAACTCTGATAGGCAAAACAATAAGAAAAGGTGAGGCTTCATGACGGATGTGATTCGTTAGATCCGGGTGATTGCAGTGGCCACTGGGATACCACCCTGTTTGAATTTTACCCTGAAGGCGTATCGTTGTTTGATCTCGATATTGGTCTTGGCCAGAGCCGGTGGCACCTCGATGCCCACGAACTCTTCCCCGCTGTTGCTAGTGACCTTCACACTCACGACCTGGCCTCGGTCGGTATCCCAGCGCAGCTTTTCATCGATGAGACCCTCGATCACGTATTCATTCCCCCGCAGGCTGTTGCCGTTTTCCAAAAGATCCCCCACATCGAGCTTTGAGACATCTCCGAAAGCCGGGCTTTTCCTACCGGTCAGCAGCTTGCCTCCTGCGATCACGGCGGCTACTGCCACCACTGCTCCGATGATGATACCGGGATGAAAACTCGAACTAGCACGTCTGGCCATGGGGTGGATTTTTTTAGGGATTAGTGAAAAAACTATCGAAAACAGTAGGAGGCGCGAGAGTGAAAATCAGTCCCACTGGGGCCGCTTGGCCCCCAGCCACGCCAGCAGCAGAGCCACACCCACATGCAGACTGAGCACATATAAGCATGCCTCGGCGGGTGCGAGGGTGGTATCGATGACGGATTTTACCGCATCGTGCACCTGCGTCTGCAATGAATCCACACTGCCGGACCATGCCCAGTATGCGGAAATGAAGGGTCTGGTGAATTGCTCGATGTGCTCCGGCAGCGCCAGCACCGCACCGGACAGTGGAAGCTGGAAGCCCACCAGATAAATGGACAGAAGGGATGCCTGTTCTGCTGTTCTCGAAAGCGAGGAAATGGCCAGGCAGATTCCTGTCATGGCCGAATTGATGAGTAAGAGGAAACCCACATGTTGTAAAAAATCACCCCGGAAGGGGCCAAAGAAATTCACGAAAGCCCCCATCCACAAGGATTGAGCAATCACCAGACAGGAAAGAAATGCCACTTTTGAGGCGATGTAGGCGAAGGGGCGCAGGCCACCGAATTTTTCCTTTTCATAAATGGGCCGCTCGGCAGCGATTTCACGTGCGGAGTTGTTCGACCCCATCAAGGCTAACAGAACAACCTGAAACATGATGATACCGGAAACGGCGGACCCCACTTTGGCCTGATCCGCACGTACGCTCTGCTGCTCCTGGATTTCCGCAAACACATTGGCCTGCCTCACCTCCGAATAGCGCCGGATATTGCCGGATGCCTTGTCACTGAACAAGGTCACCAACACCGGGAAGCATAACAAAATCGCCAGTTGAAGGAAAATCTGGCCCCTGTCCCGGAAGAAGATGCGCCACCGTCTTGATAGAAGGGTGGAGAATTGGCTGAAAAAACCGGGAAGTTCAGACGGAGAGGATGGGGCTGAAGATTCATCCTTCAACGCCTCCTCCACACGCAGTTTTCCACTCTCCAACAAGGCTTCACGATTTTGCTCCAGCAGACCATTGTAATAGTCGCGGTGCTTGGTCCATGAAGCGTGCCACCTTTCGGAATCCTGCGCAGCCAAGCGCGGATACACCTCCTCCGTATCCTTGACGGAAAAATAGTGATTCAGTTGCTCAGGTGGGCCGTGAAACACCAAGCGCCCTTCGTGCATGACCAGCACCGAATCATATAATTCCAAGTGGGCCAGGGAGTGGGTAACAGATAGAACCGTACGCCCATCCTTTCGGGAAATCTCATGAAGCAAATGCACAATCTCCCGTTCCGAACGAGGATCCAGGCCCGACGTTACTTCATCACACAGAAGAAGTTTCGGCTGTGAGACCAGTTCCAGCGCGAGTCCCAAGCGCCGCCTTTGTCCGCCCGATAAGACTTTCACCGCCCGGTCACTGATGGAGCTCAATCCGGTTTCCTCCAGTACCTGATCAATCCTCCGGTCCAGTTCTGAAACACTATCGCAGGCTACACGAAGTCGCGTGGCCGCTTCCACGGATTCATCCACCGTAAGGGGATCGTATGCGACGGAGAACTGAGGCACATAGCCGATTTCCGCCGGATCGAAATCCTCATCTTCGGATAGATTCCTACCTTCCCATAACAAATTTCCGGAAGATTCCGGATTAATTCCCGCGATCGTCTTCAGCAGCGTGGTCTTTCCGCAGCCGGATGGTCCCACGATCGCCATGAAATGTCCCTTCGGCAGGGAAAAGGAAACTCCATCTACCAGTGCCACCATCTCCCCTCCTTTTCGGATTTCGTAGCTGACGTTTTGAAGTTCCAACATGGCGACTGAATAAAGTTAAAGCAGAAGAATTTTCAGCCCAAAGGGATGATCTTGATTTTTTTCCCGGCAGTCGCGGTGTGGATATCTCCGGCCAGCGTGGGAGCCATCTCATTCAGTGAGGAAGCCGGATTTTGGGCAGTTCCGCCGGAAGGCTGTTCAAGAGCATTTTTCAAAGCTCCTTCCACCAATTGTCCGCAATGGATTTTCATCGGAGGCAGTGGCCCCAGATCGCCCGTGAGTTCCTGCGCACTGAGGATTTTAGCCTCTTCCGCAGTCTTTCCGCGCAGAAGCTCTGTCGCCATGGACGCCACGGCAATCGCAGTCTGGCACCCGAATGCTTGGAAAGACGCGCGGTCGATCACCCGCTTCCCATCCTTATCGGTAAATTTCAGCCACATTCGCAGCATGTCTCCACACTCTGGAGAACCCACCGTGCCGATAGCATCCGCGTCCGCCAGTTCTCCTTGGTTTTTCGGATTTGCCAAGGCTTCCTGCAATTTCGATTCGAAAGAACTCATGACTGATAAAAGCATTCTTTTGGAAAACTCCTAGCTTCTGCGAAGAAAAATTCTTTCTCCGCCCATTTTTAACCAATGCTTAACAATTTGGCGCCTCGCAATCCCTTCCCCACTGCTCTGGAGACGCCGACGCCTAATCAACGGCTGCGCCGTTCCAGTGGAAGGACTTCCCTCTTCCCTCCTTGGTGAACGTGGCGGCGGTTTTCAACCGCCATGCCCAACGCAAAGCTGAGGTGAATGAATGGTATGGGTGAATGAATGGCATGGCGGTTGAAAACCGCCGCCACATTCACCCCTCTTCATTCGCCCGATTCGCCGGATTCGCGCGGTGCCTTTTCTCTCCCGTCTTTTTTCTTGTGGCATCCACACAAAAAAAGTGCCCGGCTCCTCGTTAAAGGAGCCGGGCTTATACCTGGCGACGACCTACTCTCACAGGACCTGTCGTCCCACTACCATCGGCGCTGCAGCGTTTCACTTCCGGGTTCGGAATGGGACCGGGTGGTTCCACCGCGCT
>Ga0157373_10002867_pt1 | contig 13053 bp, 8 predicted proteins | sample C65metaG_FD_113460 | JGI IMG/M metagenome (GOLD analysis project Ga0157373, IMG submission 113460) | Corn rhizosphere microbial communities from Kellogg Biological Station, Michigan, USA - C6-5 metaG | ecosystem: Host-associated > Plants > Roots > Rhizosphere > Soil | place: USA: Michigan... | reverse complement strand
CACCAGGAACGGCGAGCTGGCGATGGTCACGGTTTCCTGGCCTTCCGGGCCGTCGAACGCCCATTTCTCCAGCGGGAACACCGGGCTGACCAGGCGCAGGCAGGCGTGGTTGAGCAGGTCCGCCGGTTTGTGCGCCATGCCGAAGGCTTTGACGTAGGCGGGCGACGCGCAAACGATGCTGTAGGTGATGCCCAGGCGCTGGGACACGAACCCCGAATCCGGCAGCTCGCTGGCCAGCACGATGGAGACGTCGTAGCCTTCTTCGAGCAGGTCCGGCACGCGGTTGGTCATGGTCAGGTCGAACGACACGTCCGGATGATTGCGCCGATAGCGGGCAATCGCATCGATCACGTAATGCTGACCGACGCCCGTCATCGAGTGCACCTTCAACTGCCCGGCCGGACGTGCATGGGCGTCGCTGGCCTCGGCTTCCGCTTCTTCGACATAGCCCAGAATCTGCTCGCAACGCAGCAGATAGCGCTTGCCCGCTTCGGTCAGGGCAATGCGGCGGGTCGTGCGGTTGAGGAGTCGGGTTTGCAGATGCGCTTCAAGATTGGAGACAGCGCGGGAAACGTTGGCAGTGGTGGTGTCCAGTTGAGCTGCGGCAGCGGTAAAGCTGCCTGCTTGCGCCACGCAACTGAAAGCGCGCATGTTTTGCAGAGTGTCCATGGGCCGTTCTCTGGTGAGATGGCAAATTGTGACATGAAGTTACTGATCCATGTCAGCCATACCAAAGGATTATCTCCCGTTCGGTAACAAAGATTCACAGAAGTCCCGGCTTATCGCCGAATCAGACGCATCCTAGAATCGCGGCTCACTTAACATCCTCCTCATTCGGGTAATTGCAGCTGTGCCGCGTCGCATCGTCAGGGGACTCAAACCCCTCAGTGTCTGGGCTTTAACGTTACTCATCAGCGGCTGCATCGGAACCGGCGCAATTGCACCTCAAGGCACCTCGTTGTCGCCAGACGCTCTTGCCACCGACGACGCCATCAAGGAGGCCGCCAAAGACGCGCACTGGCCGGATGGTCAATGGTGGCGCGTTTATGGCGACGATCAGCTCAATCACTGGATCGAACTGGCCGCCCTGGGCAGCCCGAGCCTGGCGATTGCCGCTGCCCGCGTGCGCCAGGCCAAGGCCATGGCCGGTATTGCCGAGTCTGCCGAGTCCCTGCACATCAATGGCGACAGCACTCTCAAGCGCCACAACTGGCCGACTGACCAGTTCTACGGGCCGGGCGAGCTGTCGAACACCAGCACCTGGGACAACAACGCCTCCATCGGCCTGAGCTATTCACTCGACCTTTGGGGCAAGGAAAGCAACAACACCGAGCAGGCGCTGGACATCGCGCACATGAGTGCGGCCCAAGAGCGTCAGGCGCAGCTGGAATTGCAGGACAACATCGTCCGCGCCTACATCCAGCTGTCGCTCAACTATGCCCAGCGCGACATCGCCGAAGCGACCCTGGCGCAGCAGCAACAGATTCTCGAACTGGCGCAGCGTCGTCTGAAGGGCGGCATCGGCACCCATTTCGAAGTCAGCCAGGCCCAAACCCCGCTGCCGGAAAGCCATCGTCAGATCGACGCACTGGACGAAGCCATTGCCCTGAGCCGCAACCAGATCGCCGCGTTGGCGGGCAAGGGGCCGGGCGAGGGCGCAAACCTCAAACGCCCGACGCTGTCGTTGGGGGCGCCACTGTCGTTGCCTTCCGCGTTGCCTGCCCAATTGCTGGGCCAGCGCCCTGATGTGGTCGCCAGTCGCTGGCGCGTGGCGGCGCAGGCCCGTGGCATCGATGTCGCTCATGCCGGCTTCTATCCCAACGTCGACCTGATGGGCAGCCTGGGCTACATGGCCACCGGCGGCGGCATGCTGGAGTTTCTGACCGGCAAGAAATTCAACTACAGCGTGGGACCTGCGATCACCCTGCCGATCTTCGATGGCGGCCGTCTGCGCTCAGAGCTGGGTGTGGCCTCGGCCGGTTACGACACCACTGTGGCGCAGTACAACCAGACTCTGGTGACGGCGCTCAAGAGCATTTCCGATCAGCTGATTCGTCGTGAGTCGATGAACAAGCAGCAGGTGTTCGCCGATCAATCGGTGGCCGCTGCGCAGAAGACCTACGACATCGCGATGGTCGCCTACAAACGCGGCCTGACCGATTACCTCAACGTGCTCAACGCTCAGACCCTGTTGTTTCATCAGGAACAAGTGCAGCAGCAGGTCCAGGCCGCGCGCCTGACCGTGCATGCCGAGTTGGTGGTGGCGTTGGGTGGAGGGTTGATGGCCGGCAATGATTCGCCAGCGCCCGAGAAAACCGCCGCGCCGAAAACCCCGGCGCTGCTGACGGTGTTCGACAAGAAATGAACAGCGCCCTGAGCTGGCTCAAATCCCTGGAATTCCGTCGCGAGCTCAATAGTTGGGCGCGCAGCGACGGGGTGACCTGGATCTACATCTTCAAGGTGCTGATCGCGGCGTTCCTGACCTACTGGATTGCCATGCGCCTGGAGTTGCCGCAGCCGCGCACGGCGATGATCACGGTGTTCATCGTCATGCAGCCGCAGAGCGGGCACGTGTTCGCCAAGAGTTTCTATCGCCTGCTCGGCACCCTTGCAGGCTCGGTGGTGATGGTCGTGATGATGGCCCTGTTCCCGCAGGACAGCGCGCCGTTTCTCGCCCTCATGGCACTCTGGGTTGGCTTCTGCTGCGCCGGGGCTGCGCGCTATCGCAACTTTCGCGCGTACGGCTTCGTGCTCGCCGGCTACACCGCGGCGTTCACCGGCCTTCCCGCGCTGGCCCACCCGGAAACCTCGTTTATGGCGGCGGTCTGGCGCTTGCTGGAGATTTCCCTGGGGATCATCTGCTCGACCCTGATCAGCGCCGCGATCCTGCCGCAAAGCTCCGGCGCCGCGATGCGCAACACGGTGTATCAGCGCTTTGGCGTGTTCGCTCAGTTCGTGATCAACGGCCTGCGTGGCCAGAGTGATCCGGCGGCGTTCGAAGCCAGCAACGTGCGCTTTATCGCCGATGCCGTGGGGCTGGAAGGCCTGCGCGCGGTGACCGTGTTCGAAGACCCGCACATGCGTCGGCGCAACGGTCGCCTCAATCGCCTGAACAGCGAATTCATGACCATCACCACGCGTTTCAACGCCCTGCATCAGCTGCTTGAGCGTCTGCGTCGTCGTGGCGTGACGCCGGCCGTTCAGGCCATTGAGCCGGGGCTTGAGGCGTTGGGCGAGTTGCTCGAGCACTTTGCCGGACGCGCGTTGACCGACGCCGATGCCGCGCTGCTGGCCAGTCGCTTGAGCGCGTTCAAGGCCGACTTGCCTGAGCGGGTTCGCAGCCTGCGCGCCGCGTTTGTCCAGACCGAGCCCAGCGACGATGATCTGCTGGATTTCCACACCGCGTACGAATTGCTCTATCGCTTCGTCGACGACATGCACGATTACGCCCAGACCCACGCCTCGCTCGCCGATCACAGCCACGCGCGGGAGAAGTGGGTCGAGCCGTTCGTGTCCACTACCAACTGGACCCTGTCCCTGGCCTCGGGCCTGCGGGCGCTGGTGGTCATGGCGGTGATGTCGGTGTATTGGGTGCAGACCGCCTGGCCGAGCGGGGCGACCATGACGCTGGTCTCGGCGGCCACCGTGGCCTTGTCGGCGACCACCCCAAACCCACGCCGCATGTCGTTTCAGATGGCCTGCGGCACTTTGCTCGGCGCGTTCCTGGGGTTCTTCATCACCTTTTTTGTGCTGCCGCGCATCGATGGTTTTCCCCTGCTGTGCATGGTGCTGGCGCCGGTGTTCGCGCTGGGTGCGTTTCTGACCACGCGGCCGCAGTGGGCCGGTTACGGGCTGGGGTTGCTGATCTTTTTCAGCATCGGCTCGGCGCCGGACAACCTCACGGTCTACAACCCTTACGCCTTCATCAACGACTACATCGGCATGGTCATCGGCATGCTGCTGTGCGCAGCGGCGGGGGCAATCGTGCTGCCGCCCAACAGTCGCTGGCTGTGGCAGCGTCTTGAAGACGACCTGCGCCAGCAAGTGGGTTTTGCCATCAGTGCACCGCTGCGCGGCATTCGTTCAAGCTTCGAGAGCCGCACCCGTGATCTCATGCACCAGGCCTACGGTCTGGCGGCGGGCAAACCTGAAGTGCAGCGCAACCTGCTGCGCTGGATGTTCGTGGTGCTGGAAGTGGGGCACGCGATCATCGAACTGCGCCGCGAGCAGGACATCCTGCCGGTGCATCCGAGCTACGCCGAATCCCAGCCCTGGCGTCAGGCGATCCGCGCCATGGGCCGTGCCCTGGTGCGCTTGTTCATCCAGCCCGATCACCACAACCTGGCGCGCTGCCTGTACGCGGTGGACCACGCGATCATCTGCGTGCAGAACACCGACGAGCCGTTCGCCCCGCATTTCGACACCTCGGCGCTGCGTCGGGTGAAGAGCTACCTGCACTTCATCCGCACCTGCCTGCTCGACCCGCAATCACCACTGGCCGCGTTCGCCCCGGCCCAAGCCCAAGTGCAACCGCTGCAAGGACTTTCCCATGCCTCGTGAAATCGCCTTTCACGGCGTCTACATGCCGACCGTGACGGTGATGTTTCTGGTCGCCATGGTGCTCTCCTGGGCCCTGGACCGCTTCATGTCCGGACTCGACCTGTACCGTTTCTTCTGGCACCCGGCGTTGCTGCGTCTGGGCCTGTTCAGCTGCATGTTTGGCGCGATGGCGCTGACTGTTTACCGTTGAGGCACATGTGAATTCGAGATGAAAAAGCTCATCAGTCTGATCGCGACGTTATTGATTCTTGCACTGGCTATCTGGATCGGCCGCCTGCTGTGGATTCACTACATGGACACCCCGTGGACCCGTGACGGCCGCGTGCGCGCCGACGTGATCAACGTCGCCGCCGACGTCAGCGGCGTGGTCATCGACGTGCCCGTCAAGGACAATCAGCCGGTGAAGAAGGGCGACCTGTTGATGCAGATCGATCCCGAGCATTACCAGCTGGCGGTCAAACAGGCCGAGGCCATGGTCGCCTCGCGCAAGGCCACCTGGGAGATGCGCAAGGTCAACGCCGCGCGCCGCAAGGACATGGACGCGCTGGTGATCTCTGCCGAAAACCGCGAAGACGCCTCCAACGTCGCCAACTCCGCCCAGGCCGACTATCAACTGGCCGTGGCGCAACTGGAAGCCGCGCAGTTGAACCTGCAACGCACCAAAGTGCTGGCAGCGGTCGTCGGTTACGTCACCAACCTCAACGTGCATCGGGGCGACTACGCGCGCATCGGCGAAGCGAAGATGGCCGTGGTCGACAAGAACTCGTTCTGGGTTTACGGCTTCTTCGAAGAAACCAAACTGCCCCACGTCAAGATCGGCGACCCGGCTGACATGCAATTGATGAGCGGCGAAGTAATGAAGGGCCACGTCGAAAGCATCGCCCGGGCCATCTACGACCGCGACAACCCGGAAAGCCGCGAGCTGATCGCCGACGTCAACCCGACCTTCAACTGGGTGCGCCTGGCCCAGCGCGTGCCGGTACGCATCCATCTGGATAACGTACCGGACAGCGTGGTGCTGGCAGCGGGGATCACCTGTACGGTGATTGTGAATCCGCAGTGATGCCTTGTTCCGGGGCATGCCTGTAGATCAGCCGGTTTCTACTTCGACGGTTGCGACGGCATGAGCGACGGTTATGCCGGAATGTATGACCGTCGCGGTAGCTGCAGCAGCCGTCGCACCCACAAGTGTTTCGCGGATAATTTTGATGACGATATCCCGGGTGTATTTCTTGAGCGCCGGGTTGTTGGGAATGAATACACCCGCTGCGTCATAGGCTCCGAGGATCAAGTGAGGCGCAATGTCCTGACCGTAGTTGATTTCAGTGGGGTTGTACTTGATGTTGTTTACAGCAGTGGGGTAACGCGCATTGTGATGGTTCTGATAAAGGTGGTAGCCATCCAGCTTGCGCGCGTCGATAAGGTACGTATGACCGCCTTTCTGGCCACCATAGACGAATGCCCCGGTGTGCTCCTTGTAGTAAAAAGCGGAGGTCGAAATCCCGCGTCCGTCGAGCCCGATTGCGTTCGGGTCGCCGCCAAACCCGCCTCGTACGCCCGTGATCTGGTGGATGTCTTTCTGGATTTCCTCAAGCGGTGTTCTGAGTTTGAAACCCTCCGAAAAAATCTCCTCGGGCGGGCGAGTGTCCCCTCTGAACACTTTGCCTCGATAGATGGTGAGGTCGTGCCCCTCCACATGTCTGGTCAGGATTCGAGCGTCGCGATTAATCAATGATTGCCCGTGTTCCGGGCCTTTTGAAAGGTTATGAACGGTCTCCCCCTTTACACGTTTGAGATCCGCCGGATGCGGTTTGATTTTGTCTGCGAGGGCGGGTGACGTTCCGGGGTACGGCCTTGTTTTGTCGAAGTGCTGCATGATTTTTGCGCTGACTTTCGTCCGAGCGATGGCTGACAGGGCCTTGCCCGCCAGCTTGAGCGCAAGGGGAACGACGACAGCGCTGACGCTGGCGAACAATGCAGATCTATAGTGATCCTGCGCTTCCTGGGGGGTGTCAGCGCTTGCGCCACGGATCGCTTCCAGCGCAGCGGCGCTTTGGCCGAGGAGAAACGCCGCCAGTAATCGTACCCCGACACTGCCGCCGGCGCCCAACGGTATGGTTGCGAGGAAGGCCAACGCCTGGAAGAGAAATATGCCTGTCGCCAGAAGTTGATCGGTCACGCGCTCCTCGTCGGTAGAGACAATCGTGTCCATGTCAGCGATCATCCGCTCGACCTTCAGATTTTGCAGTACATTGAACACATCCCCCTCATCCCGGAACTGCAACGGCATTATCAAACTGGCGTGCACGCTCGTGAGGGAGTAGATCGGCTTGAGCTTGTAGTCACCGAGCCGCAGCTGTTCATAGAGAGGGAGCCGCTGAAGAATCAACTTATGCAGGGGGCGGAACCATTCAATGAAGAGTCGTCGATTCTTCATTGGCAATGTCAGCACGGCGTTGTTCTCGGGCTCCCCCAGGAAGACTATGATCCCCCCGTCGCGCTGTTCATCTTCACAAGGCAGATAGAACGCATCTCCGACTGTGTACTGTCTGGTTTGGGTTAGAAATTGTAGGTGCTTGAGCCTTGCCTCTCCACGAGCGAAGGCCAGTGCTGCCTCGCGATAGACTGCCGGAATATCGGGCCGTTTAGCGTAGCGTTCCAGGTGGATGCCTGCCTCTACCGACAACTGCAAGCGCAGCAGCATCTTCGCATCCGAACTGCTCAGGCGCTGTTTGACTGCTGCTTGATAACGGTTTTGCAGGTCTGCCGACTCAAGAGTCTCGATCAGGTCAGCTGGATAGTCGTATGGCCAGTGAACCTTCACCTTTATCTGTTGCGTGAGCTGGCGGCGGTAGCTGTCGGTGACGATTTCGTCCAGCGTGAAATGCTGTTGTAGCAGAGGGTTTGGCTTTACGGATGTTCCAAGGTGGCCGCTTGGCCGCTCGTAGGGTTCTCGATAGCTGACCAGAATTGGCGTCTTGGCATTCAAACGCTCTTTCAGCTCATCTGAAGCGCTTGATGCATTGATCATCGCGTTGACCGCATCTTCGATGTAAAGCAACGGGTCCAGTAGATTTGGATCGTATACGTCTTCGATCAGGCTGATCATGTCGTTCGCCATCTGTGCCGTCTCGTCATCAGTCAGATCCGACGGGGCGGGCGGTGCGTCATCAAAATCAGCTGAGTAGCGGGCCTGTCCGGGATTTTCATCGACTCCGTTGTCCTGATCTGGAGCGTCAGTCGTGTGAAAAGGCTCATCGAAGGGAGCGGGGCCGGATGTGTAGTAGTCGAACTCTGGCGTGTCGTTGTCAATTGCGAGGCTAAGCAGGGCCGCCTCGGCATCGAACGTAAAAGCGGCATCGTGAAGGGTAAATTCGTCAGTCATCTCGTCTTCCTTGACAGTGGTCGGTGGCTTCGGATCAGGCCACCGGGTTTCGCTCTTGATGTAGAGCGACTGCTGGAAGTGTGGGGGTGATCAAGCACCGATTGATGCAGGCGCATCCGCCCAGATTGAAGGGATACATCGTCGCTGTGTTAAGGGAAAATCGCTTGGGCCTGTAGTTGTTATCGTCACAGCGTTCGGTCGAGCGTGAAGCGCTTGCTCAGAATCTTCTCCAGCAGCGCCTTGGGCAGCAGCCGCGCCATCAACGGCAGTGCCCGGCTGCCGTTACCGGAGCGCAGCAGCCGTGGCGGGTTCGGCTGTTGGACGGCATTGACTACGTCGCGGGCGAAATCGCTGGCAGGGGTAGGGTTGGTCTGCGAAGCATTGGCGCGGGCGCGGATGCCCTCACGCAATGGCCACCAGGGCGAGCCTTCCTGAATGACCTGCTCGGCTTCGTGGCTGGCATTTTTTGCAAACTGCGTATCGATGGCGCCGGGTTGCACCTCCAGCACGCGAATGCCGAACGGGGCCAGTTCCATGCGCAGCGCGTCGCTGAGCGAACTGACCGCCGCTTTCGATGCGCAGTAAGCGCCACCGAATGGCGTGGTCAGCACCCCGGACACACTGCCGATGTTCACCACCAGCCCCTTGTTGCGGCGCAGCAGAGGAAACAGCGCGCGAGTGACGCCGACGATGGAAAACACGTTGGTTTCGAACTGCCTGCGAATGGCTTCGACACCGCCATCGAGCAGAGGCCCGATGCCGCCGTAACCGGCGTTATTGATCAGCACATCGAGCCCTTTGCCCTGTTGTTCAAGCTGAGTAGCGAGGCGTTCCAGTGCAGCGCCGTCATTGACGTCCAGTTCCATCGCGTTGAAGCCCGCCGCGCTCAGCGCCTGGACATCGGCAGCCTTGCGCGCCGTGGCCCAGACCTCATGCCCTGCGCCCTTGAAAGCATCTGCCATGGCACGGCCGATGCCGCTGGAACAACCGGTGATCAGAACGACAGGCATGTGATTCAGTCCTTGAAGGGCAAGTGGGCGTCAGTCAGAGAAGGTGCCTTGCAGGCGCTCGGCCCGAAATTCCAGGGTCTGCGGGCGGTAACCGTTGCGCAGCGGCGGCAGCGGAAGACAGTCCTGCCACTGGCTGCCGGGCAGCAACTCGCCAGGCCCGCGATAGCGCGGCGCGGTGTAGGTGTCCTCGGCCAGATTGACCGTATCGCCCGGCGCGTAGGCGCCGACTTTCCAGCGCAGTTCCTGCAGGGGCACCTTGTTGGCGTTATCGATCAGCACCAGCAGTGGCTTGCCCACCGGGCATTGCTCGGGGGCGTAGTTCAGGCGCAGCTGAAGACGTTCCAGGCGCTGGGCGTCGCGCTTGTCTTCCCAGACCACGAAGCCCGCGACGATGGCCAGCCCGATGGCGGCCGCCAGTGACACAGGCAGGGCCTTGGCGGGGTAACGCAGCAGCAGGATCAGCCAGGTAAAGAGCAGTACGGCGCCGATGATCATGTCTTCGCTCTCAAGGTGCAGATGAGGGCATCGTACCGAAAGGGGAGGAGGACACCAATCGGCGTTTGGGCGATCGCGCGCCTGACCAACGGTCCTTTCCCTTGCTTGTCGGCCCGCTAGGCTTGAAAGAACGTCGCAATGGATTGCAGTCGTCATGAACCCTTTCTCGTCTGTTCACACGCGTACTCCCACCCTGAGCGTCGTCGATCCGCGCGGTCTGGCGGTTCGCCAGGTCGCGTTCTGTCGCACGCAACAGGGCGATGACGCATCCGTTCGAATCAATCGATCTGCCCACGATGTAGCAGGCCGACTCGTCCGCTCATGGGACCCGCGCTTGTGGCTTGCCGCAACCAATGATCCCACCTCTGCCGCGAACCTCAACGTCATCCATTCCCTGACCGGGCAGGCCCTGCACAGCCAGCATGTCGACGCCGGGTGGAGTCTTGAATTGCCGGGTGAGGCCGGGGAACGGCACCTGCGCCGTGATGCGCAAGGTCATGGGCAGCGGGTTGAGTACGATCAGTTGTTGCGCCCTGTCGCGGTGTTTGAGAGCGATGGGGGATCTGAATCCTGCCTTGAACGACTCACCTATGGCGGCCCTGATACCGGGGATGCCAATCAGTGTGGCCAGTTGATTCGCCATGACGATCCAGCGGGCTCGGTCATCAATGCTGAATTCGGATTGACGGGGGCTGTGCTTGAGCAGACTCGCCGCTTCCTGAAAGATCTGGACAACCCCGACTGGCCGCAAGCGTTAAGTGAGCGCAATGAATGGCTTGAGCCCGGTGAGGGAGCTGTCACTCGTTCAAGGTTCAGCGCGACTGGGGAGGTGGTCGAACAGACCGACGCCATCGGCGCTGTCCGCTTATTCGAATTGACAGTAGGTGGTCAGCCCTCGCGTTTGACCCTGCAATTGCCCGATCAAGCGCCGCAGACACTGGTGCGCAATATTTGCTACGACGCCCAAGGCCGCTTCGAATCGGAAACTGCTGGCAATGGGCACGTGACTGAACGGACCTACGATCTGGCCGATGGTCGCCTGCGCAGGCAACAGGTCGACAATGGTCGCCTTCAGGACCTCACCTACGCCACCGACCCGGTGGGCAATATCGTCAGCATCGAGGACCGGGCGCAGCCCACCCGATTCTTCGCCAATCAGCAGATTGAGCCCCTGCGCACCTTTGGCTACGACACGCTCTATCAACTCACCGAAGCCACCGGTTACGAGGCCGCCAGCCTGAACCGAGGCCCGCAATCGGCTCAGCGAACCTTCGCGACCGCAGACCAACTGAGCAATTACACACAGCGCTATGAATACGACGCAGGCGGCAATTTGCAAAAACTTATTCACACCGGAATGCGCAATCACAGTCGGACGTTCGCAACTGCCCAATTCAGCAATCGCACTCTGCTGCAAACAGGCGAACGCCCGCCGACTGAAGAGCAGATCGCGGCAGGCTTCGATGCCAATGGCAATTTGCGTGAACTGTCGCCGGGGCAGACATTGCATTGGGATGTGCGTAATCAACTGAGCGAAGTGACGCCGGTGGAACGCGAGTCTGGCATCAATGATTGTGAGGTCTACCAATACGATGCTGCTGGCGCACGGGTTAGGAAAATCCGTTCAATTCAGGCCAAGTCACTAAGTCATTCAGTTGAAGTGCGATATCTGCCGGGGCTGGAAATTCGCACTAACAGCGCAACCGGTGAAGTGCTCCACGTGATCACTGCAACGGCGGGGCACAGCACGGTGCGTGTGTTGCACTGGCAGGCAGGAAAGCCGGCTGACATCGATAACGACCAGACCCGCTACAGCCTGGCGGATCACATCGGTTCAAGCACGCTGGAAGTTGATCAGAACGGGCAGCTGATCAGCCAGGAAGTTTATTACCCCTATGGCGAAACAGCGTGGTTTGCTGCAAGAAATGACGTCGAAGCGAAATACAAGACCGTTCGTTATTCCGGGAAGGAGCGGGATGCGACGGGGCTTTATTACTACGGGTTGCGGTATTACGCGCCGTGGTTGATGAGGTGGTTGAATCCGGACCCTAAAGGAGATGTGGATGGGTTGAACCGGTTTGCGTTTGTGCGAGGGAATCCGGTGAGTGCTTATGATTCGGATGGGGGGGGGCTCGTTGATGCAAATGGTAAACTTGATGCGGATGAAGCTGACAAGCGTGCCACTGAATACATGCGCGCTGGACATACCAGAGCGGGAGCCATATCGCGAGTTGCGTTTGAATTTAAATATGGAGTTAAGATTATTTACGATGGTGCTGATGAGATGGAAGAAAACGACGCCTATGACGTGCTCTACGATATCGATTTCGCGTTGGACACCGCAGAAGGGCTACTGAAGGAAGAAATCGGGCTACTGAAGTCTGGGAAGGCCACCGAGCTGAAAAATTCGTTTGGGTTCACTAATTTTCCATTGACACCAGTTCAACAAGATACGCTTGGCAGCGCGATGGCGACATTGCAACAGGGCTATGAAAAAATCTTGCAAAAAATCCGTGAGTATCAAAAAGGCGGCGCGCTCAGGAACAAGCTGGTCTATACGAGCGAAACTGCGGATAAAAAATTGTTGGGTGCTGTCTCTTCAGGCGATCCTGAGCAACGCATTTTTTTTACCAAGTCATTGAGCGAGTTTGATGGGGTAGGGTGGGCGAAAACTGTTGTGCACGAGTTGTCACACAGTGTGCTGGGTACCAAGGATCATTTTTATTTTTCCGCAAAGAAAGATTACGGGAGCGAATGGAATAAGGAGTGGTACCGGCTGAGCCTAAATCAAAGTATATGGCAGCGTCACGAGCAGCTTGCATCGCGCAGGGAGCTTCACAACCCTGAACAACATAACGGACAAAGCTTTAACACGTTAATGCTGGAAAATGCCGACTTTTGGGCAGTGCATCTGTTTGACAGAGATCTGAGCGACACCCAATTGACCAGGCTTTATCAGTACGCAGTGGTTAAACGAAATCGGCTAATGACGAACGCTAGCGTCAGAAGAGATTGAACGGTTTCAGGTTTGTACTGTGTTTTGGTGGGGCAAGTGTTATTGCTGCACGCACATAGTTACACTTGTGCAAACGTAGGCCGTATTGGTCGTGGGCAGAAACTCTGCTGTGAGGGACATAGAAGGGGTAACTCTGGCTGCCTTAGATAAAAAGGTTCCATCCACTCTGGCACTGAGTTTTTCCACCGCGTGCAGACCGGCGGTCAAGCGGCTGATCACACTGCAAACTAGCCTGAAAGCATCAGCCGCAATGGATTGCGAAACACATGCCCTCTATTTCTGCCCTTCACGCCCAAACCCCTGTGTTGAATGTCATCGAGCCTCGCGGCTTGGCTGCTCGTTCGGTTTCTTTTCATCGATCACGCTCTGACGAGTCCAGCTTCGAGCGCATTGATCGTTCGATTTACGATGCGGCGGGCAGACGTGTCAGCCGCTGGGATGCTCGATTGTGGGCGGCAGCGAATCAACTTCCGGATACCCCAAGTAATGTGAGCACTGTTAGTTCTTTGTCTGGACAGGTGCTTTTTACGCACAGCGTGGATGCCGGATGGAGCGCTGAGTTGTTGGGCGAAAGCGGGGAACAGGTT